>Ga0247806_10000846_pt1 | contig 16464 bp, 32 predicted proteins | sample UWRJL059202B1_FD_179935 | JGI IMG/M metagenome (GOLD analysis project Ga0247806, IMG submission 179935) | Plant litter microbial communities from Arlington Agricultural Research Station in Wisconsin, United States - UWRJ-L059-202B-1 | ecosystem: Environmental > Terrestrial > Plant litter >... | reverse complement strand
AACGTGTCAAGGATTATTTTACTAATCAAACCAAAAAAAGACTCACGCCTTTACGACGTGAGCCTTTTAATTTAGTTTAAGCCTCTCTGGACTAATTAACTAAAGTATGAATCAACAGCAGCCGAGTTGACCTTTTGTGCCGAGCCACCGTATTTCTTCTCAAGAGAAGCCTGACGACCAGCCGTAGAGCCAGCGTTAAGTTCCTCGTAAGCATCAGCGGAAGCCTCTAGGTTCTTGGCCTCACGCTCAAGGGCGTCAAGACCTTCAAAGCCACGTCCACTACCGACGCCAGCCGAACTCTTAGCCGCCTTTTCGCGGAGACGTGCTCCAGCGACACGAGCGCCAAGACCAACCTTATTAAGCTCGCCCTTAGCGACCTTAGCCTCAAGTTCTTCAAGTTGATCCTTAAGCTGAGTCTCCAAAGATTCATTCTTTGCTAGTTCAGCGCCAAGGAAATCGACTTTAGCTTGCGCTCCAGCCTTTAGGTTTAGGGCTTCTGCAACATTAGCCTTTCGAGTCTCAAGACTTTCCGATGTATCGGCAGCGGCGCTTTTAGCGATACCTTCAAACTTAATTACATTAGCCTTAGCTTCATCCAAGTCGCTTTGGAGGACGTTATTAGCTTGAATAAGGTTTTTAATCTCATTCTTGAAGTCAGAAGTTTCCCTCTTAGCATCTTGAATGGAATACTCAGCGTCCCGAACGGGATCAGCTAGAGCCGCGCCAGCTTGGTCAGAAGCGGAGCGAAAAACATTACGGATTGAGTTTGATAGCTTACCTCGTCCGAAAAGGACGAACAGTACGATAGCCACCAGAATTAGGATTGCGAGGATAGGTTCCATGTTTATTTATTTGTGTTAATATACTTTGATTTCACTAACTTTCAACTCATAACCAGTATAAAGATTAATGAGTCCGCCATCTTCATTGTCTTCTGCGCCGATTTCAAGAATCATTGCCCGATAATTACCTTGTGCGGAATTGTAATTAGCGATAGTTCCAGTAAGAGGGCCGAGGCCACTGCGAACGGGTAGTTCAGTAACCGGACCAGTAAAATCACTGCCGATAATATCATACCCAATTTTTTCCCCGGTATCCTTCTCTTCATCAATCGTCTTACTATATTTCAGACTATTGAAAGTAAAGTTAGGCTCAGTTGGCTCTTGAAAAAGCCACTTACCGTCACCATTTACGTTATCAGCGCGGTTATTAGCAGGGAAACCACTGTCTTCATAGACGTAAGCGGAACACTTGCCATCAACTTTCTGAATGACTAGAAGGGCTGGATTAATTCCACCGCTGGAATTAACAGGAGGACTAAGCTTTACAATAGTCCAACTAGCCAAAGGATTTTTGAGTATTTGAACACTTTCCGCAATATATTCCAGAGGTTTAATCCCTAGCTTTGCTTTGCGAGAGGCGTTCAATGCCTGCTCACTAGAGATTACAACAGTTGATTTAGGTTTAAATTCCATAATTAGTATCGCTCGTTACGTTTGATATAGATAATAACTGCCGTAGCGCCTAGGCCGACCACAATAATAATCCAAAATACCGTCCAGCCAACATTAGAGGACTTAGTTTGATGATAAGTTACGGTATTATTGCTACCGGAAGGATAAACCGTAGTTGCGGGGACGGAATGATTAGCTCGATCAGTAAGCGCATCGAAGATGATAAAGGTGCCAAGCGCATCCCAATAACCATAGCCACCTTGGTTTCGATCATAATAAACAGGGCGCTGAGTGCCATAGCTATCAGTTTGAGCCTGCGGAATATAAGCAGGGCGCTGAGTCGGTTCGTTACTAAACTTAGTGGGAAACTTATCTGCGTTATCCTGCTTAAACTTAGCAATCGACTGTTCTCGGGAAACCTTGGGAGCGATTGCCGCCTTGGAAGTGAGTGCGGAATCAGAAGAATTAGTATAATTAGTCGAAGGTTTTACGACGGGAGCGGAAGACTTAGATGATCCAGAACTAAAAGTAGAACCACTAGGTTTAGTAGTATTAGAAGTAGTGGGCTTAGTAGGACGGGAGTTAGATGAACCCCAGCCGGAGCCGGTACTCTTAGAACTTCCGCTACTAAACGAACTCTTTCCGCTTGAATAAGACGAGCCGCCAGAGCGTGAGCCAGAACTAGAGCTACTAGACGAACGGGAGCCGCTAGAAAAGCTTGAGCCAGCGTCAGCCAGCATTGACAGGGACAGGAGCGCGGTTACAGCGATACTGAGAATCTTTTTCATCGTTTTTATTTGTATTATTTACTTTTTGGGTTTACTAAAATTTTTGACTCGAATAATATTAGGGCTATCTTCGGTCAGTAGATTACGAGTAATAGTCTCAAGAAAAGCTACATAATTCAAAGCATTTCGCTTCATTGCTTCAACTCCATCAATCGACGGAATTTCAACTTGGTCTGGAGAGACTTCGTAGTTCTCAAGATTATCGCCCAAGCGATATTCTGTCAAGCTAATTGTAACTTTCTCGCCATCTTTTTTAATCTCCTTAACCGTTGCGAAAGTCTGTTTTGCGGGATAATAAACAATGTTATCCACTAGGATTTCACTGCTTTGTTCGGTTTCAGAGTTGTCGTTCATAATTCAATTTTAAACTATTGAAAGAAGCTTGTCAAGCTTTTTTATTCAGCAAATTTCAGAATCAATTTCTTTTTCGGCTTATGTCCTTTAGTTCCCTTATTTACCTTCCACCTTTTAATATCTGTATTATCAATCGCCAATACAACCTTGCCGCCTTTATTCCTAAGATTAAAGATCATAATAATACGTCCGGAACGTGTTTTTGAATTTAATCCCCCATTTCCTGATAAGGCAAAAGAAGCGGAAGTGACGCAATGATCCATCAGACTTTCAGGGTCTTTAATTAAATTAAAGTTACCAAAGATTTTAAGATGATCTTTAATAGTTTGCATAAGAAAATTATAGTCGAGCGAACTAATGACTGCCCGCCCGACTACCAACACGCGGTTCAACGCGATTTATATGGGTTTGGTTTGATTAAGGAAATACCCATGAATTCGTCATTCATCGCCGTACTCCTATTTTCAGTTAGTCAGTTAATAAACAAGACAGAAAATCCCTTAACATTTATCAGTGTTATCCAGTGAGTGCGGCGACCGTTCAGGGTCTTCTCCGTGTCCGCTGCTAAAGAGGATAAGGGCTAACTGTCTAATCTATTATTTGATCGAAAGTGAAGGTTTGGAAGCTTCAATTTCTGGCCGCAAAATCTTTCCAGACTTTAATTAGTTCATCAATTTTAGTTTGAATATCTTGAACTCCTTTAATGTTTTTGTAGTCTTCTTTGTTAAGAAACTTATCAGGAATAGTATTATTCCAATTAAGAGTTTTATAAGAACCGTCAATCATTAAGAGGCCCGGACTCTTTCGACCATCTGGATGCTCAATGACGCTGTAAACCTGTTTAACGGGTAGCCAAAAACTAATCGGCTTATCTCGTAGAATAGTATGAATTTCAAATTCTACTCCCGGCCCACTATCATGCGTTAGTCCATCGTCAAAAAAAGCCTGAGTAATGGAAGTAATATGAGACAGGTCAATATAATTACCAGTGAAGATTTTAACAATGCGGTCTTTCATACTCAAATTTTACCAGAAAAAAGAAATCGTGTCAAGCTATTTCTCGAAAATGTTTCCTACTACTTTTATCTCTCTAATCAGAGATTGATTGAAAAAGCAAATATCATCACTTGGCCCATCATAATAGTGAATACAAAATGCTCCTTGCTCAAACTCTATAATTCCAGTCCACTCGTCAAAAGAAGATTCTTCCGTCCAGAATCCTTTATTTTTATTCCAAAATTTATATTGGATAACGTCTCCCTCGTAAATTTCTTTTCCTTCCGAATCATTTAATCCAGTATATTGCTGGATAATAAATCTTTTAGGCTCACTATCAATCTTATTTAAATCATCTAATCCTAGCCATTGAGGGCCAGAGCTAGGGAAATCATAAAAGAATGAGAGTCCTTGGAGGTCGGGTAAGAATTTCTTTTCAATATTATCCCAAACCCGGAATTTAATTACTCTCATATTACTCTACTACCTGATACTCAACTTTATCGCAGATAATAGAGACAACGCTATCTAGGGAAGGCGTCATAGTAATGATTGACTTATCTACTCCCTGATTCTTTGGCTTTGCCGTCGCGGGAATGGCTCCATGAATAATTGCGTTATCCATAACGTGACCATCTGGAGAAAGATAAAGTTCACGTAGTTTGCTTTCTACTTTAAGTTGTAGATAAACTTTAGACGCATCATCCCTATGACGCACGATAGGGCGAGGGTCGCCTTCGGCATGAGTATAATGAGATTTTTTAGTCTTAAAGTTAGCCTCCTTGCCTTCGCGCTCCAACTGACGGTTTACCGCCGCCTTATAATCGAAGTTAAGAAATACTTGATGAGTAGCAATCTTAATAAGTTCAGCCGCATTCAATTCGATACGCTGCTTCTTAGTAAGGTCTTTAATGGTTCGTAGCGTCACCGTCATAGGACGGGCACCTTTTTTGCAAAGCTCCCCAACGAGCGCGGGAAGATTTTTACGCTTAATAACTTTTACAGGGATTTCCATATTTGTTTTATCTTAGCTATGCCAATAATGTCTGGCTTGTTAATGTTTAGGATCATCGTAAGATCAAAGAAAAACTCTCGTTTTAGAGCCACCCAATTAGCCCAAGGACAAGCACTAAATTTTTCTTTCTCTTGAATGGACTTATAAATATATTCTTGATACTCCCAAGGAGGAAGTCTCCACCACAAAGAATAGCTGCCAATTTCTAAAAGACAATGCCATCCGGTACGGTATAACTTAGTCCTATTTGGATTTTTTAGTATTTTATTTTGCACTAAGAATATATAACACTACGATTACTAGAATTACCAGCCGGTGCATGATACGTTTTAATATTTCTAAACAAAGCAGGAGTCGGCTCTTGCTTTAGGGGTGGTAACTGAATTTCTTTAGCTTTCGACATGAAAGCCTTTGTGATTTCTTCGTTAATGAATTTGCAGAGCGCAATATCCGATCTTGGATTTAAAATCGCTAACGAAACGGCTTTAAAAGTTGCTACTGGAACAACTGGAAAACTTCTACAAGCGTTGCTAATTTGGATGCACAAAAAGTTAAAGCGGTCCCTCAAAATTGGCTCGGGATAACCAACTTTATATGCAGGGATTTCCGGCTCAAAGGTGCCCAATCCTTCGTCTTTAACGAATTTAATTAGGTGAGGAAAATAATCTTTATGCTTTTGCAGCCAGTTGTGAAAAGTCTTTTTGTAAATTGGATTGTCTTCTTTCACTTCTTCTCTACAGCTCCAAGGAAGCTCTGAGCCAAAAGCAGTAATACCCAAGGCGAACTGCATATTCTTTAGAAAAATATCAGTTTTATTAGTAGTATTAAAAAACCTATATTCAACAGTAGGTTTATGGTAAGGAGATAAATTCATCGTCCTATACTTATCGGAGTAATATTCTTTACCTCTTTCTACGAAAGTTCCCATCATATTATAGCAATAAGAGTTAAATTCTCTACCTCCAATTTGCTGTAAATAAACGGGATGCCCAACGAAGAATCGGTTAATTAACATAGCCGATTCAAAAGTAAAAGCAGTTTTACCAACGTGGATATGGTGGCCAGCCCCATGAGAGCCACCGGGATAAGAGCCTAGGCTAACAATAGTTGCCATCATCTCATCCCAATGATGGGTATTAGCATCTCCCAAAAACTCTTTTCCCGTATGGATTGGAGAAGCTAATTCATAACCATCGTCAATAGAACCGTCTTCTTTAACTTCTCCATATTGGCCTAATGCATCTTCGGCAGTACTAATGGCTACGTCGTCATATTCTAGCTCAAAGCCAACAGTATAATCTTTAATATCCATGAAGTCAATAATTATAGGGTTTACCTAGACTAATTACTTTTCGCTCAAATCAGTCATTCCTTCTAGGAAATCTTCTTCCGTAACTGCATCTTTAATCTCTGCATTTAGACTTTCGATAGCCAAAGCTTCTAAATCTAAGTCAGGGTCAACTGTTTCCATTCCAGCCGCGACATTTACCGGACGAGCATTCCAGAAACCAGCGTGATTGCTGTACCAAGCTTCATCCCACCACAAACCTTCTTTCTCGTTGAGATTAACTACATCGCCCCATCGACTAATAATGTTAATCTTATTCCACTTTTCAATAGTTTGTTGTAGAAGATACCTAAACCAAAGGGATTTAAAATCCTTCCTAGGATTCTTCATAGCTTCAAACATAGGAGTTAGAATTTTTTCTGTAAATTCTCCGGTGTCAGAAACTTCGTTACTTCCGAAATGCATTAGCATTCCATTATGGATCATTGCGAAATCTTCATTAATGGGCCAAGGGTGACAATTAAACTCATTAACTGTTCCATGGGAAGCCATCCGAAAATGGATAAGAGCTTCTGCTTTAGTTGGGATATTTAAATAAGAGTCATAAAATTCCGAAAAGCTGAAAAAACCTTTATCCACAACAAGCTTTCCTTTATAAGCGTAGGCAAATCCCGCTCCATCCGAATTAGAATTAAAACCGTTGCGAAGAATTCTCTCTTGTAGTTTGACGTTGGCTGGCCTGTAAATAGATAAACACATATTTTTTATTTTTCTCTGTAAAATGTCATTTTTTGACCTCTAAAAAAGAAAATCGTTCACTTTTTAGATAGACACATATAAACCTTACCAGAAAGCATTTACCATGTCAAGAAAAAAAGGGTGAAAGGTTTAGAGTATATTTCCTTCAACTTAATTTACGTTTTACTTACCAGCGACCTTATACTGAATAGAAGGACGACCGCGCGAACCAGCCTTCTTACCGATTTCAATAATGGTTTTTTCAGCAACCGCCTTGTTGATTTTATTCAAAATAGCGACCTTACTGATAGAGCGGTTAGCCTTAGCTTCGCGCTCGAATAGATAATTCGCCGTAAAAGGCGCCTTCGGAGGGAAGGACAGGTGACGAGCGGGGCGACCGACGGTTTTAGCAACAGGAGCGGCTTTGGAGGTTTTCTTAGTTTTATTCATATGGTTTGTTTTGTATTACAATACCATTCTAGACCTTTTTTAAAGCCGTGTCAAGGAAAAAGTGAGGTAAAACGAAACTTTTTTAAAACTCCGACTTAATGGGTTTAGTGTAAATAAACAAGTATGTATATCCAGAGCAGCATTTCAGAATTAGAAAAGACGCTTCATTCAAAAGCTGAGTCATATCAGGATTTGTTAGATTATCAAACAGAAGCTCTTGCTTATTGCTCCACGGAAGAAGTTTCTATTCCTTTAAGGATTACTTGGAATAGAGAATTTATGAAGTTAATGGAGAATCTAATGAGTCCAGAGGATTATATAGCAGAATGGATTCCTAAAGAGAATGAAGAAGATGATCCAGAAGACCCCGAGGGTCCACCTTTAGGTTATATTTCGGCTACGTGGAATAGTAATGGAACAAATTATAGTCCCGGCGACTTATTTTTTGTTGACGGGGTATTATTTGCAATTGTTAATACAGTGGATGAATTCGGAGTAGTTCAGGAAATAGACACTACCTTATCCGGATCGACAGAAGTTCTACCCGCCGACTCCCCTTTGCAAGTTACTAGTAATACTATGTCAGGTTTTGGCGCTTCATTTTCGATTACAATAGACTTTAATTAATATGAACATTAATTGGATTAGATTATTAGTTAGAAAAAGGATTGAAGAGGCGATTATAAACGCAGAAAAAGCCCTTAACCGTGAAGGCTAAGGGCTTTTAATTTTACTTAGTTTAAGTTAGGAAACTATTTCAAATTAGTAATCATTTTCGTTAAGATGTTCGAGAGCTTCAACCGCCGATATCTGCGGCAACGGAACTGGAGCGGCAGGAATAGAAGGCGCATTAGCATGTTCCATAATTTCATCAAATGAATGTCCAACCATGGACGCAGGAGACGGATCAGGAAAAGTCTCCATCGCAACTCCAGCGGTTGAAGCTTGCGGCTCATTAGTATAACTAGAAAATACATTAACTGGAGCCATACCTACAGAATTATAAGCCGTTTTCTTAGTTAAGCCATCTTTCTTATGGTTAAAAATAAGATAAGCATTGGAGTTTAGAAGAGAGATAGCAAATTCAGCTTCATCCAATACTTTAGAGAAATCCTCAAAAGGCCATTCAGGCCGACTTGCTTCCTCTAAGTATCTTTTAGCTTCTTCTGGATCGGTATTCGCTAATGCAGCAGCTTTAATTCGTAAATTGTTTCTTCGATTATTAATGTCCCGAAGAGAGCGAGGGTTAACTCCCGCTTTCATCGTACTTACTAAGATATTTTTACAACTTAGATAACTTTCTTTAGCTGTTACATCAACTCCACCTAAAGCGTCTTCAATTTGATTATCGTTAAGACTAGTAGGGACTCCAAGCTTCAAAAGCTTAAATTGCTCACCATCTTTATCTAGACAAACGTATATACTTAACATATTTATTTAATTTCGTTGGTATCGCCTTCAAGAATTTCCCAGCTTTTCGTTTCTGCGAAAGAGTTACGGCGCTTCATTTTAGATTCGGCCTCGCCAATAGTTTTGGCTTTAATGAGAAACTTTTTACCTTTTGGCGTAGTGATTAGGTAAAGGTCTATTTGACCGGGACGTTTAACTCGGATAAGGGACATACTCTATGATAGCACAAAGACTAGAGAAGTCAATGAGAAAATGATCCAGAAAATGATTACCCCAATTACTACTTTTTGGGAGTAAATCGGATCGCTGCATACAGAAGTTTTAGGCGTAGAAGTTCTAAGCAAAATCTGATGCTTAATTGCATTAGTTATTTCTTTCCTTTCTGCTTTAACCGGAGCCCCGCAGTTTTTGCAGTTATCTAAAGTATTATTTAGCGTAGCACAATAAGCGCAAGGCTTAGTTGCAGTTTTGCTAGAGTTATCAAAAATTCTAGTCAGTCGATGGCTGGTCATGCAATTTTGAGAATCAAAATGATAAGAAATACCGCCCATATTATAGTTCCATTAAAAAGTTTACCATGTAGTCTGGATAGTTGCTAGGATAACGTGCTCTAAGGTTTTTATCGAAAACGATTTGAGTATCGTTAGCTTGAGCATCCCGATAATAAAACTCTACTTTCTCTAAAGGGATTTCCCCTCTTTTGATTAGAACGCGAACCGCGTTAATAAATAGATCGTTAGCAGTAACTAATGTATATCCATCAGGATAAATTTCGTCGGCTACTTGAGCGCAGTTAAAGAAAATTAAAGCCTTCGATTCTACTTCTCCATCCTTAAAGGCTTGCCCATTAATAGGGTCATAAATTACTTTAAACATAAAATCTTTTATCGCTATGAAGAATCCCGTATCTACGGACTATATTATTCTCTAGTTTAGTTGCTTGTCTTATCCAGTATAAGTGCCTTTTATAATCTTTACTCCTCGGGAACTCCCAAGGACGATCTATGAATTTTCTAGCGAAAAATTGACAACGCTTATCAGTATAAGCCCATTTCTCAAAAGCTCTCTTAATTTGATTTTCTTTTGATTTCATTAGCTCAGTGTAGGTTTTCTGTGTAATTTATAGTGAGCATGAAAAAAGAAATTTTATTAAAGTTGGTGGAAAAAGGATTTTCAACCAGAGAATTAGCTAAAGAATTAAATACTTCTCAGACTAACATTCGTCACTGGTTAAATAAATTTGGACTTAAAACTAAAAGTAGACTTAATTACTTTGAGTTAGGCGAGAAATTTTGTCCTTACTGTAATCTGACTAAGCCTTTAGAGGATTTTTACATTAATAAGTCTCGGCTTAAACCTCATGGTTATTGTAAAGACTGTAACCGACTTAATGTAATTAAAAGGCAAAGGAGAATAAAAGAAGAAGCGGTAACTTATAAAGGAGGTAAATGTTCTACTTGCGGATATAGTAAATACCTAGGAGCATTAGAATTCCATCATTTAGACCCCAAGCTTAAAGACTCAGATTTGTTTAGCAAAAAATGTAAGAACTTCGATGATAAAATGAAAGCTGAATTAGATAAATGTATTTTGCTCTGTGCTAACTGTCACGCCGAAATACATAAAAAATAATGGTGTTCCCACAGAGAGTCGAACCCTGATCGGCGGATTAGAAATCCGCTGCTTTGTCCATTAAGCTATAGGAACTTTGTCTGACACTAATATAGCACAAGAAATGCTACGTGTCAAGGAAAATCTTTTTAATCTCTTAATTTAAGATGCGTTAGACCGATTGCATTTAAACTAACGTCTTTAAATTGTTTGGTGATTATATAGACCGTACGACTATGGCATAAGCATAATTCTTGCCGGTAAGCGATAGTTGGTCTATCTTTATAACTACTTGGCACAGGAGCGGACAAAAATTTTTCCGAATAACCATTAGCTTCATTCACCAAAGCTTGAAGTTTTTTATCTCTTTTATCCTTAATATCTTCGCTCAAATCACGAATGGCCGTGACGACCACCTCACACTCAACCAATAGAGGAGCAGGGTATTCAGGAAATAAGGTCTTCCAGCGGGTAATCTGGCCCTTTGCGGTGCCCTCCTTAGTGTAAGGCTTCGCTTTATCCATAGAATCCACCCAACGAGGACCATAGCCTGATTGGCCGCGAGATTTAAAATACTTACCTTCCGCGTTTTTTAGAAAGAAAATTTTCATTATGTTTGCTTCTCCCAAGCTTCTTTATAATTTTCGTATCTTTCCACAACTAACTTATACCAATCTTCAAGCTGATTGGGCGTCCATCTATATAGATCATAATGATAAGCATTCTGCCTATCGTTAACTTTGAAATCCGAATAGACGGTTTTTTTATAAGGAATAAATCCCCAAAGAAGACGTTGAACTTTAACTACTGCTTCCGCTCCAGTATATCCGAACTCTCGCCAGTGAACATAGTAACTATCATATTTTCCTTGAATAATCATTTGCATAAAACTTTTAAGATTTTTCTAAATTTACCTTCTTAACTTCTACGCCCACCCAATCATTAGCCTCAAAATAAGTATATTGCATACGAGCGGGGCCACTTTTTGAACCGAGAATGGCTTCTCCCTTTTCATCAATTAGAACAGCTTGGTTACTACTCATTTTACGTAGCCATTTCCCATTTGATCTAAAAGGGGTAGTTAATTTAAGCTGAAAAAAATATTTAATTCTATATATCATACTATTTTATGAAACTTTGTCCTACTTTAAGTAGTGCCATAGGAAAGATAACTCTAGGGCGACCAAAAGTATCTAGATCGTCATGCCCTAAAGAAGTAGTTCTAATAGCAGAAATGGCGCTACTTTTTCTCCACCAAAAACCTTCAAACCGAAAACTATTACCGATGCGAACAACTGGAAAACCAATAATTCTATAAGCGATTACTTTAGTATCTGACGAATTCTCCATTTTTAGAAGTATAAAAAACTTTTTTAAATCCTGCGTGTGAAATTAGAGATTGGCAAGATCGACAAGGACAACTATCTCCAGTGGTGCCATCTACTTTAAGGCGAACATTTACTAGAGTGAGTTTATTAAAGGGGATATTACTCCGCGCTTTAGCTTTAACAAAAGCTGAAAGTTCAGAGCAGGTTTGTTTAGTTCCTCCAATAGAACTTCCCGTATCTACAAATTCAGCGGTTCTACTGTTTGTATTTCTCCGATTGATTGGATGAGTCTTAGGAGAATTTTGACCTATTGAGATAAGTCTATTATTATGGAAAACGAAGCTCACATGGAAGGAACGCAATTCCTGCTTTTCGGGCTGGATAGCTCTTGCCATTTCGATGCATGATTGCAGTATTCTCACTTTTTTATTATAGGGTATTCCCCTTTGTCTGTCAAGTAAAATTTAACTACTCATAAAATCGAATGTATCAGATTCATCATAATCAGAAATGTAATGAATCATAGTTCTATCACTCATGGCGTCTTTTAATTGCTTAATTAACGATACTCCATATTTCTCTGAATATTTTTCTGGAGTCATATCCCAATCATACTTCTTGCGATAGTTAAGTAAAGCTTCGTAAGCTGTAAAAGGACCATCACATCCTCCATCGCCCCAGCCATAATTACTAACATTATAGTAATCGCCTTTAGGAAGCAATTTCCTACTTAGCCAAGCTAATCTTCTATCTCTTGCTTTACCCATAAATTAATGGAATTGCCGGGACTTGAACCCGGATAGGTTTACCACTTTGCATTAAGCTACAATCCCTTTTACAATGAAAAATAAAACTTACGATCTTCCGTATTTGCGCCGTGTCCAGTAATAGCGATAGGAATATTCAAATGTTTCTTAATAGCCGCCAGAACATTATCTTTGTGAACCGTCTGATAGATTGGTTTCGCTTGAAACATCGTTTCCGTAATATCAGGTTCTCCCATGTAAGGGGTATAAACCTCATTATTATGAGAATAACCAATATTAATATTCCAGTTCTCTAGCTGCTCAAGTTGATCTACATGATTTACTACTAGATAATCAATATGACCATTAATTTTTAAGGCATACTTAAGGGCGGCAATATCTAGCCAACCAGCACGGAATTCTCTCTGCCAAACATTATTGGTATTATGTTTTTCGTTAAGCTTTTTAGATAATTCTGTACTCTCAGTAACGAAAGGACCGGGACCATGCCTAGTAAGATAAGAACGAATAATACCCATTTTGGTAACTTGTCCTTTAAAATCAATAGTTCTTAAAAGATTATTAGCATTCGTCATACTAGTATCGCTCCAAGTATTATAAGGAGCGAATCCATAATCTTCGTGAAGTAAAACGCCTTGAGCCGCCTCAAAAACAGTAGTATCAGACATTTTAGAACCTAACTCGAAATCACTATGAATTAAATTCACTTCATGGACAAGTGATTTGCACATTTCCACGACAATCTGTAGGAAGTCTTCGTTTACGAAAATATCAGCTTCCTGCTTTAATTCATTACTTTCTTCAAACTTCTTCGCATAGTCGCGCTTTAAAGTAATAACCTGCTTATAAAGCCGATTTCTAATCAGTCGAAGTTTTTCAGTAAGATGCGGGCGACAAAGAAGATAAAAAGATAGTGGAGAGTTACAATCAATCTTATCTTGAACAGTTTCTCCAATCCCCATCCCACAGCTACCGTGACGACTATCTCCTCGAATAAGCTCTTTAATACGATTAAGAGCGCAATGAAAGGGAGTAGTTACCACGCAACTAGAATGGACGTACATCCTCTTATACGCATCAGTAATACCAATCTTTTGAAGTGCTCGTTCTTCAAGAATCATCGCCAAAGGATTAACTAGAACATTCTTAGAAAGAATAGTTTTTACTCCGGGAACCATAGTCCCGCTACCGAATTGAGCGAAAGTATGATGAACCCTATTATGAATTACGTTATGGGCTGCTTGTGCTCCGCCATTAAACCTAATGACTGTGCCAGCGCATTGATTGCGCACCAAAGCATCGACGGTCGCGCCTTTACCCGCATCGCCAAATGTCAGGTCCGTTGTGATAAAAACTTTTTTAATCATTTTACTTAGCTTTAACTACGTTACGAACGCGCTTTTTATCAATAGTCACATTACCGAAATTTTCTTCGGGATAAGTAGAGACTGAGAAAAACTTATTTTCAGGAATATCGTAAGCCTTTCTTACAGCTTCAAGAAAGGGCACATACATTTCTTGCCGAGTTTTATCATCCACATTAGCGGAGTGAATCTTTTTCAACCAAAGGATTGCTTTATCGGAGATTTTAAACATAAATGGAGACAGGGCTGAGACTATCTTCGCAGATAGCCCCAACCCTGTCAAGAACTTTAAATTATGAAATTAACTTAAAGTCGTGCCACCTTATCACGGCCAGAGGTTGTTAGCGCCCCACTGATGCTACCTTTGACCGTCAAACCCTTATTTTGACTAAAGGGAACTAAGGCTTTAGTTGCGCGGCCAATCGCTGCTTCATCCGAACCAATGTCTTTAAGAGCATTAGTAATCGAATCTAGGGAATACCCTTCATTAACTGCGATTGTGGTTGCAATAAGTTCTGCTGCATCATCAGGATTACCCAAGTCTAGATAATTCTGACCAAATAGCGACTTATTACGTGCGATAATTTCGGGGCGCTTCGAGTAAGACGTGCCACCCGGATTAACGTAAAAAACGTCATAGCGTTGTTCAAGTTCTTCAAGAATAGCTTCAACTCGAATGTTTTTGTCTAGAACCTTACGTCCTAGTAAGCGATTAACCTCATCGGCTCGCACAAAATCATAAGGCATTTCGTCACCCAAAATAAAGGCATAACCCTTTTGGCCACGCTTCTCAAAACAGTCGATATATGTATGACGGGCAAGGTAATACATAAAAAGTTCGTAGGATTCATGGAAGTTATCCTTACTTTGAATATACGAATTACTTCCACCGTTTCCTTCGAGATAAATCGAAGTAAGAGCCTGATCCATTTCATTGCCGGTTTCAAACTGACCAACCTGCAAGGGAACCTTATCATACTTTGCATCACCAAGACCGGCAAACATAATATGAGGATTCTCAATGTAACCTCGCTTGATAATTAGGCCCATTAGCTTCGCTAGCTTACGAACGAAAACTTGAGGCACGCGTTTCATGGAACCCGTAACATCGAAGCCCACCGCAATAGCCCGACTGTTATTAGAAATTCCATCCATACTTTCGCGAATTAGATTCCCGAAAGAATTAGCGATGCTAACATCGAGGACGCTATGCACTTTAGCTGCAATAGTTCCCTTAGTAATAGCTGCGCTATGTTCGTAAACCGACTCTCCACGGCTATCTGCCGCACTTAGACGCGCTGTTAGCGCACTGTAATCGTAACTTGATCCACCCATATTTTATTTAGTTTTGTTTGTTGTTTAACTTAGAATGTGATATTGTTTCATTTCTCTACCAGACCAAAATTTCCCATCTTTTACATCAGAAGTATTGTAAGTTAATTCAAAATCTTCTGAAGATACGTTAGGGTAAACTTTAGAATAATTTAGCAGAATAAACTTTTTAACATCTGCGAAAAGAATCTGTTTAGCTTCCATTTCATAATCAGCAATGACGGCTTTAACGTCACCTGATAAAACTCGAACATAGTCGTGAAATTTCTTAGACGTGCTTACAGTATGCTTATTCTCGTTTAGTTTAAATCGTATTGAGATAGGAACGGCTACAAACATATTAGTATAGGAGTTTTAAAATTCTTTTAAGCCGATCTAATTGCATTTTAGGCAAACGAAGTTGTGGATATTTTACATGATCGTCGAACATGGCATCTGCCAAATTCATAACCGCTTCTTTTTTCTCAGGCTCTAAAGCCTTAATGTTTTTAACTCTTTCTAATGCTCTTTGCGCATTTTTCAAAGCTATTTCTAAATCTACTAGAGGCTGGGCCATATTTTTCTTTGTTTAATAGTTACCATGATTCGTCCTCCAATTCATCTTCTCTTGCTTCACGAACAGAAACGCTCCATCCATGCGCAGAAGCTAATCTCTTAAGATAAGGCAAATTACATTTACCTAAAGAACCTTCGGGAGATAGATGGTCAAATAAAGCCTCTGAATCTGGTTGTTCGTTATCGTGAGTTAGAAACCCATTAGCTTCAACTATATGTAAAATTACTTTGCTCATATTATCCTTTAATAACTGCCAAAGGCGTACGTTCTTCGATAATTTCTACCAAATCAGTTTGTTCCGCCATAACAGTATTAATATCCTTATAAGAGCCGGGCGCTTCATCCAAGTCCTTCTCAGAACGAACGGCGTGAATCACTCCCATTGCATCCAGTTTAGCAGTTTCGTCAGCGATGTCAAGCGTTCTTTGCGCTTGTTTTCGGCCCATTTTACGACCAGCGCCATGAGAGCAACTTTCAAAGCTATCTTTATTACCTTTGCCCGCGACAATATAAGATTTAGTTCCTTGGGAGCCGGGAATAATACCTACTTCATTTTTCTTAGCGGAAGTAGCGCCCTTACGGTGAACCATTACGTTTTCACCGAAATGATTTTCGAGACGAGCGTAATTGTGAGCAATATTAACAAAGTCACAGAATTCGACGGTCTGATTAGGCTTGAAAATCTTATAGAGAGCTTGTTTACACTGCTCCATCATTTCCATTCGATTTGCTAATGCGAACTCAACGCAATACTGCATTTCTTGAACATAACGCTGACCATCTTCGCTGTCAAGCGGAAGAAAAGCCAAGTCCCATTCGGGCAAAACAGAGCTATGATATTTAGCGTTAATATCTTTGGCAATATTATTGTAATGATCTGCAACCTGCTTACCCAAGTTGCGAGAACCCGAGTGAATCATTACGCAAAGATTTCCGTCAGGATTTCTCTGTAATTCGATAAAGTGATTTCCGCCACCAAGCGTTCCGATCTGATAAAGAGATTGTTCAAAGAA
>Ga0247806_10000843_pt1 | contig 16507 bp, 12 predicted proteins | sample UWRJL059202B1_FD_179935 | JGI IMG/M metagenome (GOLD analysis project Ga0247806, IMG submission 179935) | Plant litter microbial communities from Arlington Agricultural Research Station in Wisconsin, United States - UWRJ-L059-202B-1 | ecosystem: Environmental > Terrestrial > Plant litter >... | reverse complement strand
GTTCCGCGCGGGCCTTCAAAATGCTCCGACCGGATCATGTTCACCAGGGCGGCGCCGTTGGTCTTATCATCTCCTCCTTTATTCACCACCGCTTCCAGCAGCATGCCGGCTTCCCAGCCCAGGACCGCGAAAATGCTCGGGGCTGTTTTGCTCTTCTTCGTGTAGGCGTCACCGAAAGCAGCATTTCCGGCGTGTGACGCGTTGGGTAACCAGGAGGTGTAGCCGCTGATGGAGAATGGAAAATTGCCACCGTTGCTTTCCAGCGCTTCTTTTTCCAGCATCATCGGCGAAACGAACAGTTTTATATTTTCAGCGGTTGCTTCTTTTTTTAAGAGGCCGTATAACATAGAGGCTGGTAAGGTATCGAAGGTACAAAGCAGGTTCACCGCTTCAGCGCTTCCATTGATGTGAGCGGTCAATGGTTGTATACCGAAGCTCTCATCATATTTATCATTATTTATATAATTGAAGTTGACCGTTCCGCCTGCGTTTGAAAAATGTTTTACCATGGCGGCGCTGTGCAGGTAACCACAATCGTAAAAAGTACTTGCAGTTGCGGCTGTTTTATTTTCTTCCTGCGCCGCCAGCTTACCGGTTTGCCAGCAACAGAATGCCTGTTGCAGCGTAAGATGAACGATGTTATCCTGCGGTACCCAGTTCAATGGAAAGTTAGCGCCGGGGTTGATCACGATCATTAGCTTACCAGCCGCGTGCAGCAAGGGTTTCAGCATGTCGAGCACGCGTTCATCTACATAAGCCAGCAACATGTCCACGTCGTCGATCGTCACCAGTTTTTCTGCTTTTTCATATACTTCTTTTTCCGATCCGCCGATGCCGACACTCTCAGAAAAAAAGTTAATATGTTCACTGATGTTGTGTTCTTTGAGATAAGCGCGCAGTCCATTCATAAAGTCAAGTCCTACATTTGGATGCGCTGTTGAGGCCGGGAAAAGTATACCTACATTCATGGAAGCGTACAAGGTTTTAAAAGTAACGGAAAGGGTAAATTAATTTGCTGCTGTTTTGCGCAAAATAAATTTTTTTGTTGGGATTTATAAATCAAATGCTGTACTTTGTCGCCCAGTTACCCAATTTTACCACTAATTGAACTTATATGAACACCAGGAGAAAATTTCTGCTGCAAGGCAGTATGGCTACCACAGCGCTTCTTACAGCCAATTCACTCAACAGTTTTGCCGGCATTACTTCCCCACTCACCGGGATGGGTACACGCAGTAACCGTTTATTGTTTTTGCACACCGCTGGCACACAGGTTGCCGGCGCTGCCCGCGAGATCAGCGATCTTAAAAGCAGTCATGGCAATGCCATGTTGCTGCACACCGGCAATGCCGCACCGGAACAGGTGGCTTCTTTAAAATACGATGCCGCCACCGCCGAACATCCAACCATGGCTTTTGTAAAAGATTACAAAGTGGTGTACAAAGGCAAATTCAAGATCGGCCTGGTGAACGCCGACAATGCTTCGATCGAAGAGATCAACAACACAGCTTCTTTTTTAAAGCAGGATAAAAACTGCAACCTGGTGGTATGCCTTTCTTCCCTGGGTTATAAAAATAATAATGGTAACGACGATGTAACGCTGGCAGGTAAATCAAAAAGCATCGACATGATCCTGGGCGGCCATCTTACCAACTATTCCAGTCAGCCGATGGTGCTCATGAACGCCGACAAAAGCCAGGTGGTGATCAACCATGCGGGCAACGGTGAAGAATTATTCGGGCGCATCGATTTCATCTTTGATGCAGCAGGTTCCTGGCAGCAGATCGAGATCTTCATTCCAAAAGACGATCCATTTAAACCTTATATGGCTTAATGTTCAACCGGCCAGTGTATGTGCTGGGTACGGGTCTTGGCCATGACGGTTCTTCCTGTCTTTTAAAAGACGGGGAAATTGTTGTGGCCATAGAAAAAGAACGCCTCACCAGGAAAAAGCACGATGGTTACAACGACCTGCTGACGGTACAGTATTGCCTTGACTACGCGGGCATTACTGTGGACGATCTTTCCTTAGTCGTTCAGAATACCATCCTCAACCTGATGCCGCTCACCAAATCCTGGTACCGCGGTGCACGTGCTTTTAAAGAAGATTGCGCCGTCCCTTTCATAAACATTTCGCATCACCTTGCGCATGCGTACAGTGCTGTCGGCACCTCCCCGTTCGACCACTGCAACGTGGTGGTAATCGATGGTTCGGGCAGCGCGTACAATGATTGCATTGATCTTGACGATACCCACTTACCTCCCGATATCAACAGTGAACGCGGTATCTACGCGGAAAAAAACAGCCTTTATCATTTCGACGGGCGACAACTCAAAACTATTTTTAAAGATTTTGGCCTTATTAAATTCGACCAGTTGCCCGGCCAGCCTTACCTGCCTACCATCAAACATTCCATCGGTGGATTGTACGCAATGGCCAGTCATTATTGCTTCGGCGATCTTAATGATGCGGGCAAACTGATGGGCCTGGCGCCTTATGGAACACCGGGCGTGTACGAAGGGGATTTATTCGAACTTACCGAAGGACGTTTTTTTGTAAACTATGAACTGATGCGTTCGCATTTTACGCAGCCCGCCGGGTTACTGTATCATACTTTTAAAAATAATTTCCAGTACTATGCCGATACGGCGCGCTGGGTGCAGGATGAAACGGAGCGGGCCATCTCCTACCTTTTTCGCCAGGGACAGAACGGGCATGCCAATCCCAATATTTGCTATGCCGGTGGTGTGGCGCTCAACGCAGTTACGAATGCGAAGTTGTTGCAGCAACCGGGCATCGATAACCTGTACATCGAGCCTGCGGCGGGCGATAACGGCATCGCTATTGGCTGCGCCTATTATGGCTGGTTGCAGGTGCTGCAACAGCAGCGGGTAAAGCACAGCGGCAGTACTTTTTTTGGAAAGCCTTATACACAGGATGCGATTGAAACGGCACTTGCAAACTATGCGGCGGCGCATCCGCAGCGGCGGGTAAAATGGAAGAAAGATGCGGGCTATATCCATGCCGTAGCGGGTTTGCTGGCTTCGGGAAAAACGGTGGGCTGGTTCCAGCTGGGTTCGGAATTTGGACCGCGGGCGTTGGGTCATCGTAGTATTTTGGCCGATCCATCTATAAAAGAAATTCAACAACACATCAACGATCATATCAAGTTCCGGGAAGATTTCAGGCCTTTTGCACCGGCGGTTTTATATGAGGACAGGAAACTGTATTTTGAGCACGGGTTTGAAAGTCCGTATATGATTTTGATCGACAGGATAAAGCCGGAATGGAAAGAAAAATTACCCGGCATCGTACACGTGGATGGAAGCTGCCGCGTACAAACCGTGAAGGACAAGGAAGAACCTTTTTATAAATTACTGTCAGCTTTCAAAACAATTACCGGCATCTCGGTTTTGCTGAATACGTCGTTCAATTGCAAGGGCATGCCGATCGTGGAGACACCGGGTGAAGCGATCCAGTTTTTTTATGAATGTGCGCTGGATGTATTGGTGCTGGACGATTATGTATTGATTAAATAAATGACCATGATCAAATACCTGAAGCTCCCTTTTCATTTTGATGCGCAGCGCCTGCAGGAAGAAGCGGCGCGATTGAATGGTGCCGACTGGAAACTGCATTACCAAACCCTGCATTACGAAGGCGACTGGAAAGCGATCCCGTTGAGAAGCGTTGGCGGCCAATCGGGCGACATCATCATTTCACCGCTGAACGACGCAGCCTATGAAGACACTGTTTTCCTGGATCATTGTGATTACATCAAAGAAATACTTTCCTTTTTCCGCTGCCCGCTCATGGCCGTGCGCCTCCTGAAACTCAACGCCGGTGCGGTCATCAAGGAACACCGCGATGCGGAACTGAATTTTGAAAAAGGTGAAGTACGCATCCACATCCCCGTGCGTACCGATGAAAAAGTGGAGTTTTATCTTGATAAGGAAAGAATCTTTTTGCAGGAAGGCGAATGCTGGTACATGAATTTCAACCTGCCACATTACATCAATAATTTCAGCGGTATCGACCGCATCCACCTGGTGATCGATGCCAAAGTAAACGATTGGGTAAAAGCATTGTTCGCCGGTGAGAACATTACCATAAAAAAGGAGATCGCCGAACCCGACCCACATGATGCCGCTGCAAAAAAAGAAATGATCCAACGATTCAGGGCAATGGGCACAGAAACGGGTAATCGCCTCGCCGGTGAACTGGAAAAACAGCTGGGCGAAAATAAAAGTTCTTAACCGCCTTGTCATTCACCATGAAAAAAACTGTTTTATTATTCATAGCATCGGTGCTGCTCACGGCTGTATTTTCTTATTCGCTGAATGTTTTTTTGAAAGAAGACTTCATTACGCTCACGCTGAAAACGATGTTGATACCGTGCTTCACCTGGAGCGCGTTGCTGCTCTTTGCCTCGGTGAAATTAACCGGTGAAATGCGTCAACGGTATTTCTACATTGCTTCGCTGGTATGCGCCTGGGGCTCTGCCGCGCTGGTGCCGGGCGGGCTGTACAATTTCCTGGCCACCAAGCCGGATGTAAAATGGTCGGTGGTGAGCGTGATCATTTGCGTGTTGCTGATGTCTGTTCTTTTTTATACCTGGTTGAAACAAAACAATTTTTCTATGTTTTGGTGGTGGGCTTACAATGTGCTGATCGTGGTGAATATGGGGTTGTTTTGTTTGTCGGCTGTTGTGTGATACTGTCTGAACTGTGATTTTGATTGATTTGTATGATGGCTATGATGTAGCGGTATATTGTCTGAACTGTGATTTTGATTGATTTGCGTGATGGGCTATGCTATAGCGCACCTACGGCGCGCGGCAAAGCCACGGATGGTTCGGGGGTTACCGGTATACTGTCCCGTTGGGACAGGCGGGTAGTTGTCTGAACTGTGAGCCTCACCCCCAACCCCTCTCCTGGAGAGAGGGGAGCTAGCAGGTTCTCGTTCCAAACTAAACCCTCTAAACCTCCTAAACCCTAACCTACTAAATATCTCCTTCAACTACATTCAACGATTTTCAACTGTCTGAACTATGATTTGGAGTGATTAGCATGATGGGTTATGATTCAATCACTGCTTATAGTCTACTTATTCGAAACCAGGTTCGTGTCAGAAACCCGAATTATTAAAGCCGTTAGGACAAAGACCAGACGGCGGCAGACTAAATACTCTAAACCTTCTAAGCCCTAACCTTCTTAACGTCTAAACCTTCTAGCCCCTTAAACCTACACCACCACATTCACCATCTTCCCCTTCACATAAATGATCTTCTTCGGCGCTTTGCCTTCGAGCCACTTTTGAACAGTTTCGTTGGCGAGGATGCGTTGCTCAACTTCGGGTTGATCTATGTCTAAAGGCATCGACAATTGTGTGCGCACTTTGCCGTTGATGGAAACCGGGTATTCCTTTGCTGTTTCTAGCAGGTACTTTTCTTCAAATATGGGAAAGCTGGCATCGAGAATGGAACCTTCGTTACCTAAGCCACTCCACAATTCTTCGGCGATGTGCGGCGCATAAGGCGTGAGGATGATCAGCAATTTTTCCAGCACTTCTTTTTTATGGCATTTCAGATCGGCGAGTTCGTTTACGCAGATCATAAAGGTGCTGACGGCGGTGTTAAAGCTGAAGCGTTCGGTATCTTCTTCTATTTTTTTAATGGTGCGGTGCAATACTTTCAGTTCGGCATCTGAGGCTTTTTCATCGCTCCATATTTTGCCTTTGATCTCATCATAAAACAGGCGCCACAGTTTGCGGAGGAAACGATGCACGCCTTCGATGCCCTTGGTGTCCCAGGGTTTGCTTTGTTCTACCGGGCCGAGGAACATTTCGTACATGCGGAAAGTGTCGGCGCCGTATTTCTCACACAACTCGTCGGGGTTGACGGTGTTGTATTTTGACTTGGACATTTTTTCGACTTCTACTCCACAAATATATTTTTCGGACTCAATTCCTTCAAGTACAAAAACTGCATCTATATATTCAGCCTTTGATTTTTTAAAGCTATCAATATCCAATACCGTTCCATCCACCATGCTAACATCCACATGAATCGGATTTAATGTGACTTTGTATTGATCATCTTCCTCAAAGTTCATGTCATAGTCAACATCTTTCGCATATTTTGAAACAAGTTGCTGCATTTCAGCTTTCGACATATTTCCTTCAGTCCATCGTTGGTAATATGACCATGAGAAAAATACAGGAAACTCAATTTCTGGTTTTGAATTTTCACTTTTGACTTTAGTAATTGTATATCTATACACAAACCTGCTACTCCCTTGTATCATCCCCTGGTTCAGCAACTGCTTAAACGGTTCGTCAAAGCCAATTAAACCTAAATCGTACAATACTTTTGTCCACATGCGGCTGTACAGTAAATGCCCTACAGCGTGTTCGGTACCGCCGATGTACAGGTCCACCTGGTTCCAGTAATCGCTGATCTTGCGGTCGCAAAAAGTGCTGTCGTTGTTGGTATCCATGTAGCGGAGAAAGTACCAGCTGCTGCCGGCGTAACCGGGCATGGTGGAAGTTTCATAGCGCTCGCTTACCCACTCCCCAATATTCGCCAGCGGCCCTTCCCCTTCCGGGCCCGGACCGTATTTATCTACATGCGGTAATTTCAGCGGCAGTTCGCTTTCATCCAATGCCACGGCAATACCATCTTCCCATTTAATGGGAAAGGGTTCGCCCCAGTAGCGCTGGCGACTAAAACCCGCATCGCGCATGCGGTAATTCTTTTTGCGTTTGCCGATACCCAGTGCTTCAATTTTATCGATCGCAACGCCAATGGCATCCTTCATCAGCAAGCCATTTAAAAAACCGGAGTTTTCGAGCACCGCGTCTTTGGTAGGATTCGCTTCCTCGCCGTTAAAATGTGCACCGATGATATTCGTGATCGGGATATTAAAATGCTGCGCAAAAGCAAAATCTCTTTGGTCGCCGCAAGGCACTGCCATAATAGCCCCGGTACCGTAGCCTGCCAATACATACTCCGCGATCCAGATGGGAATTTGTTTGCCATCAAAAGGATTGGCGGCATAAGCGCCCGTAAAACAACCGGTGATCTGTTTTACTTCGGCCATGCGTTCCCGGTCGCTCCTGCTTTTTACATAGGTGAGGTATTCGTCGACCTTTTCTTTTTGATCGGGCGTTGTTATTTGTACAACGAGTTCGTGCTCGGGTGCGAGAACGATGAAATCTACCCCAAAAATTGTGTCTGGCCTTGTCGTGTATACTTTGATCTTTGGGGCCTCACCCCCAACCCCTCTCCCGGCGGAGAGGGGAGCCGGAGTACCCTGTTTCAGTAAGTCCTTTATTTTTTCTAAAGAAGCGTTCAGTTCTTTTTCTATTTCATCGTTTGAAAACCTGGCTACGCGAAAACCAGAGGCTTCTAAAAAAGCAGTCCGGTCTTCATCATATTTTTTTTGCATTTCATCATCATGATACGAGCCATCCGCTTCTACTATTAATCCTTTTTCTAAAAAAACAAAATCAACAATGTAAGTGCCGATAACATGTTGCCTTCTTACTTTATACCCCAGTTGGTTATTGCGCAACGATTCCCACAATATATTTTCAGCTTTTGTTGGTTCTTTCCTGTTATCCCTCGACATCTCCTTTGTAAACGTCCAGTATTTTCCATCCGCAGTTTCACGGCCGCGCGTACTGCTGCTCCCCTCTCCCCCCGGAGAGGGGCTGGGGGTGAGGCTAAACGTTAACTCAGCTCCCTCCGATTTCCCAATCCAGTTCCTCTGCATCTCCTTCATCGCGTCGCTGAAGTTTACCGTTTCCAGTCCCTGCAGCAAACGGTCGGCATAAGCCGTGATGCGCAAATACCACTGGCGCATTTTCTTCTTTACTACCGGGTGACCGCCGCGTTCGCTCACGCCGTTCACCACTTCATCATTGGCCAGTACGGTGCCCAGGGCTTCGCACCAGTTCACTTCACCGAAAGAAGAAAAAGCCAGGCGCCGCTGCATCAGGATATCGGCCTGCTCTTTTTTGGAGTAGGCATTCCATTCACCGGCAGTAAAATGTTTGCTGCCGTTGGTTTCGTATTTTTTTATCAGGTCGGCAATGGGCCTTGCCTTTTGTTGCGTGTTGCAGAAATAACTGTTGAAGAGTTGCAAAAATATCCACTGCGTCCACTTATAATACTGCTCATCGCTGGTGCGGATCTCGCGGCTCCAGTCGTAACAAAAGCCGATCTTATCCAGCTGGCTTTTAAAAGTCGCGATGTTTTTTTCGGTGGTGTCCGCCGGGTGCTGACCGGTTTCCAGTGCATACTGTTCCGCCGGCAATCCAAAGCTGTCGAAGCCCATCGGGTGCAGCACGTTAAAGCCTTTCAGTCTTTTGTACCGACTGAAAATATCGCTCGCAATATAGCCCAGCGGGTGGCCCACATGCAATCCCGCACCACTCGGGTATGGAAACATGTCCAGCACATAATACTTCGGCTTATCGCTGTTGTTCGATACTTCATATACCTTATCGGCCTTCCATTTTTCCTGGCGTTTTTGTTCAATGCTCCTGAAATCGTATTCCATCGTTGTAATTAATTCTTTTTAATTTTTTTGTTACCGGCAGTTGTGCAATACTCAACATCGTTGTGTCACTCACTTGTACTTTTACAGCAATGCTCAACAAGTCATGCTTAATGTGAAAGAAAAGTTATATCACATCAATCCGGCAAGATAGTGTCTTTCTTAAAAAATATATTTGGCAGGCAATCGTTTTGCAGGAGGCAAATTTAAGGCAAAGCAGCTAAAAACCTTTATTTTTGCCCGGCTTCAAAGCAAAAGATCAACACTTAATAAATTCATTTTCAATATGGCTCAATTCGGGAAAGCAAGCAGCAAACGCGGTAAACCCACCTACGCCTACGCCATCATCGGCGTGGCATTGGTACTGTTCTTATTCGGCATCGTAGGCTGGTTCTTTTTAAACCTCCAGAAATCGGGCGACTACCTGAAAGAAAACATACAGGTGCATGCCTGGATCTACCCCGATGCCGGCAAGAAAAAGATAGACAGTGTTACCAATTACATCAAGGCCATTCCCTACGCCCGCGATGTAAAATATGTAACCAAGGAAATGGCCGCCGAAGAGTGGAACAAGGACAACGACACCACCTGGAAAAAATTCCTCGACTATAACCCCCTGCCCGAAAGCGTTGACTTTTATGTAAAAGCCGATTATGTGCAGAAAGACAGCCTGAATTTATTGTCGGCCAGCCTGCAGAATAATTTTCCCGGTGTCATCAAGGAATTCCAGTTCCCCACGGAAACGGTTACCAAGATCAGCCGCTACGTCAGGAACGGCGCCATCATCTTTTTGGTAGCCGCCATCATCCTCACCATCCTCGTCGTTTTTTCAATCGACAATACCATTCGCCTGGCCATGTACAGCAACCGGTTCCTCATTAAAACTATGCAAATGGTAGGCGCCACCCGTTGGTTCATTGCCAAACCCATCAACATGAGGGCCATCGTCAACGGGCTGGTGGCTTCGCTCATCGCCATTGCCGCCATATGGGGTTCGGTGATCCTCATCGAAAAATTCGTCCCCGATTTCAAGGTACTGCACGATAACATGAGCCTGCTCCTGCTTTTCGGCATCATCATCGTACTGGGCATCGGCATTACGCTCGTGAGCACCCACCGCGCCGTTATTAAATACCTGCGCATGAAATTGGATGATTTATACTAAATTGCAACCCTTATTATTACAACTATGAGTATCGATAAAAAACAACCCGTGGCTTCCAATCCCTTGTTCGGCAAAGAAAATTATACCTGGATGCTGATCGGCCTGGCCGTACTGGCGCTTGGATTTTTCCTGATGGCCGGCGGCAAAAGCAGCGACCCGAAAGTTTTCAACGACAAGGAAGTGTACAGCACCATGCGCATCACCGTGGCCCCCATACTCATCATTGCCGGCTTCGTGATCGAAGTGTTCGCCATCATGCGGAAGTCGCGCAGCACCCAGGACTAACCTTTCTATTGAATGAATATTATTTGCGAAGTTGAGCTTCGCATTTTTTTTGTTTGAACCGTAAAACAACTGCATGAACAGCATCCAGGCCATCGTTATCGCCATCGTGGAAGGGCTCACGGAATTTCTTCCCATCTCCTCTACCGGTCACATGATCATCACCGAAAAATTATTGGGCGTTACCGAAACCGATTTTGTAAAAGTATTTACCGTGGCCATACAACTCGGCGCCATCCTCGCCGTGGTGGTCTTATACTGGCAAAAATTCTTCAACTTCAGCAAATGGCAGTTCTATGCAAAACTGCTCGTAGGCGTATTGCCTGCGCTGGCCCTGGGCTTCCTGTTCTCCAAAAAGATCGATGCCCTGCTCGAAAGTTCACTCACCGTCGCCATCAGCATGCTCGCCGGCGGTATCGTGCTGCTGTTCATCGACCACCTGTTTAAAAACCCGCGCATCGATTCGGAAGAAAAGGTTTCCTTTTTAAAAGCCTTCGTAATCGGCACCTGGCAATGCGTGGCCATGATCCCAGGCGTAAGCCGCAGCGCCGCTTCCATCATCGGCGGTATGCAACAAGGCCTTACCCGCAGCGCCGCCGCAGAATTTTCCTTCTTCCTGGCCGTACCTACCATGCTCGCCGCAACGGGTTATAAATTGTATAAATACTACAAAGAAGCCGGCGGTTTCAGCGGCGGCGAATTACAGCAACTTGCCATCGGCAACGTCGTGGCTTTCGTAGTGGCCTTACTCGCCATCAAATTCTTCATTGGCTTTGTAAAAAAATATGGCTTCACCGTATGGGGTTATTACCGCATCATTGTCGGTATTATCTTGCTGGTGTTGATTTATGCGGGGTATATTAATTAATTATTCTTGTTCTTTTTTGCTTCTCCAAAAAAGAACCAAAAAAGGAGCCCCGGGGCCGATATACAGCCCGCCCCCGGGAAGCAGGCTTTGTTCAGCGTCTGTAATACTGTAGCTTCAGAATTGGAGTTTTATTGTACGCCTCTAAATGGTAATAGTTTCTTTTTCTCTTATATTTTATGAATAATATTACGAAGCCCGTCCAATCTTCGTTCAGCAGGAGCATTTGAAGCCCGGCCATCGGAAAAATATGCGTTAAGGATTGCGAGGCAGGAGCAACATCGAAACAACAAGAAAAATAAATATTACTGAGATAAATTGTTGGATTGGGCCTAATGTGACCAACGAAGAAGATTGCTTGTCAGTAGATGCTAATTTCAAAGAAGAGGAATGAAAGCAATGATCAAATGCCTGGAAATATTGTTTGCTGGTAAGTCGCACAAATGTTTGGCTTTGCAAAAATGACCGGACTTTTTCATTCCGGTCCAATACAACAATCTTTAGCTTATTTTTCCGCAGGCCTTGACTTTTGTTTCTTTTGGTCAAGCAAAAGAAAAAAGACTTTGAACAGGATGGCCTGCGTAGCCAGAAAGAAGAATAAAAATTAACCCTAATACCCTCTCCGCGGTATTGCAAATATGAAATTCATGTCGTAGCTATGCACAAAATTATTATATGAAATTTATGAAACCCGCAATGGCATTCTTGCTTACCCTTATTGTCCTCACTTCCTGCGACAATTACGGAAAAAAAGTTACCGAAGGAACCATCGAAACCTATTACAAAGACGGCGTTAGCAAAGAGGAAGCCACCCGCACCGCCGCTTTCATGTCGAAACTATCCCGGGGCGGCGCCGAACGCAAAAGCTTCCAGCTGGTAAGAAAAAACGACACCCTTTGCCTCCGCATGGTGGTGGATGAAGCCAAAATGAAAAGCATCGACGACAAAAATTTTTTAGCCATTACCATGCTGGTATCCGATAGCGTATTTAGTGGCGCACCGGTAAAGCTGGACCTGACCGACAACAAATTCAACAACATTCGTTCGCTCCCCTACCGGAAACTAACGGAAGCGGATTTTCAATAAACGCTTTTAAGAATGTAAAAACATTCGCCTGTTGCAATAAAATGCAGCAGGCTTTTTTATTGCCGGAACAGCCACAACCCGTACATTTATGCCAAACTATTACCATGCAGACTGCTTCAAAAAAAGTGATCAACGGATGGGCCATGTACGACTGGGCCAACTCGGTTTACAACCTGGTGATCACCACTACTTTTTTCCCGATCTATTTTGCAGCAGTAGCCCGCGATGACAAGCACAGCGATACGGTAACTTTTTTGGGCAAAACATTTGTCAATTCTTCCCTCTACGATTATTGCCTGGCGCTGGCTTACCTCATCATCGCCCTGTCGTACCCGATACTTACTTCCATCGCCGATACCCGCGGCAACAAAAAGAATTTCATGCGCTTCTTTTGTTACATGGGCGCCATCGGCTGTATGAGCCTTTATTTTTTTAAAGACGTAGATACTTTATGGCTGGGCATCGTCGCCTTTATGATGGCCGCCATGGGCTTCGTGGGCAGCCTGGTTTTTTACAATGCGTATTTACCTGAAATAGCCGCACCGGCCGACCGGGACCGCATCAGCGCGCGCGGCTTTTCGTTCGGTTACATCGGCAGCGTGATCATGCAACTCATTGGCTTTGCGCTGGTGGTTACGATGAAAGATGCAGGCGAAGCAACAAGGATCACGTTCCTCCTGGTAGGACTCTGGTGGATCGGCTTTGCACAGATCGCTTTTAAAAGATTGCCCGACAACCTGCCTTCTGCCCATCTTAAAAAAGGAAATATTTTTAAAGACGGCTTTATTGAAGTAAGAAAAGTGTACCACGAAATAAAAGGCATGGCCGTACTGAAGCGCTTCCTCCGCGGTTTTTTCTTTTACAACATGGGCGTACAAACCGTAATGCTGGCTGCCACGCTGGTGGGCAGTAAATTATTGCAACTGGAAGATACCAAGCTCATCATCACCGTGGTGATCATACAACTCGTGGCCATACCCGGCGCTATTATGATGAGCCGCCTCTCCACCAAATTCGGCAACATCAAAGTACTGATGGGCGTTGTGTGCGTATGGATACTCATCTGCGTAGCCGCTTTTTACACTGCCTCCAAAGCCGAACCCCTGCAACCCTTGCACGCGAAAGTGAAAGTGTTGCAACAACAAAAAGAAATTGCGGAAACCACCGGCAACAACGTATTGCTCACCAGTACCAACCAGGAATTACAAATACTCGAAGCCGAACTGAAACCGCAGCAAACCCCCATCGAATACAGCTTTTATGGCCTGGCCATCGTAGTGGGACTGGTAATGGGCGGCATACAATCCCTCAGCCGTTCCACGTACGCCAAGCTGATGCCGGAAACAAAAGATACCGCTTCGTACTTTACTTATTATGACCTTACGGAAAAACTCGCGATCGTGATCGGCATGTTCTGCTTCGGCTACATCGGTGAGCAACTGGGCATGAAATATTCCGTGCTGTCCCTCACCGGCTTCTTTGCCCTGGGATTGATCCTTCTTTTCTTCGCCCTGAAAAAACAAATTCAATTACAAAAATAGCAACGCGCTTTATGAACTTATATACCATCAACACCGGTTATTTTAAACTCGATGGCGGCGCTATGTTCGGCGTGGTACCCAAATCCATCTGGCATAAGATCAACCCGGCCGATGAAAACAACATGTGCAGTTGGGCGCTGCGTTGCCTGTTGATCGAAGACGGCAACCGGCTGATCCTTATCGACAATGGCATGGGCGACAAACAGGATGAAAAATTCTTCGGGCATTATTACCTGCACGGCGACGATACGCTGGATAAATCCCTGGCAAAACATGGCTTCAGCAAAAGCGACATCACCGATGTGATCCTTACTCATCTTCATTTCGACCATTGCGGCGGCAGCATCATGCGCGATGGAGACAAACTGGTACCGGCTTTTAAAAACGCTACGTACTGGAGCAACGAACGTCACTGGAAATGGGCCACCGAACCCAATGCCAGGGAAAAAGCCAGCTTCTTAAAGGAAAATATTTTACCCATACAGGAAAGCGGCCGGTTAAAATTCATCGAAACGTCGCAGGCTGATTTCCCGCCGGGCATCGGCATCCGCCAGGTATTCGGACATACGGAAGCGATGATGTTGCCGCAGATCGATTACAAAGGCCGGAGCATTTTATACATGGCCGACCTGCTGCCATCCACCGGCCATATCCCGCTTCCTTACGTGATGGCTTACGATATGTTTCCACTGACCACCCTGAATGAAAAAAAATCTTTCCTGGAAGAATCGGTGCTGAATGATTATGTGCTCTTCTTCGAGCACGACCCGGTGAATGAGTGCTGCACCCTGCAACAAACAGAAAAAGGCATCCGTTTAAAAGATACTTTCAATTTATCAGAATTGTAATCTATAATGCAACGCGCATTTTAATTAAAGTCTTTCTTCTTTTGCTTGACCCCCGAGTTCCGCTTCGCTCGTCGGGACACGGCAAATGAAGCAAAAGTCAAGGCCTGCGGAAAAATAAGCTAAAGATTGTTGTATTTGGGCCGGAATGAAAAAGTCCGGTCATTTTTGCAAAGCCAAGCATTTGTGCGACTTACCGGCAAACAATATATCCTTGCATTTGATATTTGCTTTCATTCCCTTTCTTTGAAATAAACGTGAGTCGTTAACAGCCTTCTTCGTTAGGCAAATCAGGCCCAATCCAACAATCTTCTTAACGCATATTTTTTCGATGGCCGGGCTTCAAACGCTCCTGCTGAACGGCGATGCGTGGACTTCGAAATTTTATGATAGAACTAAAGCGTTGAATAAAGTTCCGCTTCTGAAGCTACAGTAGTACAATTGCTGAACATAGCTGCTTCCCGGGGGCGGAATGTATATCGGCCCCGGGGGTCCTTTTTTGGTTCTTTTTTGGACAAGCAAAAAAGAACAAGCATTCGTAAAAGAGTTTGTAATTAATAAGCGAACAATTAAATATAAAGTGCAAGTAGTTTAATAAATTATTTTATACCCACAAAAGAAGTCAGTGGGTAGCGCAAATTTTTATACGACATCATATCTACCTTAATGCTGCCCACGGCAATCGGGCTTTCCACGCGCAGCAACAAATGGTTGGGATCGTCGCTCAGCCAGGCATTCATTTTCTCCCCGCCTTCGAAGATGGTACCTTTTACGAGCAAAGGTTTTATTTTAATGGCGTTGAATTTACCGTAGCGCGTTTTTATCTTTTCCTTTCCCATGTAACGCACGTACAAATGAAATACTTCGTCGTCGAGGAACATGTCGAAAGGTATCTTATCGTTCACCTTGTATTTGCTGAAATCGATGTTGCGCGCATAATAAACGGCGCTCACCACATCCTGTATGCAATCCGTGGTTTTAAAAACACCGTTGGTACTCACGGCCGAATTGGCGTCGTGGTTGAAAGTAACGTTGTTGTATTTCTTATAACCGCCTTCATCTACATTCCTTACGAATTTATAGGGCAGCAAGGTAGCCGTATCGGTATAGCTTTCATACCGGTCGCGCACTTTAAAAAAATTGTCGAAGAAAGAATAGGTTTTGCCATCGCCTACAAAATGGTAAACGGGTTTTCCGTTGAAGCGTTCGATGGTGGTGGTAAAATTGGCTTCGCCTGCACCCACGTACATGCCCATCGTACTGTAAAATACTTTCATCATCACCTGTTCGCCGGCAATAAAGGCCGTGTTCCTGATCCTGCAATTATCGTAATTGTTGGCGCCAAAACTCAAACAACACAATCCAACCAACATCAAACTAAAAGTAACGTAGCGTAGCTTCATTTATCTTTCCTGATTTTTATTCCTAAAATTAATAGACTGCCCAGTAACGCGGGTATAAACAGGTTTACAAACCAGATGCCAAAGGTTACCGCCAGCACGCCCAGCATATTACCACTGTAAAAAAACAAGGTCTTTGCCACGGTTCCCCGGATTCCCAGGTCGGCAATGGCGAAAGAAGGTACAATGGCCAATATCCAGAACATGACCGCCACCAGCCACACGATCTTCCCCCAATCCGCTTCCACCTCCATTAACTGGAGCATCATTCCATATTGGATAACGAAAACAAGATAGCGAAACAATGAGAGAGAAAGCAACCTTAACAAAATTTTCGCATCGAAGTTTTCGAGTACGGAAAGGTACACGGCAAAGCGTTGGGCATACGGCAGGCGCTCCACCAGCCGCGTTAGCCAACCCAGCCGGAAATAGAAGAACAGCATCAGCAGGGCAACGAGGCAACTGCCCGATAAAAATATTTTCAACCAGAAAGGCGGCAGTTCCATACCGGTTAAAATGGTACCCGGCTGCAACAGCAGGTAGGCCAATCCGCCACAACCCATGATCACCGTAACAATGAGTTGCGCCAGGCTGCCCGCGATGGAAAGCGGTATCGTTTGCAACCGCGAACCTTCTTTTACAAAAAGCATCCGCCCGGCATATTCGCCGATGCGGTTGGGCATGTTGAGCGAAAGGGTAACGCCCGCCAGCACCGATTTAAAAGCCTGGAAAAAAGGAAGGCGCTGAACAGGCCGCATCAG
>Ga0247806_10000842_pt1 | contig 16517 bp, 9 predicted proteins | sample UWRJL059202B1_FD_179935 | JGI IMG/M metagenome (GOLD analysis project Ga0247806, IMG submission 179935) | Plant litter microbial communities from Arlington Agricultural Research Station in Wisconsin, United States - UWRJ-L059-202B-1 | ecosystem: Environmental > Terrestrial > Plant litter >... | reverse complement strand
CCGTATAGTACCCTTCTATGCACGGGTTTCAAGCCATCCCTAACATCCGGAAGCGCCCTTGAGACAATAACCGACATTGAATAGTCAATGTAAGCCGACTTCATTTGGTCTTCTATGTTAATGGGAATTAACTTTTCTCCTTCAGCCATAAGTAGTTATATTAAAAATTATAGTTATTTTATAGTTTTTACAAAACGTGCCAATATACGTATTTTTATTAGGATATTATTCGTTTTTGCACGGAATTTTAAAGCATTTATCAACAGACTTTGCTAAGATAAAGGTTAATAAAGTATTATTAAAACGCTTTTTTATATGGCATATTTTTTGTCTCTTAGCCTGACAGGACTATTAATAGGTATGGTTTTTGTAAAATCTTAAGTAAATAGTTACATTTACACTATTAAAGAAAGGAATCATTATGGATGATAATTTTTCACCAAGAGTTAAGGACGTTATAACCTACAGCAAAGAGGAAGCTTTACGGTTAGGCCATGACTTTATTGGTACAGAACACTTAATGTTGGGAATTTTGAGGGACGGTAATGGCAAAGCTATTTCAATCCTCAACAACATATCGGTAGATTTAGACCATTTACGTAAAAAAGTAGAGATTTTAAGCCCAGCAAATCCTTCTGCCGAGCGCAATAATGAAAAGAAAAACCTTCATTTAACACGCCAGGCAGAAAGAGCATTGAGGACTACATTTCTGGAAGCTAAAGTATTTCAGAGCAGCTCTATAAGCACAGCACATTTACTGCTTTGCATATTGCGTAATGAGAACGACCCTACCACAAAATTGCTCAACAAACTTAAAATTGATTACGAAACAGTTAAAGAACAATTTATCAGCATGACATCAAACGAAGAAGATTATATGGAAAATCTGCCAAAAGCGGAGTCCTACAACGATGATCCCGGACAGGATGACAGTTTGCGCGAAAGCACATTTAATAATCCTGCTGCCGGTAATAATAAAGCCAACAAGAAATCTAAGACTCCCGTACTGGACAACTTTGGCCGTGACCTTACAGAACTTGCCGAAGAAGGCAAGCTCGATCCTGTAGTGGGCCGTGAAAAAGAAATAGAACGCGTTAGCCAGATATTAAGCCGAAGGAAAAAGAACAACCCTTTACTTATAGGTGAGCCGGGTGTGGGTAAATCGGCAATTGCCGAGGGCCTTGCGCTACGCATCATCCAGAAAAAAGTATCGCGCATATTGTTTAACAAACGTGTAGTTACGTTAGACCTTGCCAGCCTTGTAGCCGGTACTAAATACCGTGGCCAGTTTGAAGAACGTATGAAAGCGGTTATGAACGAGCTTGAAAAAAATGATGATATTATCTTGTTTATAGATGAGATACATACCATTGTGGGTGCCGGTGGCGCTACGGGTTCGCTGGATGCTTCTAACATGTTTAAGCCTGCATTAGCAAGGGGCGAAATTCAATGTATTGGTGCTACTACCCTTGATGAGTACAGGCAGTATATAGAGAAGGATGGCGCTCTTGAAAGGCGTTTCCAGAAAGTAATTGTAGAACCTACCACGGTAGAAGAAACAATTACTATACTGAACAACATTAAGAACAAATATGAAGACCACCATAATGTAATTTATACACAGGAAGCTATAGAGGCTTGTGTTAAACTTACAAGCAGGTACATGAGCGAGCGTTTCCTTCCGGACAAAGCTATTGATGCTCTTGATGAGGCCGGAAGCCGCGTACACATTACAAATATAGATGTGCCTAAGCAAATTCTTGACCTTGAGCGCCAGCTTGAAGAAGTGCGTGAACTTAAGAACACTGTGGTTAAGAAGCAAAAATATGAAGAGGCTGCTAAACTTCGCGACGACGAAAAACGCATAGAAAAAGACCTTGCCGTTGCACAAGAGCAGTGGGAAGAAGATTCTAAAAACAACCGTATTGTTGTTACCGAAGATAATGTTGCCGATGTGGTGAGTATGATGACAGGTATACCTGTTAACCGTATTGCACAAACTGAAAGCAATAAACTGGCAAAGTTACCGGAACTTATTCGTGGTAAAGTTATAGGCCAGGACGATGCAGTAATGAAAATTGCTAAATCGATACAGCGTAACCGTGCAGGCTTAAAAGACCCTAATAAACCAATTGGTTCGTTCATCTTCCTGGGACAAACCGGTGTAGGTAAAACACAGCTTGCCAAAGTTATCGCTAAAGAGCTTTTTGATAGCGAAGATGCCCTTGTGCGTATAGACATGAGCGAGTATATGGAAAAATTTGCCATCTCCCGCCTTGTAGGTGCGCCTCCGGGATACGTGGGTTATGAAGAAGGCGGGCAGCTTACCGAAAAAGTAAGAAGGAAACCGTATTGCGTAGTATTGCTTGATGAGATCGAGAAAGCCCACCCTGATGTATTTAACATGATGCTGCAGGTGCTTGACGATGGTTACCTTACTGACAGTTTAGGCCGTAAGATCGACTTTAGAAATACTATTATAGTAATGACATCTAACGTAGGTGCAAGACAGCTTAAAGATTTTGGCCAGGGCGTAGGTTTTGGTACCTCTGCTAAAAAATCACAGGCCGACGAGCATACTAAAGGTGTTATTGAAGCTGCGCTTAAGAAAACATTTGCCCCTGAATTTATAAACAGGATTGATGATATTATTGTGTTTAATGCTCTTGAAAAAGAAGACATTAATCAGATCATTAACATTGAGCTTGAAAAATTATATTCAAGGATAAAAGACCTTGGTTATACTATTGCATTATCTGACAAGGCTAAAGAATTTATTGCCGATAAAGGATTTGACAAACAATATGGTGCAAGGCCTCTTAAAAGGGCTATCCAGAAATATGTTGAAGACGTATTGGCCGAAGAGATCATTACCTCTAAAATATCCGGTGGTGATGAGATTTTCATGGATCTTGAAGAAAACGGTACTGAGCTTGCCGTAACAATTAAGAAAGCCGAAAATCCTGCAAGCTAATTTAGCTGAGCATATATTTACCAAAAATGCCCGAAGATTAATTTCTTCGGGCATTTTTGTTTTGTATAAACTTTGTAAAAACTTAAAAATCCTCTTCTACATCAAAACTAAGAACTTCTTTAGTAACGGGATGCATAAACTCTAAATGCGCTGCATGAAGGTACAGTCTGTCAGCTGCTGTGCCATAAAGGTCGTCTCCCACAATAGGTGCATTAAGCCCTAACTCGTGTGCTGCATGCATGCGCAACTGGTGTGTCCTCCCGGTAAGCGGCCAAAAATACACTTTGGTGGTTGACTCTTTTCGCTCTATAACCTTCCATTGGGTAACAGCTTTTTTACCAAACTCAAAACATACCAACTGGCTTGGCCTGTTATCAAGGTCGCCACGAAGCGGTAGCGTTATCTCGCCCCCCTCCTGTTCTATTACTGTACTAAGCAATGCTGTATAGCGCTTATTAACCGTTCGCTTTATAAACTGCCTCTGTATGTCTTTGTGGACCTCTTTTGTTTTAGCCACTACCAGTAATCCAGATGTTGCCATATCCAAACGATGTATTATAAGCGGTTCAATATTGCCAAACATGTATTGAAGACGTGTATAAACCGAATCCTGAACTGAAATACCGGGAACCGAGAGCAATCCCGATGGTTTGTTTACCACTACAAAACTTTCATCTTCATAAACAACTTCGAGTTTTTTATCCTGACCGGGATTATCTAAAAATGGGTTTTGTTCCAGTTCTATCCCTTGCAGCATGTGTTCCAGTATGGGTTTGCACTTACCGGTACAGGCAGGGTAAAACTGTTTATGTTTCCTTATTTCCGATTTTGGCGGTGCGCCCCACCAAAACTCAGCCATGGCAATAGGTGTATAACCATGTAAAAAAGCATACTGTAACAACTTAGGTGTAGCACACTCCCCTGCTGCTGCAGGTGGTTTGCCAAAAACAGTATCGCTGAAAATAGCATAGAGGCTTTTTTCCTGTTTGTCTTTATTAAGAAACACATAATTTTCGAAAAGCTGCTGCTGCAACGCCGCCGATTTTTCCCTTCGCTCTTTCTTTAGAGCCTCAATATTCTCTTCGAATTTAAATAACTCTGATTTTATTTCGTCTAATTGTAGCTGCCATTTATTTACCACTAAACTAAACTGGTGCTTATCATGCAGGCTGTAACGTATTAAATAAGCCTCTAAATCGGCATAATCATTCGCGCTTAAAATAGACTTTTGCTCTTTGCGTTGCTTTTTTCGATCGTCTTTATTACTTTTTAGCTGTTTTTTAAAAGCATCGATTTCCTGAGCAGACTGTGCAAGCACATTTTCGTAATCCTGCTTAAGGCTTATGTACGTTTTATTTTCCTCTAGGTCTTTTACCTGCTTGTTAATGTCGTTAAGAATGTATTGTTCTTTTAAAAGAAACTATCTTCTATAAGCATATCAAAAACAGGAGGCACAAACTTATCATGTTTATTAGAGTCTGCCAGCTTGCCCGAAAAAGCCGAAAGGTACCCTAACCTGCCCTCTGCATCCTGAACCACCAGTACACCAAACATTTTACCTATAACAATACCTTCCTTGTTTTCTTTAAGTCCAAAATTATGTTTAAGCCCGGAGAGGTTTTCTAAATACTGCTGCAATTCTGCGGTGGCAATTTTAGTTAGCTCATGGGGTTCATAAAAAAAAGGGAACGTAAATTTCTCTGGTAATGCTATTCCTTTTACAGCAGCATCAGAAAAATAAGTAATGATATTGGGGCTATTGCTTATCAAGTTGTTTATAATTTTACGCTGCGAAAGTAATGGATATTTATTCCTGATAAAAAAATTATATAAATTTATAAAAGTGGCTCGCAATTTGTATAGTATCAAATCAGAAGATTAATTGTTAACAGTATTGCTATTTAACAAAGCCTCTAATTTGACCTTTTAAGACAATATACTTAATTATTAAAAGACATTTTAGACTTTACTAAGCAAAAAAGCAGCAATTCAGGTTAATAAATTGAATTTTTTTCACATTCACAAGTCATTAACAAATAGATTGTTGCTTGTATTGTTAAGTTTGGTTAATTTTGTACGCAAGATGAAGTTAGTAATTAGAATTTTCATATCGCTTTATATTTTCCTGTTGGCTGGATTTAGCCAACTGCATGCAAGCGTGCAGCAGGACAATATTTGCTTTACACCAGAAAAAATTCTTGAAAGAGCTAACCATTCTATTTTTACACACAGCGACGGCACAACAGATTTAGATGTTAAATCGGCCGTGCTAACCACCCTTAAAGTAAATGATAAAGTTGACACATCTGACAATGAAGACGAAGATGAAAAACTTGTATCCCTTAAAAAGTCTGTAGACAGTAGTAAATACCTTACTACTACATTATATAATACCCAATCTCTTGGGTATTTTAGCCACTCTGTTGTAAAACGCTTCAATACTTTTGTGCGTTCTTATAAACTTCCTTCACAAAAGTGGTATATCCTTTTCAGCGTTTTCAGGATTTGATTTAAAATCCCAAGCATGCAGGTAAAATAAAATTTGCCCTGCTTTTCCGTACCCGTAATGTATTACCCATTATCCTATAGCAATTTTGCTCTTCAGGATAACATAGTGTATTCCCTTACACATACGTCTCAACAAAAATTTCACAAAAAAAACCAACTGCCTTAAAAAGCAAATTATTATGAAGAAACTGCTCATGCTTATGGGTTTGTGCACATTGATATGTGCCACAAGCTGCCAAACCAAAACAGAAGAAAAGAAAGAGGAAACTAAATTCTTAGTTACCAACCCGGTAGTAAAAGACACTACTATTATTAAAGATTATGTAGCCCAGGTAAAATCTATACAACATATAGAACTAAGGGCACAGGAAAGAGGTTACTTACAAAAAATATATGTAGATGAAGGCCAGACTGTAAAACAAGGACAACTACTGTTCCAGATCATGCCTAAACTGTATGAAGCCGAAATGCAAAGGGCTCAGGCAGAAGCTAATTTTGCCGAAATTGAATATAAAAATACAAAAAGGCTTGCAGATAGTAAAGTTGTTGCGCCAAACGAGCTTGCAATGGCTAAGGCCAAGTGGGACAAGGCAAAGGCAGAACTTTCACTAACGCAGGTTCACTTACAATTTACAGAGATAAGGGCTCCTTTTAATGGTATAATAGACCGTTTTCATGTAAGGCTGGGTAGCCTTGTAGATGAAGGCGATTTGCTTACAGAACTTTCTGACAACAGCAAAATGTGGGTTTATTATAATGTACCGGAGGCCGAATACCTTGATTATAAATCGAAAGTACAAAGCAAAGAACAGGTAAATGTAAACCTGTTAATGGCTAATAACAAAATATTTTCTCATCCGGGAGTAGTATCTACAATCGAAGCTGATTTTGATAACGAAACAGGAAACATTTCTTTCAGGGCTACGTTCCCTAACCCACAAGGTTTACTACGCCACGGCGAAACAGGTAACATACAAATGAAAGTACCGTTTAAAAACGCTATGCTTATCCCTCAAAAAACTACGTTTGAAGTGCTTGACAAGAAATATGTATATGTTCTTGACAAAAACAACGAACTAAAATCGAGAGAGGTTACAATTGCAGGAGAACTTCCTCACATATTTATTATTAGCGAAGGTTTATCTGCAGGAGACAAAATTCTTCTTGAAGGCTTACGTCTTGTAAAAGAAAATCAAAAAATAGAATACAAACTTGAGAAGCCGGAATATGTGTTATCGCATTTAGAGCTATATGCAGAGTAATCCTGATAACCTAAAAAGAGAAAAAGATGTTTAGTAAATTCATACAAAGGCCTGTATTTGCCATCGTAATATCTATTATGATCGTGTTTATGGGTACACTGGCAATCATTAAATTGCCTACGTCGCAATTTCCCGATATTGCGCCTACAACAGTAAATATATTTATCGCCTATCCGGGAGCGAGTGCAGATGTACTAGTAAAATCTACCCTTATTACCTTAGAGAACGCCATTAATGGTGTACAGGACATGAGGTATATGGCTACAGATGCTACCAGCGCCGGTGAAGCTACATTAAGGATTATTTTTGAACCTGGTACAGATCCTAACCAGGCTGTAATACGGGTTAAAACAAGGGTAGACCAGGTTATGCCCCTGCTACCAGAACTTGTGCAACGTGAGGGTGTTGTTATTACACCTATACAGCCAAGTATGCTTATGTATGTTAACCTGTATGCTACAGGTAAAAACATGGATGAAAAATTCCTGTATAACTATGCCAACGTTAAAATGCTTCCTGAAATTAACAGGATTAAAGGTGTGGCAAGGTCGCAGATATTAGGTAGCCGTACGTATGCAATGCGTATATGGTTAAACCCAGACCGTATGAGGGCCTACAACGTATCTGTAGATGAAGTTATGAAAGCTCTTGGCGAGCAAAGTATTGTGGGCCGCCCTGGCCGTATTGGTCAGAGTTCCGGTCTTAATGCACAATCGTTAGAGTATGTGTTGACTTACAAAGGCAGGTTTAGTGAGCCTGAAGAATATGGAAACGTTATTATTCGTGCCAATGCCGACGGACAGGCTATCCGCCTTAAAGATATAGGCCGTGCAGAACTTGGTAGTGAATTCTTTGATATCTACTCTAACCTTGATGGTCACCCATCTGCATCTATTGTATTAAGGCAAAACTATGGTAGTAACGCGAGCGATGTAATTGCAAGTGTTAAAGCTAAACTTGAGGAGATGAAAGAAACGTTCCCTCCGGGACTTGACTATAAAATTAGTTATGACGTTTCTAAATTCCTTGATGCTTCTATAGAGCAGGTAATAGATACCTTAAGAGATGCCTTTATACTTGTGGCAATTGTGGTATTCATCTTCTTGGGCGACTGGAGGTCTACGTTAATACCTATATTAGCCGTTCCGGTATCGCTTGTAGGGGCATTCTTTGTTATACAGTTCTTTGGTATTACTATTAACATGGTTACCATGTTTGCGCTTGTACTTGCAATTGGTATAGTGGTAGATGATGCCATCGTCGTCGTCGAGGCCGTTCACGCCAAGTTTGAAGAGTTTCCGCATATATCCCCTTACCTTGCTGTTAAAAAAGTATTAGGCGAAATTAGCGGTGCTATTATAGCAATTACAGCGGTAATGGTATCTGTATTCGTTCCTGTATCGTTCATGTCTGGCCCTGTAGGCACCTTCTACCGTCAGTTTTCTATTACTATGGCGAGTTCTATTGTAATTTCTGCAATCATTGCCCTTACCCTTACACCGGTATTGTGTGCTATGTTATTAAAAAACAATCACGGGCAGGAAAAAAAGAAAAACATACTTACTAAAGGTTTAGACCGCTTTAACAAAAGCTTTGATAAACTAACCGGAAGATATGAAAAAATACTAAGGGTCATTGTTAGCAGGCGTGTAGTAACATTTGCTGTATTAATAGCATTTTGTGCCGGTACATTCTTTGTAAATAAAATACTTCCTTCAGGATTTATTCCAAGTGAAGACCAAGGTACAATCTATGCAATTATCCAGACACCTCCGGGATCTACACTGGAAACTACAAACATGGTTTCGCAAAGGCTTCAAAAAATTTGTGAAAAAATAGATGGTGTAGAGTCTGTTACCTCTCTTGCAGGTTATGAGATCATGACCGAAGGAAGGGGTTCTAACGCGGGTACATGTCTTATCAACCTAAAACCATGGGATGAAAGGAAACATAAAGTAACCGAAGTAATGGAGGAATTAGAAGAAAAATCTAAAGGTCTTGGGGCAAAAGTTGAGTTCTTTGAACCACCTGCAATTCCTGGTTTTGGTTCATCTGGTGGTTTCTCGCTACGTTTATTAGATAAAAATACTGCTACAGATTATCAGGATTTTGATAAGATTAATAAAAAATTCCTTGACGATTTAGGTAAACGTCCGGAGCTTGCAGGTTTGTTTACATTTTTTGCTGCAAACTACCCTCAATATGAGTTACAAATAGATAATAACCTTGCAATGCAAAAAGGTGTATCTATAGGCACAGCAATGGAAAACTTAGATATCCTTATTGGTAGTACATACGAGCAGGGCTTTATTAAGTTTGACCGTTTCTTTAAAGTTTACGTTCAGTCAGACCCTAAGTTCAGGAGGCTACCTTCAGATGTACTTAACTTATTTGTTAAGAACGACCACGGCGAAATGGTGCCTTACTCTGCCTTTATGAAACTTGTAAAAACACAGGGGCCTAACGAGATTACACGTTATAACATGTACAACTCTGCCGCTATACAGGGATTACCTGCAAAAGGTTATACCACTGCAGATGCTATACAGGCAGTACGTGAAGTTGCCAAGCAAACCTTGCCTAAAGGATATGATATTGCATGGGAAGGCCTTTCTTACGATGAGTCTATAAGGGGTAATGAGTCAATTTACATTTTTGCCATAGTACTAATGTTTGTGTATTTTGTACTATCTGCTCAATACGAGAGTTTTATTATTCCGTTAGCGGTAATCTTATCGCTTCCTGTAGGTATATTCGGGTCGTTCTTATTGCTACAATTAGTAGGATTAGAAAATGATATTTATGCCCAAATCGCGCTCATAATGCTCGTAGGTTTGTTAGGTAAGAACGCGGTACTTATTGTAGAGTTTGCGGTCCAGAAGCACCATGAAGGTGCCACCATACTGGAAGCCGCTATAGAAGGTGCAAAAGTGCGTTTCCGCCCTATCTTAATGACATCATTTGCCTTTATTGCAGGTTTAATACCATTAATGCTTGCAACAGGTGCAGGCGCCATTGGTAACAGGACACTTGGTTCTGCAGCTCTTGGTGGTATGCTTTTCGGAACAGTTTTCGGGGTAATTATTATACCTGGTTTATATTACATATTTGCTACACTTGCAAATGGAAGAAAACTAATACAGTTTGAAGACGATAGTTCTTTATCAGAAGAGCTTGTTCACAGTATAGATAATTTTTCACACAATGAAGAACACGATGCAGAATAGTAAAATATACAGATATATAGCAATTGCCGCAATAGGTATAAGCTTTACCGCTTGTAGCCTTCCCGGCGTGGTGCAAAAAACAGAGAGTAATGCAGTTCCTGCCGCGTACAGTACTAATGGTACGCAGCAGGATACCATAAACTCGGCAAAATTAAAGTGGAAACAATATTTTACCGATCCGGACCTTGTTACCCTTATAGATACTGCACTGGTAAACAACCAGGAGCTAAATATAACTTTACAGGAAATAGAGATATCTAAAAACGAGATAAGGGCCCGTAAAGGAGAGTACCTTCCGTTTATAGGGTTAAGAGCCGGTGCAGATGCTACAAAGGCATCACGCAATACTACCCAGGGTGCATTAGAGCACAATATTGATATTGTTCCCGGTAAAGAAAATGGCGAACCGCTGCAAAACTATATGATAGGTGCTTATGCGAGCTGGGAAGCAGATATTTGGGGTAAACTGCACAATGCAAAAAAGGCAGCTGTAAGCAGGTACCTTTCTACGGTAGAAGGTAAAAACTTTATGGTTACTAACCTTATTGCAGAGATTTCTGATTCTTATTATGAATTGCTTGCCCTTGACAACCAGCTTGCTATTGTTAAACAAAGTATTGAGATACAAAGTAACGCACTGGAAATTGTGAAACTGCAAAAAGAGTCTACCCGCGTTACAGAGCTTGCCGTAAAACGATTTGAGGCACAGGTGCTTAACACTAAGAGTTTACAGTATGATATTCAGCAAAAGATTACTGAAGCAGAGAATCATCTTAACTATTTAGTGGGCCGTTATCCTCAGCCCGTAAAAAGGAATACTCAGCCTTTTGTAGATATTGTGCCTAATGCTGCAAGTACAGGTATACCATCGCAATTGTTAGCCAACAGGCCGGACATCAGGCAGGCTGAGCTTGACCTTGCTGCTGCCAAGCTTGATGTTAAAGTAGCTAAAGCAAGGTTTTATCCTTCGCTAAGTATCTCTGCAGGTGTGGGCTACCAGGCGTTTAATGCATCTTACATTGTTAAGCCACAGTCGCTATTATATACTATAGCGGGCGACTTAGCTGCTCCTCTTATTAACAGGAACGCCATTAAAGCTACCTATTATAGTGCCAACTCTAAACAAATTCAGGCTATTTACAATTATGAGCGTGTTATATTAAACGCTTATGTAGAAGTAGCTAACCAGGTAGCAAAAATTAGCAACCTGTCTAAAAGCTACGATTTTAAATCGCAGGAGGTACAGGCCTTAACACGTTCTATAGATATCTCTAACGACTTGTTTATGTCGGCACGAGCAGATTACATGGAGGTGTTATTAACCCAACGTGATGCACTGGATTCTAAATTTGACCTTATAGAAACCAAACTTCAGCAAATGAATGCTTCGGTTAATGTGTACCGCGCTTTAGGTGGCGGTGCAAATTAATTTGATTTCCGGCTGATTATATCAGCATATATATTAATGCCAAAAGCCTTCAAAGTCTTATGATTTTGAAGGCTTTTTTGATTTGTATCTTATCGCATTAAGTATTTTCGAAATGCAAAGAAGTAAAACTAAAGTAATGTGAGTATGAAATAAGAAATTACATTCTTTGTCACTCTAAAGTAGACATATACAGTTGAATTTTATGAAGTTTTACCACAAAGGACACAAAGATAATACTTACGCTTTGCATAAAGATGACAATCCTGGTCACCAGGATTGAAGAACACAAAGCTTTGCTACCACATTCGCGACCTCCCGCCTACAGTGTAATATATAAGTCTTTTTATTCATACATCTTCATGTCCTTTATAAAGACTTGGTGTGCCTTAAGTTCTATGATAAATCTAGTGTATATTAATGTACAGCTTTGCCTGATAAATTTATTATAGATGAAATAATATACTCTTTTAAAAACAACAAAACCCTCCAAAAATAACTCTGGAGGGTTTGACATATATAGTCGCAAATAGGATGTGTACTTATAGTTTACTATTTAACATCTGCTGTAACAGTAACCGGCTGTAACCAAGGGCTTGTAAAAGTTACTGTAACTTTACCACCTTCGCCGGCACTTTGTATGTAAGCTAACAAGTGGCCGTTAAATGCGCGTTGTACATTATCTGTATAATCGGTCATATCGCTGTTGTTACCGGCTTCAAGGCCAAGCAATTTAGCCGAACCTTTAATAGTACATGTAATTTCGTTATCACTTAATATTACAGGCAGGCCATCTTTATCTACCACATCTACCATTATTTGTGCAACACCTTTTTGCTTATCTATGGTAACCGATTTATTTTTTACTACTAAAGCATAAGGCTGAGAAGACGATACTATAGCATAACGGCTTACCTCTTTATTATCGGCACTAAGGCCTATAACTTCCAGTTTACCCGCTGTATAAGGTACATCCCATGAAATGATACCTACGTTTTTATCATAGTTTTTAACTTCTCCCACTACTTTACCATTAAGTTCAAGACGTGCCTTAGCAGCATTGGTATAAGCAACTACACGCACAGTTTGTCCCGCTTCATAGTTCCATATTGGCCAAGCATCTTTACTTGGAGACTTTTCTTTTTGGCGTGGCAAGTATGTACCTATAAATGCCATAGGTTTATCTGACCATAGTGACTGGCGGAAATACCCCCTCGGTTTAATACGCCCGGCAAAATCTACAAGGCCAGAGTAGAAACCTCTTGATGGCCATCTGCCAGATTCGCCAAGGTAATCAATACCTGTCCAAAGGAACTGGCCAAAAATATGGTCGTTGTTTACCACTGCAAGCCACGGCTCTATATCGTGAACGTTCTCACTGCCATAAATTACCCTGTTTGGGTATTTTTCATGATCCGATTTATAACGGCTCTCAGTATAGTTGTATCCTGCAATATCGAGCACACCCGGATATTCTGTTTCGTTACTCATTGCTACACCTGCAAGGCCAGCTGTTGTAGGACGCGATTTGTCATATTTTTTAACCGCAGCAACAAGGCGTTTTGCAATAGCACCAAGCCTCATAGCATCTGGCGCATCTTTTTTATACCCACCATAAGCAGCCTGCGTAAAGCCCATTGCTTTAGTACCGTCAAGTATTGGGTGCGAGTAAGGGTCGTTAGGGTAATCTACCTCATTACCTATACTCCATGCAAATACCGACAAGTGGTTACGGTCGCGGCGCACAAAATCTTCAAGATCTTTTTCGGCCCAGTCAGCAAAAATATCAGAATTTCCTTCGTAGCCCGGTGTACCATAGTTCCAGCCTTCAAGCCATTTACGTTTAGGATATTCCCATTCGTCATACGCTTCGTTTAAAACAAGTAAACCTATCTCATCACAAAGTTCGTAAAAATCAGGAGACTCAGGGTTATGGCTTGTACGTATAGCGTTAACACCTATTTCTTTAAGGGTTTTAAGTCGCGTTTTCCAAACATCTCTTGGCACTGCCGATCCTAATACACCTGCATCATGGTGCAAACACACCCCTTTAACTTTCATCCATTTACCGTTAAGGGCAAAACCTTTATTGGCATCAAATGTAAAGGTGCGGAAACCAGTTGTAGTTGTAGTAGCATCTATTTGCTTACTGCCTTGTAAAACAGTAGTTTTTAAACGATACAGGTTAGCATTGTTTAAATCCCATAATTTAGGGTTGTTAACCTTTAATTGTGTGGTAACTTTTTGATTTTTATTTGCTGCTGCCGATAGTTTCTGAGAGCTTTTAGCAACCGATTTTCCATCAGGCCCAATAAGTTCATTTATAACGGTAACGCTTTCTTTAGATGACGAACCATTTTCTACTTCAACCTCTACATTAAGAACGCCGTTACCTTTAGTAACTTCAGGATAGGCATATACACCCCACTGTGCAATATGTACAGGGTTAGCATATACAACCCACACATTACGGTAAATACCAGAGCCTGTGTACCAACGCGAATCGGCACTTTTAGTATGGTCTACCCTTACAGCAATAGTATTATCGCCACCAAAGTTTATGTATTGTGTAGCATCATAAGCAAAAGAGATGTAGCCGTTTGGGCGTTTTCCTAAAGAATGTCCGTTTACAAATACTTCGCTCCTGTTATAAACACCTTCAAAATATAAATATACTTTTTGCCCTTTTTCTGCACTTGGCACATTAAGGTTTTTACGGTACCAGCCTATACCACCAGGCAGGTAACCTGTAGCACTTGCCAGTGTTGGGCTAAGCTGCCCCTTTATACTCCAGTCATGAGGCAAATCTACGGCCTGCCATGCTGCATCATCAAATTTAGTTTCCTGAGCACTTTGTGTGTCTTCAAGGTTAAACTTCCAGCCATCATTAATTTTTTTGGCATCGCCAAAAGAAATTTGGCTAAAGCCCGGTATCCAGGCAAAGCTTAGTGCCAGTAGTACGAGGGTTTTAGTAAAGTGATTGTTTTTTTTCATTGATTATTGTTTAATATTACCTCAAAAATAATTGAGCGTTTTGGCATATAAATTATTGTGTAACTATAGTAACTATAGATTGTGCAGGTACAGTAAATGGCTTTTTAGCCTCAACCTTTTGCAACTGCAGGTTTTTATCGCCCGATGTTACGTAAGCATTTAATTTTTTAAGCCCGTTACCTTTATTTTTAAGGTTAACAGGAACAGCTTCTTTACCAGAATTTATTATTACCGTTACAAGCTTTCCTGTAGCCGGATCTTTGTAAGCAGAAAAAAGAAAATCTTTGTTTACATTACTATCTTGTATATTATCTATTTTAACCCTTGTATAGCCTGGTCTTATAAAGCGGCTGTAATTACCAAAACCCCACAGCATTTTACTTTCGTAAAAATTGCCATCCTGTTTTTGCTTGTCTATATAAATAAGCCCGTCTTTATAATCGTAAGGAGAGATAGCTACCCACCAGTGCCAGGCCGTAGCCTGTGCCATAGCAAGATCTGTATGAATGGTACGCGCTAAATATAACGCCGCATTAATAGTAAGGTCGCGGCCATTACCGTTAATCTCGCCATCATTATCTCCAAGAATACAATACTCAGACATCCAGTACTTAAGTCCTGCAACTTGTTTTACTGCCGTGTTAAGCTGTTGTCTTTGAGCAACAGAGGTTGTAAATGGCGAAGTTGTAAAATAACTATGCCCGGATATTGAATTATCTAAGTGCGATAACCCACCCACATAATCTTTAGAACCTTTTACAAAAAAATTGCTTACCTGGCTTGCCCTTCCCGGCCTGTTATGCTCCTCATAGAGATAGTTTATCTGTCCGGCTTCTGCAATATTAATTTTAGAGGCTATGTTTTTATCTTCAAGCTTTTTATTAAGCGCTTTAACAATAGGTGCAATTTCATTATTGTAAAACGGGGTTCCTTCCTGCCCTCCATCGCTCCAGTCCCACTGTGGCTCGTTCATAGGGCTTATGTAATTTACGGTAAGTCCTAAATTTTGCATGCCTTGTGCAACTGTTGCTAAATAATTTGCATAAGCATCATATTTACCCAAATCGAGGTTAGACTGTGCCCCCGTATTTGCAAAGGCTTTGCCATTACGTGTTAACGATACCGGGGGGCTGTTAGGAAATATAAGCAAACTGCCTACATTGCGTTGTTTTGCTGCATTGGCAAACCATACCTGTCCCTGCTGCCTCTTCCAGTCGTACTTGCCATCGGGCTGTAAAAAAGATTCTGCCCTGCGCCACTCGTCACCTATACCACTATTAGTACCCTGCTCTGCACTGCCTGCTCCCACGTTAAAACGCCACAGCGAAAGGCCTATGCCCAGCGGGTTACCATTAGTATCATTTTTTTGGCTGAACAGCAAATCGGCTATTGCATTTTTTTTAGCATCCGGCCAGTTACCTACAAACTGGCATGACCAGGCATCAGATGCGCCAAAATGCTCAATAGACTGGTATACCGTAGCATCGTCTATATTTAAATTTACAGTTGTAGTAAAAATTTTGGCACTTTTGTCTTTAGCAACATCGCTGCTGCCACAAGAAGCATAAGCTGCAAACACTATCAATGACAGGAACCTAAGCCCTGTATTTTTATATTTCATAGTGAAGTATGTGATGTTATAAAGTTATAAAGCCGGAGAGTTTTGAGGCTCTCCGGCAATTAATTTTAATATTGAGGATTTTGTTCTAACTGATTATTAGATGCCTGTATTTCAAATCTCGGTATAGGCAACCAGTAATGTTGAGGCTGGAAGCTTTTACCTGCTAATGCCGTAAATACACTATAAGTTTTAGTACCATCAAGTGCCCTCACAATGTTTATACCCTGTGCAGGCCTATTTTCAGTAACTTCAGCTATTTTCCACCTTCTTACGTCATAAAAACGGTGCTCTTCAAAAGCAAGTTCAATCCTGCGTTCATGTTGTATACGGGTACGCATTTCGCTTTGCGTTAAACCTGCAGGTAGTGCTGGCATACCTACACTCGACCTGCTGCGTATTGAGTTTATAGCATCATAAACAGTAGCATCAGGGCCTACAGCCTCATTTTGTGCTTCAGCATAATTAAGCAATATTTCAGCATAACGCATGTAAATCCAGTTTTGTA
>Ga0247806_10000841_pt1 | contig 16520 bp, 18 predicted proteins | sample UWRJL059202B1_FD_179935 | JGI IMG/M metagenome (GOLD analysis project Ga0247806, IMG submission 179935) | Plant litter microbial communities from Arlington Agricultural Research Station in Wisconsin, United States - UWRJ-L059-202B-1 | ecosystem: Environmental > Terrestrial > Plant litter >... | reverse complement strand
GGCGAGGATGGAAAAAACGGCGAGTATCAACCCTTTCTGAAATCCTTTCAGGCAGGCTATTACAAGGATCACCGCAAAGATGATGTCGATCAACATGCCATTCCGGTTTATTGTTGTTGCGTGCTTATTGCGAAAGCAGTTCCTTTACGATGGCGCTGATGGTTTTTCCATCGGCCAGTCCTGCCAGTTGCTTGCTGGCAACGCCCATCACCTTGCCCATGTCGGCCGGGGAAGAAGCACCGGTTTCCGCGATCACTTTCGCCACCGCTTCTTTGATCTCGGCTTCGCTTAATTGTTTGGGCAGGAACCTTTCGATCACTTCCATCTCTTCCCTTTCCTTGGCGGCTAAATCTTCGCGGCCCTGCTTTTCAAAAATTTCGAGAGAGTCGCGGCGTTGCTTCATCATCTTCTGCAAAAATTTTTGTTCCGTAGCTTCGTCTATTTCACCGTGCGCACCCGGGTCGGTCTTCGCTTTGATGATCTCTGCCTTGATGGCCCTTAATCCACGCAAAGCTGCTTCGTTCTTGCTTTTCATGGCGTCCTTCATTTCGGACATTATTTGTTGTTCTAAAGCCATATGTAATTATGAATTATGAGTTATGAATTATGAATGCATGGCAGTTGGTAAGATTGGAGGTTTTTACCTAAGCTAAACTTCTAAACCCTGAACTTTCTAAACCTCCTAAACCCTCTAAACTATTAAAGATCTCCTTCAACTATTTCAACAATTTTCAACTTCTTCAACAGCCGTTGGGCGGCGCAGCCTTTAACCTTCAACTTTCAACTACCTTACTGCTGCTCCTTCAACTGCTTCGCCCTGAACTTATCGAAAAATGTTTTGGCAAAGGCTTTCATGTCTTCGCTCATGTCGTCGTACTTGGTGGCTCTTTTAAAAGTATCGGCCATGCTCATGAGCATCTGGTAATAAAAGTCGGCCATTTCATCCACCATCATGTCTTTTGTCCACAGGTCGATGCGGAGTGCTGATTTGTCTTCCGCGTCCCAAAAGGCCACGCACATGGCTTTGGCTTTTTGCGCCATTTCCGCGCTGCTGTCGCTTGCCTGCCAGCTTATGTTTTCCGGCACCTTGTTCGGGTCCAGTAAGATGTCGATCGTTATTGTTGACTTAACCATACGCTTTTTAATAAACAGCAAAATTAACTGAAATTACTGATTGGTGCTTTCTAAAATATGCTGCCAGAGAGCGGCGGCGCTTTTGTCCCAGGAGAAAGTGCCGGATAGTGCGGTTCCCCTGCCGATCAGCCGGTTCCTTTCGGTTTCATCTTTAAAAAGCAGCATCAGCGCGTTGGCCGTTTGCTGCGGATCTGCGGGGTTTATGAACAGGATGGCATCTTCTGCAAGACCGGCCAGCGCCTCGTTGTTGAAAGCGATCACCGGTGTTTTGCAACGCATCGCCTGCAGGGACAACGGTTCGAAACCTTTACCACCAGCAGGGCAAACAAGGGCATAGGCAGAAGCGATGATGTAGGGAATCGTTGCATGGGCATTGTCAGCCATCAGCAACACTTCTTCCCGGTATTTATAGGTTTTAAAAGCTTCCATAAAAGCCTTGTCCTGCGTAGCATCGGTCAACAGCAACAACTGCATATTGCTTTTCTGCCTTTTTTTGAAAAGGGAAAATGCTTTCAGTAAGTTGATAAGATCAGCGGAACCGTTAACCGTGCCGGTGACTAAAAAATATTCTTTGCCGCCGGTCAGCTGATCTTTCCATTTTTCTTTTTCTTCCCAGCCGATGGGTTTAAAATCATCGTCGATGCCGGGTTGCAAAACTTTTAGTTGATCTGCTGCTGGAAAACTGCGGGCTACTCTTTCTTTCGCGTAAGCAGTCGATAGTAAAATGGTTTTTGATTTCTTTAGGAAGGCCGGCAGCTTCTTTTTGAAATAACGACCTGCTTTAGTCAAACGCCTTGAAGGCTCCAGGTAGCTTGTATCATCCAGCATCAACAATTGTGGAGTTGTTGTGCGAAAGCAGGCCATGCCACCAATATTGACGAGCACATCCGCTTTTATCTTTTTCAACACAGCCGGTAGCCGGTAATGGTACCAAAGGTTCAGGCCGATAACGGATTTGAAGGGTTGACCGGTTACGACCAATGATGTATTTTTTGCTTCTGCCGGAATTGTTGCCAGCTTATCGTTGCTGATGAAGATGAATTGATGTTCGGGTTGCCATGCCGCCAGCCGGGAAAAATATTGAATGGTCCAGGATTGCTCCTTGGCGGAGTTAGCGCCCGGGAAAAATACAGTATTAACGGCGATGATCATTTCAGCACTTTAAGCTTTACCATTTCTATCCGGGTGTCGCTTACGTTCAGGATGTCGATCTCGTAATTACCGATGATGATGTGGTCTTTTAGTTTCGGAATTTCTTCGTTGTTCTCGATGATGTAGCCCGAGAGTGTTTCGGCTTCTTCATCCAGCGGGAAAACGAGTTTGTATTTCTCCGTTATGTAATCCAGCTCGAGCCGGCCGCTGAAAATAAATTCGTTGGAGGAGAGTTGTTTTTCTACGAATTCTTCCGTGTCGTATTCATCACGGATATCGCCGAAGATCTCTTCCAGCAAATCTTCCATGGTTACGATGCCGGCAGTACCGCCGAATTCGTCGATCACCCAGGCGATGCTTTTCCTTTCCTTGCTGAACTTGTTCATGAGGTCGGTCGCACTCATGCTTTCGGGTACCGTAGGGATGGGCAGGATGAGTTCTTTTACCGTAGCGGGATTTTTAAACAGGTCGAGCTGGTGAATATAGCCGGTGATGGAATCGATGTTGTCTTCAAAAACCACGAGTTTGCTCAGTTGCGTGTCGATGAATTTTTTCTTTACCTCGGCGATGGAAGCGTTGCTGCTTACGCTTTCGATCTCGCGGCGGGGGATGAGGCATTCGCGCAGCCTCACTTCGCTGAGCGATAAGGCATTTTCAAACAGTTCCTTGTTGATCTCGCTGTTGTCTTCTTCTTCGTGTCCCTTGCTTTGCTGAATGAAATGTTCCAGGTCAACCTTGCTGAACATCGCTTTTTTGTCGCTAATCTTTACATTGAAAATGTATTTCAAAATCCATTCGGAAATATTTACGAAGAAGGAAGCGATGGAAGAAAAAAGCCAGTAAAAGAATTGTACTATGTAACTGATGGTGTTGGAATTGAGGATGCTGTTGTTGCGCGCGCGGAAGAAAGCTTTGGTTACAAATTCCACGAAAAGAATGATGATGGTGGACAAAACCGTTTCCACGAAAAGGCGGATATAAGTAATGCTGTTTTCGGAAGAATTGGGAATGCGGTTCTTTACAAATTCCCAGATGGGCGAGAGCATGTTGCCGATGAGCAAACCGTAGATCACGAAAACAATGTTGAGTCCTACCAGCACGGTGCCGATAAAACGCGCAGGCTTATCGGAAAATTCGCCCCATACTTTACCGCTGTGCGTGCCTTGTTTGCGGTTGAGCTCGATGGATAGTTTATTGGCCGATACAAAAGCGATCTCGATGCCCGCGAAGAAGCCGATAAAGATAAGCGAACCGATAAATGCAAAAGGAGCGATCCATTCCATGCCCTGTGAGTTATGAGTTATGAGTTATGAGTTATGAGTTATGAGTTATGAGTTATGAGTTATGAGTTATGAGTTATGAGTTATGAGTTATGAGTTATGAGTTATGAGTTATGAGTTATGAGTTATGAGTTATGAGTTAAAGGTGCATTTATAAAGATACCTTTTTGGTTTTGCATTTTTAATTTTGCCTTTTACCACTCTAATCAACCCTGGCGATAAAATCCGCTACGATCCTTTCCGCGGCCGCGCAGGCCAATACAAGGTCTTCGTTGAGGATCACTTCGTTGAACTGGTCTTTGAACGACAATTCATAGGTGGCTTTGTTTACCCGGGCAGCCAGCGATTCTGCCGTTTCGGTACCGCGACTCATCAGCCGCTTTTTCAATACGTCCACGGAAGGCGGTTCTATAAAAAGACTGAGCGTTGTTTTTGGGTATTGCTGCTGCACATGGATGGCGCCCTTTACGTCTATATCCAGCACCGGGATGCGGCCCAGGTTCCAGATCAGTTGCAGCTCGTTTTTTAAAGTGCCGTAATATTTTCCTTCGTACACCATTTCCCATTCCACGAATTCGTTGTTCTGGATCTTTTGCTGGAAATCGGCTTCGCTGATGAAATGATAATCGAGCCCGTTCTTTTCATTGCCCCGGGGCTGCCGCGTTGCCGCCGAAACGGAAAAGGCCAGTTGCGGGAAATGCTTCATCAGGTGGCGCGTAATGGATGTTTTGCCCGCACCCGATGGCGCCGTAATGATGATGATCTTTTCGGAGGAAACAGTACTCATGCTGCAAAGAAAAGAATTTTTGGGCAATGCTACTGCACTGGCTTGTGTCCTCACAAGACAGTGTATTTGGTTCCCGGTTCGTGGGGACACGAACCGGGGCGGCGGGTGAACGGATTTTGATCCAGCATGTTAGTATCTGCTATCCAGCATTAGTGCGGCCTGAAATGCAGCGTAATGCCCGCGGCTGTTTCCATGCTGGTCAACTGCAGTTCGTTTTCCGACAAGGCCTTGATCGTATAACTGTTGATGTTGTTCTTTGTTTCGGGGGTGCAGGTGAGCGTTTTGTCATTGTCGGAAAGTGCATAGGTGCCGCGGAGGGTGGTGCGTTCGCCGATGCCACAACGGTATTGCATATTGGTTTCGAAGGTCCAGTTCAATTCTTTCAACGCTGCCTCTATTTGAATGGCTTTTACCGAATCTTCTTTGGATTGAAACTTCGTATCGATGGGCTGCAGGTTTTCCACCTGCACGCAATCCCATTTCCTGCTCAATAATTGTACGGTTGAGTTCTTGCAGGAAATCAACCCGGTGGCAAACAGGAGAAAAAATAATACAGCTTTCATCTTTTTAAAATTAATCGAACCTTTTAATATCGGCGCCTAAATTCCGCAGGCGTTCGTCGATGAACTGGTAGCCGCGGTCGATCTGTTCGATGTTCTGGATCACGCTTTTGCCCTGTGCGCTGAGGGCGGCGATCAGCAGGGCAACGCCGGCGCGTATATCCGGACTGCTCATGGTGATACCGCGTAATTGTTGTTCCCTTTCGAGGCCGATCACTACGGCGCGGTGCGGGTCGCAGAGGATGATTTGGGCACCCATGTCGATCAGTTTGTCCACGAAGAAGAGGCGGCTTTCAAACATTTTCTGGTGAATGAGTACGCTGCCTTTTGCCTGTATGGCGGTAACGAGTACGATGCTCAGCAAGTCGGGTGTAAAGCCGGGCCAGGGGTGGTCGTACATCGTGAGTACCCCACCGTCCATGTACTTGTTCACTTCATACATTTCCTGCGCGGGTATGTGAATGTCGTCGCCGTTGAAATTGAGTTGTATGCCGAGTTGCTGAAATTTTTCGGGGATGATGCCCAGCTGGCCGATGCCGGCATTTTTTATCGTGATGTCGCTTTGCATCATGGCGGCGAGGCCGATGAAGGAGCCCACCTCTATCATGTCGGGCAGCATGCGGTGCGTAGTGCCGCCGAGGCTTTCAACGCCTTCGATCGCCAGCAGGTTGCTGCCAACGCCGCTGATCTTTGCGCCCATGCGGTTCAGCATTTTGCAAAGCTGTTGAATATAGGGTTCACAGGCCGCGTTGTAAATGGTGGTAGTTCCTTTGGCCATCGTTGCCGCCATTAAAATGTTGGCGGTGCCGGTTACGCTGGGTTCGTCCAGCAGCATATCGGCGCCTTTGAGACCCGTGGTATTGAGGTGAAAAAATCCATCTTCATTGTTGTAGGAAAACTGCGCGCCTAATTTTTCAAAGCCGATGATGTGTGTATCCAGGCGGCGCCGACCGATCTTGTCGCCGCCTGGTTTCGGGATATAGGCTTTTTTAAAACGGGCGAGTAATGGTCCGGCCAGCATTACGGAGCCGCGCAACTTGCCGCTTTTTTTATGGTAAGCCTCGCTTTGCAAATAATCCACGTCCACGTCATCTGCCTGGAAGGTACAGGTGTGGCGATCGGTCCTTTCTATCTTCACTTTCATTTCGCCCAACAGTTCGATCAGCAGGTTGACGTCGATGATGTCGGGAATATTGTTGATCGTCACTTTTTCGGCTGTGAGCAGTACCGCAGAAATGATCTGCAGGGCTTCGTTTTTCGCGCCCTGCGGGATGATCTCGCCCGATAATTTTTTCCCGCCTCTTACTTCAAAAAATCCCATCTGTTTGTCTTTTGTTGGTTGGTGAATGGTTCCTTCGCAAGTTAAAAAACAAAAGGGTTGAAAATTCAAGTCTTTTTTCTTTTGCTTGACCCCCGAGTTCCGCTTCGCTCGTCGGGACACGGCAAAAGAAACAAAAGTCAAGGCCTGCGGAAAAATAAGCTAAAGACTGCTGGCCTGGGCCGGAATGAAAAAGCCCGGTCAGTTGAATATACCCAAACATTTGTGCGACTTGCCAGCAAAAAATATATCCTGGCATTTGATCTTTGCTTTCATTCCCTTGCTTGAAGTAAAGGTGAACCGTTTAACAGCTTTCTTCGTCGGTAACTCTGGCCCAACCCAACAATCTTCTTAACGCATATTTTTCCGAGGGCCGGGCTTCAAATGCTCCTGCTGAAAAGCAATGAGTGGACGTCGAAATTCTATTGATAAATAAAAATGAAGAATATTTTCACCCGGAAGCGTACAATAAAACTTCAATTCCGAAGCTACAGTAGTACAACTGCTGAACAAAGCTGCTTCCCGGAGGCGGGCTGTATATCGGCCCCGGGTGTCTTTTTGGGTTCATTTTGGACAAGCAAAAAGAACAATAATAAATAATTAATAAGCAGACTTAAGTTCAATAAAACAAAAAGGTTGAAAACTAATTTCAACCTTTTCCTTTCTCCGACTTTTCCGTGCTTAATATCTTTTCTTAAAACTGCGGTTGTTGTTATTGTTGTTGCGGTTATCACGTCCGCCATTGGAATTGCGGTTATCGCGCCCGGCATTTGGATTGTTGCGGTTATCGCGTCCACCGCCATTGTTGTTGCGGGCGCTGAAATTCTTGCGGTAATTGTTATTGCGGCCACTGGTGCCGTAATCGTCGTCCTGGCGGTTGTCGGCACGGTGCTTTACGAACGGCCTGTTGTTGAATTCCAGTTCACCTTTGGTGATGCTGGAGAGTTCCTGCTGTATCGCATCATCGTGCATCAGTTCCTTATGCCAGTTGCTGTACGTCAGTTTCATGTAATAGGCCACAGCATTGGCGAAGCCCTGTTTCTTTTCGGGGTTCTCTTCCTTCAGCGCTTTGTCGATCACTACTTCAATGTTCTTGCCGAGGTGGTTGAAACGCGGGTACCTTTTTGGATAGCGCAAAGGTTCGGGTTTGGCCCTCAATGTTTCCTTGGTAGGAATAGGGTACGGACTTTCCACATCCAGCGTAAAGTCGCTGATCAGGAAAAGATGATCCCATAATTTATGGCGGAAATCTTCTACGTTTTTAAGGTGTGGGTTTAAAAAGCCCATCAGTTCTATAACGGCATACGCATTGCGTTGCCTTTCTTCTTTATCCTGGATGGAAAGCAGGTATTCAACCATTTTCTGAATATGCCTGCCATATTCTTTCATTGTTAAGTGATTCCTGGTTGTGTTGTATTCCATGTTTTCTACATTCTGCATAATACAAATATACTAAGTTAAAGCGGGAAACGAGCCGGGAGCCTAGCGCGACTGTCTTTTTAACGTCCTGTTTACCCATAGCCAGGCGCCGAGTACACCGGCTGAATCCGCGGCCCAGTCGAACCCGTCGAAGCTGCGGCCGGGCACAAATTGCTGCTGCACAAACTCTATGATAAGGCCATAAGCGATGGCCGCCAGCGCAATGAAACCAATGGCCTTTTTTTTCCCGGTTATGCTGCTGCGTACTACGGCGGGAGACATAAATAAAAAAGTAAGGATGAAGAAAAGCCCGAAATGCACCCATTTATCGAAATAGATCTTCCCCAGCCAATCCTGCGTTTCCGGCAAATCCTTCCCCGGCAGGCAACAAAGGATGGTTACCAAAAAAAACCAGGCAATGCCTGGTATAAATGATTTTATCGAAATCCGGGAAAGCATGTAAATAAAGTTGAGGATTACCCTACCGAAGCGGTATACGCGGCGGCATCCATGAGTTTGGCCACGTCCTCCACATTGTCCACGGTCATTTTCACCATCCAGCCGTCGCCATAGGGATCGCTGTTCACCAGTTCCGGTTCGCCTTCCAGCATCGCGTTCACCTCCGTAACCGTACCTGCCACCGGGAGGAAAAGATCGCTCACCGTTTTCACCGCTTCCACCGTTCCAAACAATTCTTCGGCAGCCAGCGCTTTGCCCTTGCTGGTGATGTCAACATAAACGATGTCGCCCAGTTCGCGCTGCGCGAAATCGGTAATGCCGATGGTGGCAACGTTTCCTTCAAGCGAGATCCATTCGTGGTCCTTGGTGTAGCGGAGGTTTTCTGGAAAATTCATTGTTATTATTTATGTGGTGATCAATTGTAACGGCTGCAAAGTAGTATTTAATGTATAAATGGCAAAGTCACTATTTCATTACTTCGATGTACATGCGCACGTCGCCGAAGGGGCGGTTGCTGCCGTCGCCGGGTACAGATGCGATCTTGTCGATCACTTCCATGCCTTTTTCCACTTCACCAAAAACGGTGTAGTTCATATCCAGGAAAGGCGTGCCGCCAACGGTTTTATAAGCTTTGCGTTTTGCCAGCGAAAATTTTTGTCCCATCTGCATTTCCAGCATGTTCAGTTCGGCGTCGGTGTATTTTTTTCCCTGCACGATGTAGAACTGGCAGCCGCTGCTGGCTTTTTCAGGATTGTTGGTGCGGGCCGCCGCCAGCGCTCCTTTTTTGTGGTACAACGTAGTATCGAATTCGCCCGGTATGAGGTAACCTACGTCGCCGTTGCCCAGCGGGGTACCGGCCATGGCATTCTTACTTTCGGGATCGCCGCCCTGTATCATAAAGTCGCGGATCACGCGGTGAAACAGCAGGCTGTCGAAAAAATGGGCATTGGCCAGTTTGATGAAATTATCGCGGTGCTTCGGGGTTTTATCGTACAGCCTTACGATCATCACGCCCGAATCGGTGGTGATCTTTAACCGCGTACCGCTGATGGCCGCGGCGGCAGGCACCTTCTTAACCGGTGGCTTTAAACTGGTTGCTTTTTTAACGGGTGCTTTCTTTACAGGTGCTTTTTTCACCTGTGCCTGGGTGCTTATGCTAAAGCAGATCGCCAGTAACATCGCTGCTGCGAGTTGAATCTTTTTCATATTAAAATAAATATAGGTTGGGTTTAGGGATGCCAAAAATAAGCAAGAAACGCAAGCGGCAAAAAAAATGATTATATAAAGCCCAGGTCCTGGAAATAGAGCAACGCATGGTCTTTTAAAAAATTTTCCTGCTCGTAGGTATTGAACTCCGGCAGGGGCTTCAACTGTTTAAAATGCGGCCAGCCTTCTTCGTCCAGTCCTTCATTGATGTAGTAACCACTCTGCGCCAACAAGGTGCATACGGCAATGTGCATGAGGTCCTGCTTCTGTTCCTTGTCGAAATCCTGCTTGCCCGTACCCAGTTCCTGTATGCCGATGAGGAAAAGCACGCCGTCCATATCGGGCTTGATGCCGTATCGCTCTTTCAGCTTGATGCGGAGCTTGAGCCAGCGTACCTGCAGGTCTTCTGTAACGTGTTGCATGCTGCAAAGATAAGCAAGCGCAAAACCGGCGATTGAAAATTTTATGTACTGAATCGTTAAAAATGCCAATACATTACCTTGCCCGAAATTTAAAGGGATATGTTACAGGTAAATTACATCAGGCAAAATGCGGCAGCGGTGAAGGCCGGTTTGACAAAAAGAGGCTTTGCCGACCTGGCATTGGTTGATAAAGTAATAGAGGCGGACGAACAACTGCGAAAACTGAAAGTGGAAACGGAAAACCTGCAGGCTTCCATCAACGCGGCCAGCAAGGAAATAGGACAACTAATGGGCAAGGGTGAAAAAGACGCCGCAGAAAATAAGAAGCAGGAAGTAGCGAAACATAAGGACACGCAGCAAAAACTCCAGCAGCAATTAACGGAAGCCGAAAAAGCACTGCACGACGACATCATAAAATTTCCCAACCTGCCGCATGCTTCCGTGCCGGAGGGACATACACCCGAAGAAAACGTGGTGGTGCGGGAAGGCGGTGTAAAACCGCAGTTGTATGCCGGGGCGGTACCGCATTGGGACCTGATCAAACAATACGGCCTGGTGGATTTCGAGACCGGCGTAAAGATCACCGGGCGCGGCTTTCCCGTGTACAAAGGAAAAGGAGCGAAGCTGCAACGGGCGCTGGTGCAATATTTTTTGGATTACAATACCACGGCAGGTTACACCGAATACATACCGCCGTTCCTGGTGAACGAAGCCTCTGCTTACGGCACGGGGCAACTGCCGGATAAGGAAGGACAGATGTACCATGTAACCGCGGACGGATTTTACCTTATACCCACAGCGGAAGTGCCGGTAACGAATATTTACCGCGACGAAATCGTAAAGGAAACGGAGCTGCCTGTAAAAATGACGGCTTACTCACCTTGTTTCCGCCGGGAAGCCGGCAGCTTCGGCGCTGATGTACGCGGACTGAACCGCGTGCACCAGTTCGAAAAAGTAGAGATCGTACAATTGGTACATCCCGATAAAAGTTACGAGGCGCTCGAAGAAATGGTATTGCACATCGAACGGTTGCTTATCTTTTTGCAACTGCCTTACCGCATACTGCGTTTATGCGGCGGCGATATGGGCTTTACTTCCGCCCTCACCTACGATTTTGAAGTGTTCAGTGCGGCCCAGCAAAAATGGCTGGAAGTAAGTTCCGTCAGCAATTTCGAAAGCTTTCAAACCAACAGGATGAAGATCCGGTACAAAGATGAGCAGGGTAAAACGCAACTGCTGCACTCGCTCAACGGTTCTTCCCTTGCGCTGCCGAGGATACTGGCTTCGCTGCTGGAGAACAATCAAAACGAGCAGGGCATTCATATCCCCGAAGTGTTGCACAACTATTTTGGCGCAGCACAAATTGATTAACAGGTCATTTGCAAACTCATTGTCAGGCAACTGTCATAAAATCTTACTTTTGCCTTCTAAAACTATTTACGCATAATGAAAAAATTAACTGCCATACTCATTGCTTCGGTTGTAATATGGGGCTGTTCGAAAAAAATGTCACCAAACAGCACTACCAATACCGGCGGCAACAATGGTACCGTGGTGAACAATGCACCGGCCCCGATGGGTGAATCTAAAAACAACACCAATACCAACACCGCCCCGGCCAATACAACACCTGTAGAAAATACGGGCGAAATGGGTAGCAAGGTAGCACCGGTTCCTACGGCGGAAACGGCGAAGCTGATGCAGGGACAGGCTACGCACAATGCCAAATGCGGCAGGTGCCATGGATTGAAAGTAACGACCGATTATACGGCAGAACGCTGGGTAAGCATTATGCAGGTAATGGCCATCAAGGCCCGGCTGGATGAAACGGAAAAAGCCAATGTGCTTGCCTACGTACAGGCGAATTCAAAAAAATAAACGGCGCTTTGCGCTTTAAGGGATAGCCCGCTTCTTTACCGGAGGCGGGCTTTTTTGTGCGGCAACGTTCCCGTTGTTTAAGGAACAATTATTGCAATGTAATCACGCGGGTTTGCTAACTTTCATCCCGGCGCTTTTAATTTTCAACCGGTTAAACCCAGGACCAAATGTTAGGTCTTAGTTAAATCTATTCGCTTACCTAAATTGCAATAAGCTATGGCTGTTTCCAACCGTTTAAAAAATCAGCATTTGCTTTGGAGGGCTGCCTTTGGTCCCATGGCCGAGAATACGGCCGAGCTCGATACGCTTTCTCAAAAAAAATTATGGGAGCTGTTGCTGAAAACATCTGCGCAGCCGCCGGTAAAGATCAATGTGGCGCAGAACCTGGAAGATTTGTACAGCACCATGAATGTTGACCCGCGTAAAAAAGGACTGGATGCAGACCAGCGAAAATTAGTACGCATTCAATCGAGGGACGATATAAAAAACCTGAACATCCGCTGGTTCGATGAAATGATCAACAGCGAAGCGCAACTGCGTGAAAAGATGGCTTTCTTCTGGCACGGTCATTTTGCTTCGCGGGTGGTGAACAGCTATTTCCAGCAGGAAATGCTGCAGGTGATCCGCGAAAATGCATTGGGCAATTTTAAAAACCTGCTGCGCGGCGTGAGCAAAAGCGCTTCCATGTTGTCGTTCCTCAACAATCAGCAAAACCGCAAGCAACATCCCAACGAAAATTTCGCCCGCGAGGTAATGGAACTCTTTACGATGGGCCGCGGCAATTATACAGAGAACGATGTGAAGGAAGGCGCCCGCGCCTTTACCGGCTGGGGTTTCAATATTAAAGGTGAATTCGTGTTCAGGGCCAACCAGCACGACGACGGCAGCAAAACATTCCTCGGCAAAAAAGGCAATTTCAACGGCGACGAAGTGATCGATATTTTACTGGAGCAAAAGCAAACGGCCAGCTTCATCACGCAAAAGATCTACAAATTCTTTGTGAATGAAAACGCCGACGCTGCGAAAGTAAGCTGGCTCAGCGATCGCTTTTATAAAAATGATTACGACATAAAAAAACTGCTGGAAGATATTTTCACCAGTGAATGGTTTTACAACGAACAGAACATTGGCACGCGCATCAAATCACCGGTGGAACTCATCGTGGGCATCCGGCGTTTATTGCCTATGGAAATGGAGAACGACCAGGCGCAACTGTTGTTCCAGCGGGCATTGGGACAGGTACTTTTTTACCCGCCCAATGTGGCCGGCTGGCCCGGTGGCAAAACCTGGATCGACAGCAGTTCGCTGATGTTGCGCATGCGTATCCCGCAACTGATCACCGCCAACGAAGCGCTGGACCTGCGACCCAAAGCAGATGATGATGTGAACATGGGCATGATGCAGAACGCTGCAAAAGGATTGAAAGAAGCGGCACGTGGCGGCACGGCGAAAGTGGATTGGCCGATCGTGAACAAGGCTTTTGAAAAAATACCACGTGAACAACTACAGCAAAAGCTGGCAGCTTCGGTACTGCAATCCAAGTCGGTTGTGCCTGCAGCTACGATCACTCAATACAGCAATGCGTCCAGCCGGGAAAATTTCATCAAGAGTACCATCGTCAACCTGATGTGTACACCCGAGTATCAATTGTGTTAACCAGCGTTGCCGTTGTTGCGTGTAGGCAATAACGTTAGCGTTCAAAATTATAGAACATGGTCATCAAACGCAGGGAATTTTTACAGGTAGGATCGCTGGCAACGGCTTCCTTTATGCTGCCTAAATTTTTAAAGGCATTTGAAAAACCGGCGATGGTACCACCGGGCAATAAAGTAGTGGTGGTGATCCAGTTCAGCGGCGGCAACGACGGGCTAAATACGGTGATACCGGTGCGCAACGACATCTATTACCGCGAACGGCCCAAACTCGGCATCGTAAAAGATAAATCCTTACTGCTTACCGATGAAGTGGGCCTCAACCCTGCGCTGGCCGCCTTCAAAGGCCTGTACGACGATGGCAGCCTGGGTATATTAAACAACGTGGGTTATCCCAATCCCGACCGTTCGCATTTCCGCAGTATGGACATCTGGCACAGTGCGAGCGACAGCAGTGAATACGTTTCTACCGGCTGGGTTGGCCGCTACCTCGATGCGCAATGTAGGGGCTGCGATAAACCCACGCAGGCGCTCGAACTGGATGATACGCTGAGCCTTGCTTTGAAAGGAGAAGACAATAAAGGGCTCGCTTTCAAGGATCCCAAAAAATTGTTCAATACCAGCAACGGCCGCTATTTTAAAGACATCAATGCCAGTCACCAACCCGGTGAAGAAGCCGTTGATTACTTATACAAAACCATGAGCGAAACGCTCAGCAGCGCGGATTATATTTACCAGCAAAGCCGGGCGCATCCTACTTCGGAAGTATATCCTGCCACAGAGTTGGGGAAAGATTTGAAGACGATCGCTTCGCTGATTTTTTCCGACATCAATACGAAAGTGTATTATGTATCGCTAGGTAGTTTTGATACGCACGTAAACCAGGAAGGACAGCAGAAGCGCCTGTTTACTGAACTGAACGACGCGGTAAAAGCCTTTACAAGCGACCTGAAAAAGAACGGTCGTTTTGAAGATGTGCTGATGATGACCTTCTCCGAATTCGGCAGGCGCGTGGCGCAGAATGCCAGCGGTGGTACGGATCATGGTACGGCCAATAATATGTTCTTCATCAGTGGTGGCCTCAAGCAAAAAGGCATCCTGAATCCATTACCCGACCTGGCCGACCTGAACGAAGGTGATCTTAAATACAAGGTTGATTTCAAAAATGTATATGCTACCGTGCTCAACAAATGGCTCGGCGCCAATGATAAAAATATTTTAGGGAAACAATACCAGCATTTGGATTTTGTATAATTTTTGACCGCCCCGTTTCGTGTCTTCACGAAACGGAACTTAAAAGAGTGCGTCAATCCCAGGGAGTGATGCACTCTTTTAAGTTTTAGGTTTTCACTTTTTACTTTTGACTTAATTACCGCTTGTCGTAATATTGCAGGGCATGAAAATATTACTGGCAGAAGATGAACCCAGCGTAGCCCTGCTGATCACCAAAGGATTGCAGGAAAACGGCCACAGCGTTACGGTAGCGCCGGACGGTTCACTGGGACTGGAACTGGCAACCGCCCATGTTTTTGATGTCATCATACTCGACATCATGCTGCCGCACATCAATGGCATCGACCTTTGCCGGCAACTGCGGCAAAAAAACATCAGCACGCCTATTTTATTTTTGACCGCGTTGGGTACTACCGAAAACATCGTTACCGGGCTCAACAGCGGTGGCGACGATTACCTTGTGAAACCTTTTAAATTTGCCGAGCTGGAAGCAAGGCTGAAATCGCTTTACCGCAGAAAACAGTTGCCGCTGGCAGAAGAAGAAACGATGCGCTTCGGGAACGTGGAACTCAACATTCACTCCAGGCTGGTAACCTGCAACGGCGAACAGGTAAACCTTACAGCCACGGAGTTCAGGTTACTGGAATATTTTTTACGCAATCCCAACCGGGTATTGTCGAGGTTGGAAATACTGGAACACATCTGGGGTATCGACTTTAACATGGGCACCAACGTGGTGGATGTGTACATCAATTACCTGCGCAAAAAAGTGGACAAAGACCCGGCCTGCAGGTACATTCAAACCGTGATCGGGATGGGCTATATGCTGAAACTATCTTAAAGATCTCAAATGAGGTTACAAACAAAAACAACCATCATATTTACGGTCCTCACAGGGGTTTTCTTTCTGTTGCTGAGCACGGTGGAATATATATTCCTTGACAATTTTACCCACAACGATTTTTATAAACGCCTTGAACTAAGGGCTAAGATATCCGCAAAATTCAGGTTCGAAAAGAATGATGTATCCACCGAAGCCTTCCTGGAAATCCAAAAAAAATACCTGGATAAGCTGCCCAACGAAAAGGCCTTCATTTACCATGTTAACCTGGCAACGAAGCAGTTCGATCCTCAACCCGCAAAAGAGATCGGTGAAAGTTTTTTAAAGGAGATCATTGAAGCCAATGGCGGTACCGTATTCCGCGAAAGGCGGTTCCGGATGTATGCCGGGCTGCTCTACAAAGACGAAACAGGCGATTACATCGTCATCAAATCAGCTGTCAACGATTATGGTAACCAGGTGATGAAAGAGCTTCGATACTTTATGTTGGTAACCCTCATTTGTTCCATCGCATTGATCTATTTCATTGGGCATTATTTTGCGAAAAGGAGTTTTCGCCCCTTCCGTACCATCAACCGTAAAGTAGAACAGATCAACGAAAACAACCTGCACCTCCGCCTCGATGAAATGGACGGCAGCGATGAAATTGCAGCGCTTACCCGTACGTTCAACAAAATGATCGACCGCATTGAAATGGCTTTTGAAACACAGAACAATTTCATCAGCAACGCATCGCACGAACTCCGGACGCCCCTTACTGCCATCGTTGGTGAAGCCGATTATGCACTTTCCAAGGCAAGGACTTCCGAAGAATATTTGCGCAGCATTCAGCAGGTACAAATGCAGGCCGCCCGGTTGCAGGCACTGATCAAAGGCTTGCTGGACCTGGCGCAAACAGGATTCGACGGTAAAAAGATGGTTTGGGAAAAACTACGGATCGACCAGTTGCTCTTTGATGTAAAGGCCAATGCGGACCAGATCATACCTGATAATAATATTCTGATCGACATCAAACAGTTGCCTGCCGACGACAGCCAGCTCGTCATCACCGGCAGTTACGACCTGCTGAAAGTGGCCATCAGCAACATAGTATTGAACGCCTGCAAATATTCCGGCAACCGCAAGGTGAGCTTGCAACTTTCTTTTGGCCCTTCGCAGGTCGTTATAACGGTTACGGAT
>Ga0247806_10000840_pt1 | contig 16525 bp, 17 predicted proteins | sample UWRJL059202B1_FD_179935 | JGI IMG/M metagenome (GOLD analysis project Ga0247806, IMG submission 179935) | Plant litter microbial communities from Arlington Agricultural Research Station in Wisconsin, United States - UWRJ-L059-202B-1 | ecosystem: Environmental > Terrestrial > Plant litter >... | reverse complement strand
CAGATTATATAGCTGGCGGGGGCGATAATTTTCAAAGTTTTAAAAATCCAATTGGTAAGAAGATTTTAGGTTTAAAAGTAAGAACAGCACTGATCAACTATGTACAATCGTTAGAAAAGGAAGGCAGAAACATTAACCCAAAACTCGATGGAAGAATTACTAAAAACTAGTCGACGCGGCTTTCTTAAATCAGGCGGCATGGCTGCCGTCGCCACTGCTTTAAGCTTGGACCCAATACATGCTATGGCAGCTGGTGATGTACTAAAGTTAACTATTCTTCACACCAATGATGTCCACAGTAGGATAGAACCTTTTCCAATGGATGGTTCCAAATACCAGGGTTTGGGCGGCACTGCCAGACGAGCAGCACTTATTGGCAAAATAAGAGCAGATGAACGTAACGTTCTACTTTTTGACGCAGGTGACATTTTTCAAGGTACACCATATTTCAATAAGTTTGGTGGTGAAATAGAAATGAAACTGATGACAGCTATGGGTTATGATGCTGCTACAATGGGAAATCACGACTTTGACAATGGCCTGGAAGGGTTCTATAAGCAATTGCCTCACACCAACTTTCCGATTTTATGCAGTAACTACGACTTTTCAAATACTATTCTTAACAAATCAACAATCCCTTATAAAATCTTTAAAAAAGAGGGCCTCAAAATTGGTGTTTTTGGTATCGGGATTGAACTGAAGGGCATAGTTGACTCTAAAAATTATGGTGATACTGTTTTTCTTGATCCAATAGTTAAAGCGAATGAAATTGCTGATTTATTAAGAAATGATTTGCATTGCGATTTGGTGATTTGTCTTTCTCACATTGGATATACGTATGCTAGCAATCGAGTAAGCGACAAGATATTGGCTAAAAACAACAGGAACATTGATCTTATCATCGGTGGTCACACCCATACTTTTATGAATCAACCAGAAGATGTCCAAAATTTAAGCGGAAAAATCACCACGATAAATCAAGTAGGCTTTGCAGGTATTAATCTCGGTAGGGTCGATTATTATTTCGAAAGATACAAAGGGAAACGCACGCAAACTGGAGCACCTTATTTGATTAGCAATATTTAAAGTAGCTATTTAACAAAGAAATCCTCCCCCTAATAGATCATTTCCTTCGTAAAACACTGCCGATTGTCCCGGCGCAATGGCTGATACAGCATGATCAAACACAACACGCATTCTGTCTTTTTCTTGTACTATTGTACTAAGCGTACCTGCATCTTTGTATCTAATCTTAGTAATGACATTATCAAGCGGCTCATTAATATTTGCATATTTAACCATATTGATATTTCTAACCATTGCTTCTCTACGTTCCAGCTCATCCGCTCTTCCTAAAACAACTGTATTACTTTCCGGAAGAATCTGTAGCACAAACATTGGCTCTCCAAAAGCAATTCCAAGACCTTTACGTTGACCTATTGTATAAAATGGATACCCTTTATGTTGCCCAACGATCATTCCATTGCTCAATACAAAGTTTCCGTTTGCAACGCGATCTTCCAGATCCTCTACTTTATGTTTAAGAAAAGCCCGGTAATCGTTATCAGGAACAAAACATATCTCATAACTTTCACTTTTCTTAGCTAGTTCTTCCTGGCCCATATCCATAGCCATTTGACGGATTTCAGCTTTAGCAAATGATCCAAGAGGAAATTTAGTACGTGCTAGATTTTCTTGCGAGACACCCCATAGTACATATGACTGGTCTTTATTCTCATCCTTACCTTTAGAAATAACATGTCTGCCATTGTCTTGCAATCTAATATTAGCATAGTGCCCGGTAGCAATAAATTCACAATCAAGTTTATTGGCGCGTTTTAACAACGCCTCCCATTTAATATGCGTATTACAAAGTACACAAGGGTTTGGTGTACGACCTGCAAGATATTCATCTACAAAATTGTCTATGACAAAATCTCCAAATTCATCTCTTATGTCAAGTATATAATGAGGAAAACCGTAATTTACAGCTAAAGTTCGGGCATCATTGATACTGTCTAAACTGCAACAGCCTGTTTCCTTACTGTTTGTACCAGAAGTAGCATAATCCCAGGTCTTCATAGTCAAGCCAATTACTTCGTAACCTTCTTCATGAAGCATCACTGCTGCAACTGAACTATCAACACCACCACTCATGGCTACCAGAATTCTACCTTTCTTACTCATTATAATTTTTCAAAGCACAAAAATAGCTGAATTAACTCATAGATTGGCATTTCGAGGTCAAATGCTTGTCAAAGTATACCTATATTTTTTTACCTTAGGCGCATCATAAACCATCTTATTTGCTATAAATGAAGAAAATATTGCTAGGTAGCTTATTACTTGTTGGCTTGACTGCAGATGCCCAACAAGATTTAGTCAAGTACGTCAAACCAATAATAGGAACCCAGAAAATGGGGCATACATTTCCTGGTGCCACTGTTCCTTTCGGAGCTGTTCAATTGAGCCCGGAAACAGACACACTATCCTATGAATTAAATGGAAAGTATAATGGCGACGTCTATAAATATTGTGCAGGGTATAAATATGAAGACAAAAATATCGTAGGATTTAGTCACACGCATTTTAGCGGTACTGGTCATTCTGATTTAGGAGACTTTTTAATTATGCCTACTCAGGGAAAGCTTCAATTAAATCCTGGTACGTTTAACGATACTAAATCAGGCTATAGATCTGCCTACAGTCATGCGAATGAAACCGTTGAAGCTGGCTATTATAAAGTCAAGCTGGATGATGATAACATCACTGCTGAACTAACAGCTACGAATAGGGTAGGGATGCACCAATATACTTTTCCAAAGTCAGACCAATCCCATATTATTTTAGACTTAATGGCTGGGATCTATAATTATGACGACAAAAACGTTTGGACATACGTAAGAGTAGTAAATGATACACTCGTTACTGGCTATAGACAAACAAATGGCTGGGCTCGAACAAGAACAGTATATTTTGCTATGACTTTTTCAAAGCCTTTTAAATCTTACGGACAAAAGAACTACGATGAAGCTCAAGTCTATAAAGGTTTCTGGAGGAAGTTTGATCAAACTAAGAATTTCCCAGAAATCGCTGGTAAGAAACTTCGGATGTACTTCGATTTTAATACGGAAGATCAGGAGAAAGTAAAGATAAAGTTTGCGCTATCTCCGGTAAGTCAGGCTAACGCACAGGAAAACATGAAAGCAGAGGCAAAAGGATGGGACTTTGATAAAGTTAAGAAAGAAGCGCAGGCTACCTGGAACAAAGAGCTTAATAAAATTAAGATTGATGCTTCTAATGATGATAAGATCAATTTTTATACTGCAATGTACCATGCATTCATAAACCCTACAACCTACACAGATGTAAATGGACAATACAAAGGGCTCGATCAAAATGTGCACACTGCTGATGGCTTCACCAATTACACGACTTTTTCCCTATGGGACACTTATAGGGCGCTTCATCCTTTCTTTAACATTATGCAGCCGTCTAGAAACAATGATGTTGTGAAATCAATGATGGCTCATTATGATCAGAGTGCCTTGAAAATGCTTCCGATCTGGTCGCATTATGCAAATGACAACTGGTGCATGAGTGGATACCATAGCGTATCTGTTTTAGCAGATGCGATAATAAAAGGAGTTTATGATGGAGATGCCGAAAAAGCTCTCGATGCTTGTATAACTACAGCTAATCACCGCAATTATGAAGGCATAGGAGATTATATAGATTTAGGTTACATACCAGCAGAACGCAGTGGCACCTCTGTTTCAAATACATTAGAATATGCATATGATGATTGGTGCATTGCACAAATTGCTAAAAAATTGAATAAGCAGGACATCTATGATAAGTTTATAAAGCGCTCTGGGAACTGGGTAAATAACTTTGACAAATCAATTGGCTTTATGCGACCTAAAATGGCCGATGGTACTTTCAAGAAAGAATTTGACGCCATGAGTACTCATGCTCAAGGATTTATAGAAGGTAATACCTGGAACTACAGCTTTTTTGTACCACATGACCCTAATGGAATGATTGCTCAAATGGGCGGCAAAAAAAGGGTGGGACTTAGGTTAGATTCCTTATTTACTATGCACTTGCCAGATGAATTCTTTGCAGAAACTGAAGATATCACTAGAGAAGGAATAATCGGAGGATATGTACATGGTAATGAACCTGCACATCACGTTGCCTATTTATACAATTGGATAGACCAGCCTTGGAAAACTCAACAGCGGGTTCGTATGATCTTGAAAATGCAATATAAACCAACACCAGATGGGTTAGGAGGAAATGATGATTGTGGTCAAATGAGTGCCTGGTATATGTTCTCATCCCTGGGCTTTTATCCGGTATCTCCAGGTTCTGATGAGTATTCTTTGGGAAGCCCATCAGTTAAAAACGCTTTATTGACCTTAGAAAACGGCAAAACCTTCTCAGTAGAAGCTTTGAATCAAAGCGATAAAAATGTTTATGTTTCGAAAGTTCTACTTAACGGTAAGGCTATTACCGATCAAACGATAAAGCATGCTGATATCTTAAATGGCGGTAAATTAACGTTTTATATGACCTCCAAGGCTAAAACAAAATAGTAGCATACTCCTGTAAATAAAAAGTCCCGACAAATTAAATTTGCCGGGATTTTTTTAATAGTTGCTATCATACAAATGCTGGTACTGAATGTGGGTCATTACCCTGAATTTGATTCCTTCTCATATCTGAAAGTTCCTTAGGTTTTTTAATTATCTTTTTATTTAACCCACTCGCAGCGGCATAAAGTAATAACCCACTTAGCGCGAATTTTTGAACAGCTTTATACGGATGATTTGGAATGTCTTTTATAGCTTTTTGAAGTAAATAAACTCCTGCAATGCTTGAAACGAATCTTTTTCCCGTATCAAGCTCGCCAGTTTCATATGAATTGAATATAGAGTTTACGAAAGATAAAGTAAGTTTGTCTCTTAATGAATTGAACATATCGCTTAAAGTTATATTTATAAAATCAACACCACTGGATTATTTTTGTTTGGTAATTTACAAAAATAATTAACCTTGAATTCATTAAAAATGCTACTCATAAAGTATCTAAACGCGATAATACAGGTTTGATTGCCCGTTTCAATTTTCCGAGGTTATTCAAGCCACATCTATTAAACAGTATGCATATACTTAGCGATTACCCCTTTAATTTTTTCAAATTTCCCTACCACTATATTTAATATCGACTTTCTTATAGAAAGCTGTATGCAACATTCAGTGTCAAACACTTGTGATACAACTACTAATTCATGGTCTTTTATAATACGCATCACATCATTCATAACTAAATAGCCAAATGAGATTTCATATACATCATTTACTGTCATAGTCACTATCTCTGAATTTGAGATGGCATCAAGAGCGGCTGTTTTATAAGCATTTATCAGTCCAGGAACACCTAACAATGTACCTCCAAAATAGCGAACGACAATTACTATAATATTGGTTAGGTCAGCTGAAAGAAGCGTATTTAATATGGGTCGACCAGCTGTTCCTGATGGTTCCCCATCATCTTGCAATCTAAAATTAGATCGATCTGAAGAAATACGCATGGCCCAACAGAAATGCCTTGCTTTAGGATGTTTGGAACGGATTGAACCCAATAATAACTTAATAGGTTCTTCAGAATTTAACGGATAAGCATAGGCAATAAACTTACTTCCTCTATCGCTAAAAGTGCCTTCAGAATCGGTAACTATGGTTTTATAAGTATCATCAAACAGCATTGACCTGAGATAGTGTTATTAATAAGATCGCTACAGCAGCAAGAAACAGACCGATATAATTCAACCTATTCAATTTTTCTTTAAAGATAAGCAGGCCAACAAGCGTACCGGCGATAATTACTCCAAGGTTCATCGCTGTAAAAACAGTTGACGGGCTATTTGCCATCGCGCTGTGCGCTTTTAGATAAAAAAGTATATTAAAGAAATTGAAAAAGCCAAGTACGCAACCACAAATAAAATTTATGATTTGGATTTTTTCCTTTTTAGCCACTACTAAATAGACTATTCCAATTATGGATACTAGAAAAGAAATTCCAAATACCATTATTAAAGAAGTCGTATAGGGTATCGATTTAATTTGGGCAACTTGCTTGAATAAGACATCAATAATACCAAAGCCGATAAAAACTATACATGGATAAAGCCAACTGGAAATTGTACCCTGCCTGGATGACTGTTTTGATAACGTGAATATTATGGCGGTAAATCCGACTATTAGTCCAGCAATCTTTAAAGAGGAGAAAGTATCTCCAAAAATGAAATAAGATGCCACAATAGGGATAAATAGGGAAAGCCGCTGAGCAATATCTGTCTTAACAATTCCAATGTTCCGTACCGATGCAGCTAGAAACCAAAAGATAACTGGCAATAAAACACCTAAAAGTATATAGGTTGTATTGATATTGTCAAAACTAATAGCCTGGAATTTAGGCTTGAAAAAAAGACATGCTAAACCAGCTGCAAAAAGGTAGTTCCATGTCACAGCTTGTATTACACTAATTTTATACCTTCTCGCTAATTTTAATAACACAGATACCGTGACGCTGCAGAATATGCTTATAATTAGAAAAATCATGAGCGCTTATTGTTGGTGTATATTCTTAATCTATCCAATCCTACATTAATTTGATCTATAATAACTCCATGAATAACCGGAGCTTGAATACCTTCTTGCCAGGAGGTTGCGGAATTAAAAACTCTTGCTTCATCCCATAAGCCTGCCACAATGAATTGAGAAAGCAAATTCGCCCCACCTTCAATGATAACAGATTGGATATCCATTAAGTAAAGCTGAAAAGCGATCTTCTGAGGAAGGTAGTATTGCATGTCTTCCATTTGAATGTAATGGATATTTTCTTCAACAACTGTTTTAACCTCATTAAATATCAGCGTCTTGCTTAGCCCATTGAAAACGTGGTGGGTAATTGGAACTTGTAGCTCTTTATCTATAATAATTCGTATCGGATTTTTACCCTGCCATTCTCGGGTAGTTAATTGTGGGTTGTCATAAATTGCGGTGTATTTCCCAATCAAAACAGCATCTTCTTCGGTTCTCCATTTATGAACTAATTTCTTAGCAAGAGGACCACTGATCCATTCCTGAAGCGTGTTTTTAGGTGCAAAGTAACCATTCGCAGTTTCTGCCCACTTTAAAATAATGTATGGACGTTGCTCAGTAACCCTGGTAAAAAACCTACGGTTAAGCGCCGTGCATTGGTCTTCCAAAACACCGGATACTACTTCTATGCCAGCTTCCTTTAGTTTTGTTATCCCTTTTCCGTTTACGTCTATAAACGGGTCAGTGTTACCAATAACAACTTTTTTGAATTTGTATCTAATCAGCAAATCGGCACAAGGTGGCGTCTTTCCAAAATGAGCACAGGGCTCTAAGCTTACATAAATTGTTGATTCAGACAGGAGAGTTGTTGCTGTCTCTGGAAAAGTTGACAGCACTGCCTGAATGGCGTTAACTTCCGCATGTGCTTCACCAAACTTTTGATGATACCCTTCGCCAATTATACGCTCGTTATGCACAATCACGCAGCCAACCATTGGATTTGGGCTAACTGCTCCCATTCCCAATTCTGCAATCTCCAGACAGCGTTGCATATATTGTTCATCGCTCATTACGGCCAAAAGTAAGCTATATTGTTTGATTTAGCTTACTTTTGTAAGCGATGAATTTGAAGGATATTCTTAATAAATACCAAAGTGTACTTGCAGATATTTATGATGACCAGGAAAGCCTGGCAACTTTTTACATAGTTGCTCATTATGTTTCTGGTCTTACCAAATCACAAGTAGCTTATAGATTGCAAGATTCTATAAGCATTGAAGAAGTCGAACAATATAGCCTAATTCTCGAGAGGCTATTGAAAGCAGAACCTTTGCAATACGTTTTATCAGAGGCCTATTTCTATGGTCTAAAGTTCAAAGTTAACAGTGCAGTGCTTATTCCTCGTCCGGAAACAGAAGAGCTCGTCGAATTGGCATTAAATACGCTTAAGAATACACCATCCAAATTAAATATACTCGATATCGGAACAGGAAGTGGTTGTATCGCAATTACATTAAAACATAGTTTGTCCAATGCTGATGTTTATGCCATGGATATATCTCCGGAAGCTCTGGATATTGCAAATCAAAACGCAATCAACAACAACACTAAAGTACACTTTCTTGAGGCAGATATAAGAGCTTACAAGAGCAATGAAAAGTTTGATTTGATCATAAGCAATCCTCCATATGTAACAAATAGGGAAGGGGTACATATGGATAAAAATGTGATGAATTATGAACCACATTTGGCTCTTTTCGTAGCTGATGACAGTCCGCTTGAATTCTACATCGCTATTACCGCTTTTGCGTCACAAAACCTAAATAAAAATGGCTTCCTTTTTTTCGAAATCAATGCAAACTTTGGTAAAGAGACCGCAAATCTGTTAATCGATAAATCTTTCACTGATATACAGATCTTGAAAGATATGCAAGGAAAAGATAGATTTATATCGGCCAGAAAAGGAAATTAGTTCCTTGCGTGAAACTCTGTAATCACTGATTTTAAATAGTCTCTGTTGATATGAGTGTATATTTCTGTCGTAATTATACTAGAGTGTCCTAACATTTCTTGCACAGCACGCAAATCTGCACCACCTTCAATCAGATGTGTAGCAAAAGAGTGCCTGAAAGTATGAGGGCTTACTGTTTTAGTAATTCCCGCCTTTTCTGCCATCTCCTTTACAATATTAAAAACGCTTATGCGAGATAGCACAGTCCCCAGTCGGTTTAAGAAGATATAATCTTCATTGTCCTTTTTAATAGCAATATGAACCCTGATTTCCTCTAAATAAATTGTAATTAGTTTGAGCGCTGTATGTCCTATTGGTACTAACCGTTCTTTATTTCCTTTTCCCACAACTTTTAAATACTCACCCTCCGTAAATAAGTTTGAGATTCTTAAGGAAACTAACTCACTGACCCTAAGTCCGCAACCATAAAGAACCTCCATTATCGCTTTATTCCTTACCCCCTCAGGTTTGGAGGCATCGATGGCAGCAATCAGTGAATTAATTTCTTCCACACTCAAGGTGTCAGGCAATTTTTTAGCTATCCTCGGCATCTCAATTAACAATGTTGGGTCCTCAGCAATAACATTTTCCAATAGCATGAAATTAAAGAACGATTTTAGTCCGGATATCACTCTTGCCTGCGTCGAAGCCTGCATTCCAAGCTCATTGATCCAGGAAATGAAAAGTTTTACATCAGCATTTGTAATCTCTTTAACATCATATTGTTTATTTGCAAATTCTAGGTATTGATCAAGTTTAGCGATGTCATTTAGGTATGCGGCAATGGTATGGGCCGACATAGATCTCTCAAGCCGCAAGTACGTTTTAAAGGATCTTAGATGGGAAGGATTGATCACGCAATAAATTTTTTTCTTTAAGTTTTTAAGGCTAAGTTTGGATAGATGAAGATACAAATTATTAATGGACCCAATCTAAATCTTCTGGGTTTACGTGAACCAGGCATATATGGAAGTCAATCATTTGAAGACTATTTAATTGGCTTAAAAGAAATGTATAGTATCCTTGATATTGAATATTACCAGAGTAATGTTGAGGGGGAATTAATAAATAAACTGCATGAAGTAGGGTTCAGTTATGATGGAATCGTCATTAACGCTGGGGCATACACACATACCTCTGTTGCAATTGCAGATGCCATTGCTGGAATAAAAACTCCTGTAATTGAAGTCCATATCTCGAATATTTACGCAAGAGAAGAATTCAGACATGTTTCTCTTACTGGCAAAAATTGCCAAGGTGTATTAACAGGTTTCGGGATGGATGGCTACCGCTTAGCTATTGAAAGTTTCTTAAAAACTACTAATCAATAGGAAGCTGCGAGAAGTGTCTTATTTTTTTAATAAAATAAGCGTACACTATACTAGAACGATATTGACCTGCGTGCTGCATAAAAGGTTTTTGTCTACTGGTTCGTTTTTTTGCATTGTGCCAGAAATGCTTGAAGAAGTAAACATGTGCTTTTGTAACTGCCATAGCAAAATTGGTTTTACCTTCAAAAATAAAATGAATCCAAGCTATAAAGTCCATAAAGAATCTAATAAAAATCCTAAAATAGACATCACTTAGCGGTAAGTTCTTTTGAAGTATGATCAAATTATTTCTGAAATTCAGGTATGTTTTATATGGATTATCTGCATTTAAAGTTCCCCCACCAACGTGATAAACCTCAGCATGAGGACAATAAACCACTTTATAACCCAGATTTTTTAATCGCCAACATAAATCAATTTCCTCCATGTGAGCGAAAAAGTCTGGATCTAATCCACCAACTTCCCTCCATTGCTTGCTACGAATAAATAACGCTGCACCACTTGCCCAGAAAATCTCTTTCGGATCATCATATTGCCCGGCATCAGTCTCGATCGTATCAAATATCCTACCTCTACAGAATGGATAACCATGCATGTCGAGATAGCCTCCAGCAGCTCCCGCATATTCAAATTGGGTTTTATCTTTCTGCCATTTTATTTTTGGTTGAGCAGCCGCGATCAGAGGGTCACTTTCCATTAAAGAAATAACAGGTTGAATCCAGTTAGCCGGGACTTCAACATCAGAATTCAAAAGGATAAAATAGTCAGCAGTTACCTGATCCAAAATGCGCCGGTAACCCTCGGCAAAACCATAATTTTGATCATTCAAAATTACTTTAATGCCTGGATAATGAGCAGTTACGAAAGCTACCGAATCGTCAGTGGATGCATTGTCTCCTACAATTATTTGCAAATTATCATATACGGAACTGACTACACTTGAAAGAAACTGTTCTAAATATCTCTTTCCATTCCAGTTTAAAATCACTACAGCTACACTTGGAGACATCATTTCGTATTCTCAGGTTTATGTTTCCAGCGCCTATGACTCCAAAGCCAATAAGCAGGGTGTTTATTTATTATTTCTTCTAACAACTTGAAATTTCTAGTTGTAATTTCTCCTTCTTTTGTTTCTGCTGGTTTTTCTGCTACAAGATAACAATCAACCTCATAGTACCCTTTTCTAACCAATTGCATATTGAAGTATATCACCGGTCTATTGGTCTGCAATGCAATTTTTTCAATGCCCTGAAGCACAGGAGTGGGCTGATTTAAAAAATCTATCCACACCCTCGCTTCGTCTTTGATAGGAGTTTGATCCCCTGCAAAACAATACATCGTTGTCTTCGTTCGTGTGGAAGCGATCGATCTTAACGTTTGTCTCATAGGAATAAAAAAGTTGCTTGTTCCAGTTCTGATCTTATAAAGCCATTGATCGAATACTGTGTTGGACAATGGTTTGTAAATAACGTATGCGGTAGATTTGAGCTTTAATCCCAAGGCGACCATACCCAGCTCCCAATTGCCATAATGGCCCGTACAGGCCAATACACTTTGACCATTGTTCAAGTAATTTTCAACCAAATCTAGGTTGTTAAACTTGACACGTTTTAAAAGTTCAGATTCTGACATGTGAGAAAGCTTCACAACTTCCACAATTAAATCTGCAAAATATTTAAAGAAGGTTTTTTCAAGTGCGATAATTTCTTTAAGAGATTTCCGGGGAAAGGAGTTTCGGAGATTTTCTCTAACCACCAGTTTTCTATAGCCAAAAATATAGTATATAAAGAGATATCCTCCCTTTGCAATTACGTAGAGAAATGGTAGGGGTAGTAGCGACAAAAAGTTTAAAAAAGAGATTCCTATATAAGAAAAGCTTTTTTTTATCATTATTTTGCGGGTTGAGAGTGCAAACATAATTTATCAGATGGAAAGTTCAGCTATATTCCCAATTTTTTATATTCCCCCGGTATCCTATTTTTCTGCTATCAAGAATTGTGATTACAATTTTAAGCTGGAAATACAGGAGCACTTTCCTAAACAAACTTACAGGAACCGCGCCTCCATATATTCGCCTAATGGAACCCTCGATCTTATGATTCCAGTTATTAAAGGTTCGAAAGTTCATACTAAAGTGAAAGATGTCAAAATTAGCGATGAGTTTAAATGGCAAAGGTTGCACTGGAAAAGTTTTGAAAGTTGCTATCGGAATTCTGCCTATTTTGAATATTATGAAACCGAGTTTAATAAGTTCTATAGTGCTAAATATGATTTTCTATATGACTTCAATATGGACATATTCCAGTGGGTATTAAAGCAGTTGAAACTAAATATTGAACTTGAATTTACAGAGGAATATATTAAAACCTACGATCATGTTGTAGATGCACGCTCTCAGTTCCCTGTCAAAGACAAGCACATAACATCCAGCGCCAAGCCTTATTTCCAAGTGTTTGATGATAGGGAAGGTTTTAAGGCAAACCTAAGCATTGTGGATTTGTTATTTAATCAGGGTCCTCAGGCAAAGGCTTTTTTCTAACAAATGACAACAATCAAAAAACGTAAGCACCAGAAACGCTTCTCTCTACCAAAAGCAGGTTCTAGTCCGGGCCTCGTATACATTGATGAGCACGCGCTCGAGCCGCAAATAAAACTATATCGTTACAATGCAGATACCTATGACGTAATAGACATCAAAGATATTTCTGAAGCGATTAAACTTATCAAAGAGGACAAGTATACCTTTTGGCTTGAAATAAAAGGCTTTGGATCAGCTGAAATGTTTGAAACACTTAACTTAGAGCTAAAGATTAATAAATTAGTTCTTGAAGATATCACACGTACCTATCAGCGACCAAAACTCGAAGAGTATGACACCTATGTATTTGCGATCAGCCGAATGCTTAGGTTCGATAACAACCGTGATTTAGATAACGTTCAAGTTTCATTTGTGCTAACAAGCAATACGATTATTACTTTTCAGGAGACCTATGAAGACTGCCTTGAACCGGTAAGAAGTAGACTTTCTGCTGGCAAGGGGAACATCAGAAGTGCGGGAAGCAGTTATTTGATGTATGCACTAATGGACATCATTGTTGATACTTATTTCGAAATTTTAAGGCAATGGGGCGAGGACCTTGATGCTATTGAGGACCGTTTATTTAGTAAGCCAGATAAATCAATTATGTATGATACACAGGTTATCAAAAGAAATCTGATAAGTATCAGGAGAGTCGTTTGGCCAGAACGTGATAAACTCAATGATATCCTTCGTACCGACAGTCCGCTGATCACTGATCAGACTAAGATGTTTGTGAAAGATGCTTACGACCACTGCATTCAAATCATTGATATTGTCGAATCCTTAAAAGAGATTTCGATAAGTAATATTGACATGTATTTATCTGTAATTAGCAATAGAATGAATGAGATTATGAAGGTTCTGACCATCATTTCTTCTATATTCATTCCATTGACATTTATTGCAGGAATCTATGGAATGAATTTCGCTCAACAGGATCCGGTCAGCGGTAAAATACTTCCTCAGAATATGCCGGAACTTTATCAGGAACACGGCTATCTCTACACAATGATCGTTATGGGAGCTATTGCAGTGGCACAAATCATATATTTCTGGCGTAAGGGATGGTTTAAATAGTTGCTATTATTCTTACCTTAGCAACGTATGCAATCCTTTGATTTAGATAAAACCGACGTTTCTAAGATAAAGCTAGCCTTAAGTGGTGATGATCAGCAACTTCAATTTATTTTGGAGGAATATCACGCTTCTGAGATTGCTATACTTTTCGAAAGCATTACACCCGAAGACCGCCAACGGATCATAAATCTTCTCGAAGTTGAGATCGCCTCCGAAGTTATTTCGGAAATGCACGAAGAATCACATCCTGAAGAACTTCTGCTCCAGCTTCATCCTGACAAGAGAACGGAGATTGTAGAGGAGCTGGATTATGATGATGCTACGGATATCATCTCCCAGCTTGATGAGCAGGAGCAACAGGAGATCCTTGAAGATCTAAATGAAGATGATGCCAGCAGTATTCGTAACCTAATGAGTTACGATGAAAAGACTGCAGGTGGACTGATGAACACTGAATTCATCAGGATCAATCTCAATCTCACTAAAAAAGATGCTATTGACGAGATTATCCGTCAGAGCGAAGAAATAGAGGAATTCTACACGATCTTTGTTATAGATGATTACAATGTCTTCCAAGGAATTGTATCGTTGAAGGACATCATTAAAGCGAAAGGGAATGTTCAGATAACTGAACTTGTGAAAGCCGAAGTTGCCTGGGTATATCCAGATACGGATCAGGAAGAAGTTGCCAGACTGATATCACAATATAACATTACGAGTATTCCGGTATTAGATACGGACATGAAGTTATTAGGTAGAGTAACATTCGATGACGTAATTGACGTTTTGGAAGATGAAAATACAGAAGATATTCTAAAGATCTCCGGGGTATCCGAAGATGAAGAATTAAGTGGTAACTGGGTTGAGGCGGTAAAATCCCGACTTCCTTGGTTGGTCTTAAATCTTGGAACAGCATTTCTTGCTTCAGCAGTTATTCGTCATTTTGATCCTACTATCAAATTATTTCCTTTATTGTCGGCTTATATGGTAATTATCGCCGGTATGGGCGGTAATGCGGCTACTCAAGCTTTGGCTGTTACTGTTAGGCGTATTTCGTTGAATGATTTAACAGACAACCAGGCATACAGAACAGTTTTGAAAGAATTTACTGTCGGTGCCATTAATGGAGCAGTTACAGGACTTATCGTATTTGTGTTTGCCTATTTTTTTGACTCCAGCTTGATGTTGGGTTTAGTAATTTTTCTTTCTATGACTGGTAATCTACTTATCGCAGGCGTTACAGGGTCCGGCATACCTTTAATCCTGAAACGCGTTGGTATTGATCCAGCGATAGCTTCTTCAATTATTATTACAACTTTTACCGATGTTTTCGGATTTTTGTTTTTACTTGGCCTAGCCAGCAAACTTTTACTCTAACTTTTTTGAAATATGCAACCAACAAAACACAACTGGACAAAAGAGGAAATCTCTACAATTTATCATAAGCCTTTCCTTGATCTCGTTTATGAAGCAGCAAGCATTCATAGAGAAAATAAAGATTACAATGAAGTTCAGGTGAGTTCTCTCATATCAATTAAAACAGGCGGTTGTGCAGAAGACTGTTCGTATTGTCCACAAGCTGCCCGTTACCATACCGATCTTCAAGTTCAACCTTTAATGCAGGTTAGTCAGGTTGTGACTGCAGCTGTTAAAGCTAAAGAGGGTGGAGCTTCTCGTCTGTGCATGGGAGCTGCTTGGAGAGAAGTAAGGGATAATCGTGACTTTGATCGCGTAATAGATATGGTTAAAGCCGTCAATGCAATGGACATGGAAGTTTGCTGTACTTTAGGTATGCTTACAGAGCACCAGGCACAAAGATTGGCCGACGCGGGATTATATGCCTATAACCATAACATTGATACTTCCGAAGACGATTATAAAAGAATTATTTCTACAAGGACTTACGACGACAGGTTAAATACGATTAAAAACGTTCGTAAAGCTAAGCTAACTGTATGTAGTGGTGGAATCATTGGTCTAGGCGAAACACCTGAAGATCGAGTTTCCATGCTCCAAACACTTGCAAATATGGAAGTTCACCCAGAGTCTGTTCCTGTTAATGCTTTAGTACCTGTCAAAGGAACTCCTTTAGAAGATCAACCAAGAGTTCCAATATGGGATATGGTTAGAATGATTGCGACAGCTAGAATTGTAATGCCTAACTCAGTAGTACGTCTTTCTGCAGGAAGGAATGAAATGAGTACGTTAGAACAAGCTTTCTGTTTTATGGCGGGCGCCAGTTCAATTTTTGCAGGGGATAAACTTTTAACTACTCCAAATCCTGCTTTTGTAGATGATATTGCAATGTTTGAGTTACTCGGATTGAAAACTCGTGATGCATTTAAAAATGGAAGACCAGTGAATACACTGGCCATTCAGGAAGAGATTACAGCTATATAGCTGTAATCCTTGTTTCCACGTTTCCTCTCGTTGCTTTAGAATAAGGGCATCCCTTGTGCGCTTTTTCAGCCATCTTTTGAGCCTCATCTGTACTAATTCCTGGGATATGAACATCCAGGTCAGCGGATAATAGATATGCATTTCCGTCTTGATTAAAAGAAACATGAACCTCAACTGTAGCTTCAGAAACGTCCACACCGTCTTTTTCAGCTACAGAACCTAATGCTCCAAGGTAACATGATCCCCATGCTGCAGCAAACAACTGCTCAGGATTTGTAGCACCACCTTGTCCGCCAAGTTCTCTTGGCTTTCTGATTTCGAAATCTATAATTCCGTCGCTTGATTTAACATGACCGTCTCTACCGCCTTTGGCTGTAACCGAGCCTGTATATAACTTTTCCATAATTTATTGCTCTTTAATTAATGATGGTATAACAAAGCAGCAGTGCATTAGTTTCAGAGCCGGATCTTTTCTGACAGTTTAAAGATATCGTAAGCAACTTTTTGTATAAG
>Ga0247806_10000839_pt1 | contig 16531 bp, 13 predicted proteins | sample UWRJL059202B1_FD_179935 | JGI IMG/M metagenome (GOLD analysis project Ga0247806, IMG submission 179935) | Plant litter microbial communities from Arlington Agricultural Research Station in Wisconsin, United States - UWRJ-L059-202B-1 | ecosystem: Environmental > Terrestrial > Plant litter >... | reverse complement strand
AGCGATGTGGAAGTAACGCCTGGCTGGGTGCGGCCGGTGATCGGACTGATGGAGCAGGATAAAAAGATTGCGGCCTGCCAGCCCAAGATATTATCGTATCACCACAAGGAACAATTTGAATACGCGGGCGCGAGCGGCGGATGGCTCGACAGCCTGGGCTATCCCTTTATGCGGGGGCGTATTTTTGAAGTGTGTGAAAACGACAACGGGCAATACGATACGGCGGCGCCTTGTTTTTGGGCGAGTGGCGCGGCTTTGTTCGTGCGTTCGGCTGCCTACCATGAAATGAAGGGCCTGGATGAATATTTTTTTGCGCACCAGGAAGAGATCGACCTGTGCTGGCGGTTGCAGCTGGCGGGCTACAGCGTATATGCGCAACCGGTAGCGGTGGTATACCACGTAGGCGGCGGTACGCTGCCGAAGGGCAACAGCCGGAAAACCTTTTTGAATTTCCGCAACAACCTGGTGATGATCTATAAGAACATGCCCTTTGGTGAAAAGCTGTGGAAGCTGCCGCTGAGGATGGGGCTGGACCTAGTGTCGGCGCTGCGGGGTTTGATCAGTGGCGATGCGGGTTATTTCGCAGCGGTGTTCAAAGCGCACTGGTATTTTTTGGGCTGGATCTTTTTTTATCAAAAGCGATCTGTTTTCCCGCTACAAAAAAGCGGCAAGCCCGGTGGGTGGTACAAGGGATCGGTGGCCTGGGCTTATTTTATTCAAAAGAAAAGAACCTTTTTTGAAATTGTTGGAAACAAATAATTTTTTTTGAGGTGCGTACCTTATTTTTGCAAAGCAAATTAATTAACAATGGAACCTGAAATCATCGACGAGAGTCATAAGGATTTTGCTCATAACTGGGTATCTTCTTCCCGTTTCATCTGGTTTTGCCAGGTTTTTTTAGTGCTGGCTTTCGTACTGGGCGGTTGCTATAATTTATACAACCACCGTTACAAGGGCAAACCAAAAGTGGAAGTGCCGGGCAACACGTTGTACAGTCCGAAATACAAAGCCTGATCCAAAATAAATTTTTGTTGTTTTAAAACAACCCTTATTTTTGCCATCCGAAAAATCGGAATACAAGATCTTATCATTACCGCGGAAGTAGCTCATTTGGTAGAGCGCGACCTTGCCAAGGTCGAGGTGGCCGGTTCGAGCCCGGTCTTCCGCTCAAAAAAAAAATCCTGTCCCCGGACGGGATTTTTTTTCTTTACCTGTAATTGCCCCGGTGGTGGAACTGGTAGACACGCAGGACTTAAAATCCTGTTCGCAGCAATGCGAGTAACGGTTCAATTCCGTTCCGGGGCACAAGAGTCGTTCTTATTGGAGCGACTTTTTTTATTGGTATGCTTTCTGTTTTTAGGTTGGAACTTTCAATCCATTTATAAACGAGGCTAATAAGTTTAGCTAAGGCGGGCCACTCTAAGGACTGACTCCCCCTATTAAGAATAGCGTCGAATATCCGCGGTCCTGGTCTATTCATCCAACAGATTCCTGTTTTTCATATCTTCATGCTGCAAGAACCCGACTAATTCAAAAATCTTTTTATGCTTTTACGATTTCTGCTCTCAACGCTCTTAATTTTTTTATTTACAAACGGCTATGGCCAGCGCGAAAAATATAAGGCTGCGCGGGAAGAGGGTGATGAGATTTTTGTCATCACGATGGATAGCGTGAAACACAAGGGTTCCAAATTAAAAACCCCTGCGGCTTATCCACCTCCATTCATCAAGCTCGATGGCGTAAAATATTCAATCACCAAACCAACGGAGGTGCTGGCTTACCAGGATGAGAACGAGTACGTGGTAAATGTGCCGGGCATTACCGGTCTTTCAAGCCGTTTCGTTAAAGGAAAGATTAACCTTTACACCTATGTAGTTAATCTTTGGGTGAATGGTCACTATGAAATGGGTTTCCGCTGGCTGCTGGAAAAAGAAAAAGGTGTTTATCTCAGCGCAACTTTTGAAAGCATGGAAAAGGTATTCGGAGATAATGCCGCGGTAATGGCTAAATACAATCAATACTTTCCCAACATTAAGGCTAAGGCCGTTTATTTTTCATCAAATATCAGGAAGGAGGAAAGGATTTTCCGCGACAAAGTACTGGAATTGGTGGAGTTGTACAATAAATAACCTGGCTGTTCCGCCCGGTCCACTCTTAGGGAGTTAATCAAACTTTGTACGCTATAATTTTTTATACAATTATTAGAGAAGTGATTTAAATTAAACATGGCATGTTCTTGGGTACCTCTTTCTCTAAGAACATCATTATGGAATTAGTTACATGGGTTGGCGTTGGGGCCAGTATCGGTACAGGCATTTCGCTGTTGCCGCAACTGCTGAAGATCGCCAAAGAAAAAAAAGCCAACGATATTTCTTACAGCATGCTGATCGTTCTGTTTGCCGGATTGGTTCTTTGGATCGTATATGGTTGCATGAAAAGCGACTGGATCATTATAGTTTCCAACGCCGTTTCCTTAAGCATTAATATGGCCATCCTATATTTAAACTTTAAATACAGCCATGAAAAAGAAACCCAGGCACGAGGCTAACCTTTTTGAAAAATTTTCCGTAAAAGCTACCCATGCTACCGGCAGTACGCCCGCTTTTTTAATTGCGCTCGCCATCATAATCGCCTGGGCGGTCGCCGGGCCGTTCTTTAATTTTTCAGAGACCTGGCAACTGGTGATCAATACCGGTACCACCATCATCACCTTCCTTATGGTATTCCTGATACAGAAAGCGCAGAATAAAGATTCACTGGCGATTCAGTTAAAGCTCAACGAACTTGTAGCATCCCACGAACTGGCCAGCAACCGGTTGGTAAACGTGGAGAATATGACAGAAGACGAATTGAAAGTGATACAAAAATATTACGGTCGCCTCAGCGAACTCACAAAGAAAGAAGAATCCTTACAGGAATCGCACTCTATCGACGAAGCGCAAGAAAGCCATGAAGAAAAGTTGAAGGTGCAGAAAGAAAGAGATGAGCGGAAAAGTAGGAATTAGGAATTGGCAGTTGGCAGTTGGCAGTTGATGGAATACAAGGTGAATTCATTATTAAAGCAGGTAATAAATTATTATTTTTTTTAGACTGCCCATGATTCATAACCTGCCTGCTGCCGGCACGTTCATAAATCATACCCATGATTATTTATAAGTGTATTCTGCAGATCCCAGCAAGGTTCCTTCCTTTGAATAGCATCTTTCGCGGCTGCGCAGTCCGCCATCATAATTGTATTTCCAGGTAAAGAAGAAGGCGCCTTCTTTTTCGGAAGCGATCATTTGCGTTACCTGCCCGGCTGTATTGTAATCGAATTTGTAATCGGGTACCAGCTTGGGGTTGCCGGCATAGCCATGCACGATGTCGGTGAGCCTCCCTTTTGAATCGTAATAGTAATAATATATTTCAGCGGTGCGTGAATTTTTTTCGATGGCTACCTGGTTGTTATCGTCCGGCTGGAACAGGATATTCGTAGTGTCCTTGTTGTTCCTGATCACCGTGAGTTTGGTGGCCGTTCCCTTGCTGTTGTATTCGTAAATATGATCTTCTGAAATAATATCCACCTCTTCGTTATCGGCAAAATTGGTAACGGAACTGATGCGTAAAATATGGCCGCTGTTGTCGTAAGTATACGTGGTGGTGCTGGCCGAAACTTCGGAGCTGTCGATCGTTTGTTTCAACAAGCCTTCCTTGCTGAAAATGGAAGTGAACAGGTTAGGGTAGGAAGTGCTGGTGCTGGTAAAAACTTCCATCTCGGTAAAACTTTTGTTGATCTTCTTCTGGCAAAAAAAACCTTCGCTTTCCATACCGTTGCTTTCGAGGGAAGTCACATTCACCGTACGCATTTTTTGTTCTTTCAACCTTGCCATCTCCGCCACCACTTCCTTGTTACTGATGATGTCTTTATAAAAATATTGCGCCTGTGTGTCAACCGCCGTCAACGCAGTAAAACCGGTAATCAACAAGGCGGGCAAAAGCTGTTTTCCTGTCATGCTGCGAAGTTAAACTTTCTTTTTCTACAATAAATCCGGGCAAAAGAGCAGAAGCCCTCAAACTTTATTATTTTTAATAAAATTAACAGCGTTTTGAGTCATTTTAAAGTAAGGAAAGAAACCAATTGCCTTAACTGCGGCACAGAAGTACATGGACGGTATTGCCATTTTTGCGGGCAGGAAAATATAGAACCCAAAGAAAGCGCCTGGCACCTCATCACCCATTTTTTTAAAGACATCACGCATTTCGACGGCAATTTTTTCAGTACCCTGAAGTACCTGATGACAAAGCCGGGATTCCTTTCCAAAGAATACATGCTCGGCCGGCGCGCGGCTTACCTGAACCCCATCCGGATGTACATTTTTACTTCTGCTTTTTTCTTTTTGTTGTTTTTCAATTTTTTTTCATCATCGAACGCTGATATCTCGAATAACTTCACCTTTAACAAAAAAACACTGGCGGAGATAAGTAAAATGGATTCGACGGAGTTTGCCGAATTTACCCGCGAGATCAACCGGGACGATGACAAGCCGGTAGTGTCCATGACACGGGAAGAGTTTAAAGCATATGTAGATACCACCATGCTCTTCAGTAACTACCAGGTCATTTCGTCGAAGTATAAATCCGTTGCCGAATACGATTCCGCTTTAAAGGCCGGTAAGCAACACAACTGGCTGCAACGGAAGTTTACCTACCGTATATTAAGAATAAATGAAAAGTACAAAGGAAAAGGGAATGAAGCGATGGGCTCTTTCAAGAACCTCATTTTGCACAGCCTGCCGCAAATGCTGTTCATCTCCCTGCCGCTGCTGGCCCTGCTGTTGAAAATGCTGTATTTCCGGCGCAAGGATTACTATTATGTGAGCCACGGCATCTTCAGCATTCATTTTTATATTTTCGCTTTCATTGTGCTGCTGTTCGTGTTCTTACTGAATGCGTTGGACCAGCAGGTGCACATTCCATTGATCGGCTGGATACATATGCTGATCTTCTTCGGTACTTTTTTCTACCTCTATAAAGCGATGCGCAGGTTTTATCAGCAGCGGCGGGCGAAAACGATCGTTAAATTTTTGTTGCTGCTGTTCCTGTTTCTCATCATGCTCACCTTCCTCGTGGTGATCTTTATTTTATATACCTTATTCAAATTATAGTACATGGCTTCCGAAAACGCGATTGCCTTTGAACGGCTGGTTACGATCATGGATGAACTGCGCGCGCAATGTCCCTGGGATAAAAAGCAAACCATCCATACGCTCCGCCAGTTAACGATCGAAGAGACCTACGAACTGGCAGATGCCATCAGCGATAACGACTGGAAAGGCATTAAAGAAGAACTGGGCGACCTGATGCTGCACCTGGTATTTTATTCGAAGATCGGGCAGGAGCAGGGTCAGTTCAGCCTGGCAGAATCCATCAACGGTGTTTGCGATAAACTGGTTGCCCGGCACCCGCACATTTACAGCGATGTAAAAGTTAACGACGAGGAAGACGTGAAGAAGAACTGGGAAAAGCTGAAGCTGAAGGAAGGAAAAAAATCCGTACTCGGTGGTGTACCCAAAGCACTTCCCTCGATGGTGAAAGCCATGCGGCTGCAGGAAAAAGCAAAGCAGGTAGGCTTTGAGTGGGACAATAAAGAACAGGTATGGGATAAGGTAGAAGAAGAAAAAAAGGAATTGTTTGAAGCCATCGCCACCGGCGATAAAGATAAAATGGAAGATGAATTGGGCGATGTTTTCTTCTCGCTGGTAAACTTTGCAAGGTTTTTGCAGGTAGATGCTGAAAATGCGCTGGAACGGACCAATAAAAAGTTCATCCACCGTTTTACGGCCATGGAATCCATCGCGCAGGAAGAAGGAAAACAACTGCATGAAATGACGCTGGCCGAAATGGATGCGCTGTGGAATACCATCAAAAAGCGATAAACAATTTTAACCTGGCATTGCAAAACAACAGTACTTTCCGGCGTTTTTTATACAAGAACAGTTACCTGCTGGTGATTGCGCTTTGCCTGATCGTACTGTCTTTCGTGATCGATAATTACTGGGCCGGCAATTCTTCGCTGGGCGCTGTGAAAAAGAACATCCAGCAATACATCCAGCAACAGGAAAAGGATTTTGAAAAGCTGGTTGCCGGCAAACAAACCTTCGCCGGCATCGACAGGGACAAGTACGACGAAACGCTGCTGGAGCAACTCACGGAAAAAAAATATTTCATCTACCGTTATTTCATCAACGATGTAGGCCAGCAGCAGCTTGTATTCTGGAGTACACCCACCGTATTGCCGTCCGAAGAGTTGCTGGCCGCAAAAGGAAAGGCGGGTTTCATGCTGTTGCAGAATGGTTATTATGCCTGGCGCAAAATAACGGAAGGCAAACACATCACCGTTGCACTCATACCGGTAAAATGGAATTACATCGTTACCAACGAATACCTAGAAAACGGTTTCGTGATCGGCGACCACATCGAAGCCGACTATGACATTGCCCCGGGCGTAACCAGTACCCGCGTGCAATCCATTACCGGTGCTTCGCTTTTTTACCTGCTGAAAAAAACGGATACGGTCATACACAAGAACAATTTGGCGGCGGTATGGCTGCGCATCGTTGCGGCTATTCTCATCCTGCTGTTCGTACACCTGTGCGCCACGTTCATCGCCCTGCATTTTCGTTTGTGGAAAGCCGTTGCTTTTTTGTTCAGCCTTATTTTTATGTTGCGGCTGGCCAGTTACGTATTCCCTGGGTTGTTCAATTTCCGCCAGTTCGAATTATTTGATCCCGCCGTTTACGGATCCAATTTTATTTTGCGTTCCCTGGGCGACCTGCTCATCAACGCCCTGCTGTTTACCTGGCTGGTGCTGTTCATCCGCCACCAGGTACACGAAAAAAACATAGCCGTTCCCGTTATTCACCACAAAAGACGCTGGGTGGCCCTGGGTGTAGTGGTGATCGCGTTGCTGGCGGTAACGTTTACCTGCGGGCAGATACTGCGCAGCATGGTGGCCGATTCGCAGATATCTTTCGACGTCATCAATTTTTTCACCCTCAACCTGTACAGCATCATTGGCTTCGTGATATTGTGCTGTATCGCCATCGGGTACTTCCTGCTTACGCAGATATTATTGTACCTGCTGAAACCGATGTTCCCCCAAAAAAACTGGCTGCTGCATTTCTGTATCGCCATCGCCGGGCTCATTTACCTTTCCTTTTGCAATGATTACAGCGAAGTCAAATTCAACCTTTTTATCCTGGCCTGGCTGCTGGGATATTTGTTTTTGCAAACAAGGCCCGTGTTGTCGCTCGCCACATCGCGGATCGTTTCTTCGCGCCTCATCTTCTGGCTTTTCTTTTTCTCCTTAAGCATCACCACCGTGATCATGATCGAGAACAAAAGCAAGGAATTGCGCAACCGGCGCCACTATGCCGAAACCCTGTCCACCAAGGTAGATCCATCGAGCGAAACGCTGATGAACACGCTGCTCACCGATTTCAGGAACGATTTTTTAGCGGCTAACTTTTCCCGTTTTAAAAATGATTCGTCCAACCGCCTGTTTAAAGACAGCCTGGTGAACGGCAGCTTTTCGGGCTATACCAATAAATACAATACCCGTATCTATAGCTTTGATGAGAAGGAACAACCACTGTTCAATATGGATGCCACGGGCTTCAACGAACTGAATACGCTGCTGAATACACAGGCGCGGCCGACCAGCATTCCCGACCTGTATTATTACGACGAATCGTACGACCGGTTCAGTTACATCAGCCGCAAGAACATCACGGATACCGAGGGGCAACTGCTCGGCTATGTATTCGTGCTGGCCAATCCAAAAAAATACAAAACGGAAGCGCTGAACCTTGAACTTTTTTCAAAAGGCAACAACAACGCCATTGAAAATTCATCGGTATATGCCTTCGCGATCTACAACAACCTGCAGCTCATCAACAGCCACAACGATTATCCATTTGCCACCAGTCTTACCAGGGAACAACTGCCCACGGAAGAATACCTGTCGCTCAATAAAAAAAATTATGATGAACTGTGGTACAAGGCCGGCCCCGAGAAAGTGGTGATCATTGTAAAGCAGGACAATATGCTCATCGAATCCATCACGCTTTTCTCCTACCTGTTCTGTGCTTTTTTACTGGTGACGGGCGTGATCTGGCTGCTCAATATTTTTATCCGTTCCCGCATCAACCGTACGCCGCTAAAGGCATACCTGCAATTGTCCATCCGCAACCAGGTACATGGCACGGTCATATTGGTGAGCGTGGTTTCTTTCGTGGTGATCGGGATGGCCACCATACTTTTTTTCATTTACCGCTACGAAAGCAACAACCGCGAAAAGCTGAGTCGCGTAATACAGGTGATGGAGAACGAAGTGCGTACTTCGCTGTCGGAACTTGCTGTTTTCGATGACGTGTTAAAAGTGTATGACGAGGCGTACCGGGAAAAACTGGAAAAACTGATTGTCCGCATTTCAGAGATACACGATGCAGACGTAAACCTGTACGATGTGGAAGGCAACCTCCGCGTCTCCTCGTTACCGTTACCTTATAACAAAGGGATCGTGAGCAACAAGATGGACCCGGTGGCCTACTACCACCTCAACAAGCAACGGGAAGTACAGTACTTTAAAGAAGAACGCATCGGGAAACTGAATTTCGTAAGTAATTATGTACCCGTGATCGACGAGGCCGGCAGGGAATATGCGTACCTCAACATTCCTTATTTTACTTCGCAAAGCAAGCTGAAACAGGAGATTGCGAACTTTTTGGTGACGATCATCAACCTCAATGCTTTTATCTTCCTCATCGCAGGTATTATTTCCCTGTTCATTACCAACCGCATCACCCGTTCTTTTTCTTTCATCAGCAACCGGATGAAAGCAGTGAACATTGGTAAGCGAAACGAGGCCATCGACTGGAAACGCGACGACGAGATCGGCGAACTGGTAAAGGAATACAATAAGATGGTAGGCAAACTCGATGAAAGCGCCGCGGCCCTTGCCAAGAGCGAACGCGAAGGCGCCTGGCGCGAAATGGCCCGGCAGGTAGCGCACGAGATCAAGAACCCGCTCACGCCGATGAAGCTGAGCCTGCAATATTTGCAAAAAGCCATCAGTAACGATTCGGGCAATGTAAAAGAACTGACAGCTTCGGTAGCACAAACGCTGGTAGAACAGATCGATCACCTCAGCCGTATTGCCGGTGAATTTGGACAATTCGCCAACATCGGCAACCCGCGCAACGGGGTATTCGATCTGCACGATGCACTGAAAGCATTGGTGCTGCTGCACGGTGCCGACAGTAATTTGCAACTGGAATGGAAACCGGTGAAGCAACCGGTAATACTTAATGCGGACCGAACACACATCAACCGCCTCTTCACCAACCTGATCCAGAACGCGATACAGGCCGTACCCGGCAACCGCATGCCGCACGTAGAGATCGAGGAAAAGCTAAAGGCGGGTAAGGTACTGGTTTGCATAAAAGACAATGGCACCGGCATCAGTTCTGAAGTAGCGTCTAAAATATTTACGCCGAACTTTACCACCAAAACCTCCGGTACCGGCCTGGGCCTGGCGATGAGCAAGGGCATCGTGGAACAGGCGAAGGGCGATATCTGGTTTGAAACCACCGAAGGCGAAGGAACAACCTTCTTCGTTGAACTGCCACTGGCACCCGATGGGTTGACTGGACATCTGTAATTCAATACATTTTCTTTTATCTTACCCGGATGCTGTTGAAAGGTTTGTATAAAACTTTACCTTAGCATGATTGCCCGACCGCCCTTCACGGCACCTCTGCACGGTTTCTTTATTATATTTGTATCCTTCGTCATTTAAAATAAACTGTTATGAGTATTATGCTACGCCGGTTTTTCATGTTGGTTATGTTGTATTTTCCTTTGTCGCTTTTTGCGCAGGAAAAATATGCCGTGTTATTGAATTCGGGTAAGTTCGTTCCCGGAGAAAACATTGGCAAACTCCGTAAGAACGCGGAGGTATTCAGTAAAAGCCAGCACCAGTCGGTTCATTACCTGGCCCTGCAGTTTACCAAGCTGCCGACCGATAAGGAAAAGGCAAGCCTTGCTGCGGCCGGCTTTCAACTGATCGATTACATTCCCAACAATGTTTATACCGTGGCGATGAAGGCTACCGCTTCGCTGGATGTATTGTCAACCGTTTCTGCAAGAAGCCTGTTCCAATTATCGGCAGAACAAAAAACGGTACCGGCATTGCTCGCGGGTAATTATCCTGCCTATGCGATCAAACAACCGGGTACGGTGGATGTAACGCTCATCACGTATGAAAAATTAAGCGCCGCTTCCCTGCAGGCGACCTTTGCTTCGCTGAACATAAAAGTAATTGAAGATCTGCCCGTGTTCCGCAGTTTTACTTTACGGGTGCCGAAAGAAAATTTAAAACAACTCGTGGCACAACCTTTTGCCCAGTGGGTGGAATTCATCGACCCGCCGAATGAAAAGGAAAATTTGCTCGGCAGAACCCTGCACCGCGTAAATGTATTGAACGATGGTACCAGGAATTTAAAAGGCGATGGCCTTAAGATCGGCATCTGGGATGAGAACGAAGTAAGCCGCCACCTTGATTTTTCACCTACGGCGCGGCTCAACATCATGGAGCCGACCGGCGTTACGTCCAGTCACTCCACGCACTGCGCGGGCACCATCGGCGGTAAGGGCATCATCAATCCAAAGGCAAGGGGCATGGCGCCGAATGCAACCATTCACTCCTATAACTTTAATGGTAACATACAATCCGAAATGGCTACAGCGATCCCTGCGCTCGGACTTTCTGTGAGCAGCCATTCCTACGGCAGTACGCAAACCTGCGGACTCAATGGTGCAGGCGTTACCTATTCCGCTACCAGCCGTGCTACGGATCTCAACCTTAATAATTTTAAAGACCACCTGCATGTACATTCGGCGGGCAATTCGCAAACGGCCTGTGCCGGCGGCTGGTCAACGATTACGGCGAGTGGTAAATCTTCAAAGAACAATATACTCGTTGCCAACATCACCACCACCGAAACACTTTCCGGCAGCAGCAGTTGCGGACCGGTGCAGGATGGGAGGGTAAAACCAGAGATCAGTTCTTTTGGTACCGGCGTTCTGTCTACCTATACACCACTTAACACTTACGGTACCATTTCCGGTACTTCCATGGCAACGCCGGGTGTAGCAGGTACGGTTGCCTTGCTGGTACAACGCTACAAGCAACTGAACAGCAATAACGCGCCTTTATCGAGCCTGATAAAAAATACAATCTGTAACACCGCGGCCGATCTTGGCAACGCAGGCCCGGATTACCGCTTTGGTTATGGCCGCCTCAATGCACTCGAAGCCGTGCGGATACTGGAACAAAACCGCTATGCCATCAATACGATCGCTACCGGTTCGGTAAACGATTTTACGATCACGGTGCCTGCAGGTGCTGCACGTGTACGCGTAATGCTTACCTGGAATGATCCCGCCGGTACAGCCAATGCAAACCCCGCACTGGTGAATAACCTCAACCTTTCTTTAATCAACGGCGCTACCACCAGCCTGCCCTGGATACTGGATCCCAACAGCCCCGCAACGCCTGCTACGACTGGTGTTGACAATGTAAGCAACATCGAACAGGTGGCCATCAACAATCCTGCAGCCGGTGTTTATACTGTAAGGGTAGAAGGCGCTTCCGTTCCGTCCGGTCCGCAGGAATACACCGTTACCTGGTTAATAGATCAGCCGTTCATTGAAGTGATCTATCCCAACGGCAATGAATCTTTTGAACCCGGTGTTGCAGAAACCATCACCTGGAACAATGCCGGCGTAACCGGTACACAAACCGTTGAATATTCTTTGGACAACGGGGCTAACTGGACGACCATTTCTTCCAGTGTTGCGGCCAATACCACCAGGCTGAGCTGGACCCCACCTGCAGCGCATACTTCTACAGCATTGGTAAGGGTTAGCGCTGCCGGCATTACACCCGATGTAAGCGATGCCAACTTTAAGATCATGGGCATTGTAAGTAACCTCAATACCACCACTACCTGTACCGTTGGCGCCGTTGCCTTTACCTGGACGGCGGTAACCAATGCCACCCATTACGACCTGTTGAAGCTGGATGAAACTACCGGCAACTGGGATGTGATTGGTGCCAACGTGACCGGTACCACTTATACCGCATCGGGCCTCACGCCCAACGCGAGCCTGTGGTTCACCATCATCGCAAAGAACAATACCACCGGCGCCATCGGCGAAAGGGCGCTGGCGATCAACCGCACGGTTTCTGCAACCGGCCTGCCTGCGATCGGCAATATATCCGGCCAGTCGAGCATATGTGGTGCCGCCACCAATGTGGTGTACAGCGTTCCGGCGGTAACCGGCGCTACCAGCTATACCTGGACCGTACCCGCGGGCGCCAGCATTGTGAGCGGACAAGGCACTACTTCCATCACGGTAAATTATACGGCCGGTACTACCGGTGATATTACCGTATTTGCAAGTTCGGGCGCCTGTCAAACATCGGTAGCAACGTTACCCATTACGTCCGGCAGTGGGTCCATTACAGCACCGGTAAGCGGCGGCGACCAGTCTCAACTGGCCTGTCCTTCACAGCCGGTGCCCGTACTAACGGCTACGGCTAACGTTGCAGCCGGTCATACGGTTGTATGGTACACAACTTCAACAGGATCGACCGTAGTGGCCAGTCCAACCTGGAACACGGTAGGTTCTATTACTTATTATGCCGCCAGCAGGAATACGGCTAGTGGCTGTGAAAGCCTGCTACGTACCGGCGTAACCTTGACCATCAGTAATCCTGCACCGGTGAGCATCGCGGCCGGCGGACCTGTTACTTTTTGCCAGGGTGGAAACGTAGTACTTACAGCATCTGCGGGTACATCCTATCTCTGGAGTACCGGCGCTACCACGCAATCCATTACCGCAACAACAGCAGGTTCCTATACCGTAGCGGTTACGCAGGCGGGTTGTACCATTCAATCGCCTGCAACAACGGTTACCGTAAATGCATTGCCGGTTGCAGCCATCGCTGCCAGCGGTGCTACTTCTTTCTGCCAGGGTGGTAACGTGGTATTAACTGCTTCACCGGGCTCTTCTTATTTATGGAGCACGGGCGCTGTCACGCAGTCCATTACCGTAGCTGCTTCCGGTAGCTATACGGTTAAAGTCACCAATGCCAATAACTGCAGCAATACTTCAGCAGCAACGGTTGTAAATGTGAGTCCGCAACCGCAGGTAAGCATTACCGTTAGTCCTTATACAAAATTGTATCCCGGGCTTAACACAACCTTATCATCAACCATTAATCCTGCCGGCACTTATACTTACAACTGGTACAGGAACGGCATCGCGGTTCCGGGCGCTACCAATCCAACACTGGCCGTTACCCTCGACCGGTTGGGTACCTATTCACTGATCGCTACCAATGCGGAGGGGTGCAGTAATGTATCCAACCTGGTTGCCATCGGCGATTCGGCTACCAACCGTTTGTTCATCTATCCAAGTCCCAACAACGGGCAATTCCAGGTAAGTTATTATGCTGCGGCTTCTGCACAGGCTTACCAGTTGGTGATCTACGATGGTAAGGGCGCGAAGGTTTACCACAACAGTTATACGATCTATGGGGGATACGACCGCATGCCGGTTGACCTGCGCCGGAATGGCAAAGGAACCTACCAGGTTGTTGTGTTCGATAAGAATGGAAAATCGTTGGCCACGGGATCTGTAGTGGTACAATAACAGAAGGCTGACAAAAGCATAAAGTTTCACGATCAACAAGAAGGCCTGTGGTTAACCTGCAGGCCTTCTTGTTTTGCGTTTATTGTTTGGTGTTAGAAAGTGTATGCCAACAATAAATACTTTCTTCTTATAAAATACCTTTTGACGTTTTTCTTTGGCTGATGAAGTTGGAAAAATCTTCCAGGCCCATGCTGCTGAGGTTTTGGGCTTTGCTTACCAATGCTTTTTGTGCAGCGAGTACACCATATTTAATATCGTTGAATCCTTCGAGCGTATGTGCATCGGGATCGATGGAGATGAGTACATTTTTCTCCAGTGCGTAACCGATGTGCCGCCAGTCGATGTCGATCCGGCTGGGGTGCGCATTCAGTTCTATTACGACGCCATTGGCGGCGCAGGCGTCTATGATCTTATGATGATCGAGCGGGTAACCTTTCCGGCTTAATAACAACCGGCCTGTCATGTGCCCCAGTATGGTAGTATACGGATTTTCAATGGCCGTGATCAACCGTTCCATTGCCTTTTCTTCCGTCATTTTTAAAATGCTGTGCACCGAAGCGATCACCAGGTCGAAGGTGGCGAGGATGCTGTTGCTGTAATCAAGACTGCCGTCATACAGGATATCGCTTTCGATGCTTTTGAATAGTTTAAAACCCTGCAGGGTAGTATTGATCGAATCTATTTGCTGGTGCTGCGCAGCGATCCGTTCTTCGGTGAGTCCATTGGCATAGAAAGCGCTTTTGCTGTGATCGCTGATCACCAGGTATTGGAATCCTTTGGCTTGCGCGGCGGCCACCATTTCCTCCAGCGTATTGCTGCCATCGCTCCAGTTGCTGTGGCTGTGTATGATGCCTTTGATGTCGGCTGTTTGGATCAACTCCAGTAAAGCGCCTGTCTTTGCTTTGTCGATCACCGAAGCTGTTTCCCTTGCGCAAACCGGGATGTAAGCAATGCCGGCCTGTTGAAAGATGGTTTCGTCGTCATTTCCTTTGATGCCTGTAAAATCCACGTCGGGAAAGTGCCGGGCAAAAGTTTCGGCAAATTCAACGGAAGCACTGGTATTGAAAACACGGGCAGCCACATCGTTCTCACCGGTATAGAGGCGGAGTTTTAAACCATTCATCAGTTTATACAAAAGACTGTTTTCGGTTTCTTCGAGTAATTCAGGCGGGTTGGCCGATAAAAATTTCGGTTTTACCGCTTCATTGGAAGCTGCCACCACGAAAGCCAGTTCTTCCACGATCTCTTCCTGCCTTTTATAACTGCCGGTTAAAAAAACATTGCCGGTGCCGAACAATTTTTCCAGGTAACCGCTCACCTGCGGAAGTACGGCTTCTACCTGTGGGTATAAATAACTGCCCTGGTTGTTGAGGTAGAAGGCGATGGTGTCGATGATCTGCTGCTGTGTTTTTTCCCCGAAACCCTTGTATAATTTCAACCTGTTTTCTTTACAGGCGTATAATAGTTCACCAATGTTTTCGATGCCCATTTCTTTCCAGATGGTGGAAATTTTTTTAGGACCGATGCCTTTTATGTTGAGCATTTCAATTACACCGCCGGGCGTTTTTGCAATGATCTCCTGCAACGCATTTAATGAACCCGTTTCCAAAAGCTCGATTATTTTTTGCCCGGATGAAGCGCCGATTCCTTTGATGTTGATGATCTCTTCTTTCGGAATATCGCTCAACTGGAAAGCTAATTTTTCAATGTTAAAAGCAGCCGATGCATACGATTTCGACTTGAAAGTATTTTCACCGTTAATGTCCATTAACTTGCTTAAAAGCGAAAAATTGTCGGCAATCTCAAAATTGTTCATGTTTCAAATTTAAGCAATGGAAGCGCAAATGTTTTTTAAAAGATGAAATTGCCAGGTGCTGTTTTGTTTTTTTTGAAAATATTTTCGTGGCAATCATTGCGCATGATTAAGTACATTTTGTTGTGGCTTATTTACAAAAGCAACTGCATAAAAAATGATTATGAAAAAGGGGAAGAAGAAATTGCGAAGTTATGCTCAACCTGTTTATTTGAACCGAGCTAAAGCATGTTGGTTGGCATCGCGTTAAAGTCGCGCTGGCTGTAATGTAGGGTGGGAGCGGGTTGTAAAGAAAAAGTCCCGGTAAATTACCAGGACTTGAATATTTTGCTTTGCAAAATCGAAGACTACATTTTTTTTGCAGCTTTCTTAGCGGCTTTCTTCGGAGCAGCTTTCTTAGCAGCTTTTTTAGGAGCAGCTTTCTTAGCGGCTTTCTTTGGAGCGGCTTTCTTAGCAGCAGCTTTTTTAGGAGCAGCTTTCTTAGCAGCGGCTTTTTTTGGAGCAGCTTTTTTTGCAGCTTTTTTCTTTGTTGCCATTTTTTTAAAATTTAATTGGTTAGTAAATAATACTTAAAAATAAAAATATTTTTCAAACTACCAAAAAAAATTAAAAAAAATGTTAAGCCGTAACTTCTACTGCGCTAACAGAAACAACGGTTTTATCACCCTTTGTTTTCCTGAATTCTACCAGTCCATCGGTTAATGCGAAGATGGTGAAATCTCTTCCAACACCTACATTTTTTCCGGGATGATAAACAGTACCGCGTTGACGGATGATGATGTTACCTGCAAGTGCCGGCTGACCACCGTAAATTTTTACACCTAATCTTTTGCTTTGTGAATCCCGGCCGTTCTTTACGGAACCTTCACCTTTTTTGTGTGCCATTGTATTTTATTTATAAGTTGATTGGATTGCTTTTTCGTGTTTGTACCGGTACCGGGTAGACGCAAATTTCAA
>Ga0247806_10000838_pt1 | contig 16534 bp, 14 predicted proteins | sample UWRJL059202B1_FD_179935 | JGI IMG/M metagenome (GOLD analysis project Ga0247806, IMG submission 179935) | Plant litter microbial communities from Arlington Agricultural Research Station in Wisconsin, United States - UWRJ-L059-202B-1 | ecosystem: Environmental > Terrestrial > Plant litter >... | reverse complement strand
GTAAACATAATACGCGGTTCCGGCACTTTGCTCATGGTTATCTTATATTTCTCTAACCATTCGGCATACGGCTGTTGCGAGCAAAGTTCTTTTTTAAGCTGGTCATTAAACAGTATCTCCCCTTTTTCCAAGTCGATCGCCAGCATCTTGCCCGGGCGTAACCTTCCTTTTTTAACCACTTCTGATGCGTGTAAACCCAGTACTCCTGTTTCGGATGCCAATATCATACGCCCATCGGCGGTAATACTGTAACGAATAGGCCGCAGGCCATTACGGTCGAGCGTTGCGCCTATCATTTTCCCATCGCTAAAACATATCGCAGCGGGCCCGTCCCACGGTTCCATAAGGCAGGAGTGGTATTCGTAAAATGCTTTTTGCTTTGGGTCGAGTGCTTCGTTGCCATCCCAGGCTTCGGGCACGAGCATCATTAATACGTGTGGCAGTGACCGGCCGGATAGCATAAGCATCTCTACCATATTATCAAGGCTCGCCGAGTCTGACTGCTTGCCGGGAACTAATGGTAATAGCATATCGAACTCCTCGCGGGTAAAGTGCGGCGAAGCAAAACGCTGTTCGTTAGTGCGCAGCCAGTTAAGGTTACCCTGCAATGTATTTATCTCGCCATTATGGGCTATGTACCTAAACGGCTGTGCCAGTGCCCACGACGGAAAAGTGTTGGTAGCAAATCGCGAATGCACTAAGGCATAAGCACTTGTAAGGCGTTTGTTTTGCAAATCAGGAAAATAAGTGCGTACCTGACTGCTGGTTAGCTGTCCTTTATAAATTATCGTCTGCGATGATAGCGAAGCAATGTAAAAACCTGTATCGTTCTTTTTTATGGTACTGTTTATAGTGTGCGATGCATAGTTGCGCAGCACAAAAAGTTTGCGTTCAAATTCTATATCTGTTGCCAGGCTCTCCGGTCGTTTTATAAAAACCTGCTCAATTTCCGGCTCCACGCTCAGGGCAGTATCGCCTATGTTGCTGCGGTCTACAGGTACTTTTCGGTAACCTAAAATATCAAGGTTTAGCTGCTCTGCCGCACTCGCAAAAATTTCTTTACACTCTTCATTAAAAAATTCTCCTTTCGGGAAAAACATCATGCCCACACCATACTGGCCTGCTTCGGGCAGCTTAATTCCTATCTTAATGCATTCGCCTACTAAAAATTCGTGTGGTACCTGAAACGATATACCGGCACCATCGCCTGTATTATCTTCGCAGCCACAGGCACCACGATGCTCTAAATTCTCTAATATAGTTAAAGCATCTGATATGTGCTGATGCGACTTTCTTGCTTTTATACTGGCTACAAACCCTATACCACAGGCATCGTGCTCATGGTCCGGATTGTAAAGCCCCTTTTGTTCGTTCTCCATTAAATTTGCCATTGCTTCATTATTTAGGCCAAATACAATATCTTTATGCCGTTTACAGCTATAAAGGTCTTAGTAAAAAGCGGGCGGTTAAATTATGAAAATTTTAAGTATAAAATGTTAAAATTAAAATCAACTTATAACCAAAACGCAGATAACAAGGAATTTAATGCACGTAAAATAGAATAGTTTTAAACAATAATCAGTTTAGCATTTAAAAAAAACACCAATCGTTACATTATTGCCATTACATGCATCTAATTTTAAAATATCTGTATTTTGCCGTTTTTTTGTTACTTTTTATTTCCTGCTCAAAAAAATCAGATGAGCAAAGGGACAACCTTGTGTTTCGGTATAATGAAAATGCTGCTGTAAACTCGCTCGACCCTGCATTTGCTAAAATACGGCCATCGATATGGGTTGCTAACCAGCTTTTTAACGGACTGGTACAGCTTGACGACAGCCTGCATATTAAACCGGATATAGCAAAATCGTGGACACTGTCTCCGGATGGTAAAACCTATACGTTTACATTGCGTAATGATGTATATTTTCATAAAAGCGGTCTTTTTAAAAAAGATAGTACGCGAACAGTAGTCGCTGCCGACTTTACATACAGCCTAAATCGTTTATTAGACGAAAAGATCGCAGCTCCCGGACGCTGGATATTGCAAAGTGTAGAGAAGTTTGAGGCCGTAAACGATTCGGTTTTCCAGATTGAATTAAATAAAACCTTTCCTGCTTTTTTAGGGTTGTTAACCATGAAATACGCATCGGTAGTGCCGCATGAAGCTTTTGATGAACCTGGTTATGACTTTAGGTCTAACCCCATTGGCACAGGGCCTTTCCGGTTTAAAATATGGGAAGAGAATGTGAAACTGGTATTGCGCAAAAATCCTTTATATTTTGAGAAAGATCAAAAAGGTGTGCAGTTACCCTATCTTGAAGCCGTTGCCGTTACTTTTTTACCCGACAAGCAAAGTGGTTTCCTGCAATTTGTACAGGGTAAGCTGGATTTTGTTTCGGGCTTAGACCCGTCTTATAAAGATGAGATACTGACACCCAAAGGCGAATTGGCTCCTAAATATAAAAAGGATGTAAAAATGATTACCGGCCCTTACCTTAATACCGAATATCTTGGTTTTAGGCTTGATGGTACCGATAAAGCTGTTCAAGATAAACGCATTCGCCAGGCTTTAAATTATGGTTTTAACAGGGGAAAGATGATTTTATTTTTGCGTAATGGTATGGGTACAGCTGCCACAAACGGCATGATACCAAGTGGGTTACCCGGATTTGGAGCCAAAGGTTATGATTATAACCCGGACAAAGCCCGTGAGCTCATTACCGATTATAAAAAACAAACGGGAGACAACAACCCAACCGTACAAATGAGCACCAGTGCCTCGTATCTTGATATTGCCGAATATTTGCAGCGCGAATGGCAAAAAGTAGGGCTTAATGTTACCGTAGATGTTAACCCGCCAAGCACGCTAACGCAGTCGATATCTAACGGAAAGGTTGGCTTTTTTAAAGCGAGCTGGATTGCCGATTACCCCGATGCAGAGAATTACCTTTCGCTTTTTTACAGTAAGAATTTCTCGCCGGGAGGGCCTAATTATACGCATTTTAAAAATGCTGAATTTGATAGATTGTATGAAGCTGCCTTTTTAGAAACGGATGATGCCAAACGCATCGCCCTTTACAAAAAGATGGATGCCCTCGTTATGGAAGAAGCGCCAGTTGTACCGCTGTTTTATGATAAGGCATCGCGCTTTACCCGCAGCAATGTAACGGGATTAGGGATAAATCCTTTGAATTTGCTGGTATTGAAACGGGCGAGAAAAAAATAATTTTTTACACGAATTTCACAAATTCACACGAATTATTTTGAGTCAGAATTAGTGCAAATTTGTGCAATTCGTGTCTGAAAATACTCATTCCTAATTCTTTCCAGAATCAAATTGTTCCTTGCTGCGTTAATTGGTATATTTGATATACGTAAAACCGCACGGGAACATGAAAATCCTTATTGTAGAAGACGAGCAGGGACTCAGGGAAGTAATTCGGGAATCGCTTGAAAAAGAAAAATACCTTGTAGAGACCGCACACGATTATATATCGGGTATTGATAAAATAGGATCGTATGATTATGATTGTGTACTTATAGATATTATGCTGCCCAACGGCAGCGGGCTCGATTTGGTTCGCGAACTTAAAAACCTCAACAAAAAAGAGGCCGTAATTATTATCTCTGCCAAAGACAGTGTAGATGATAAAGTAACCGGGCTTGACCTTGGTGCCGATGATTACCTTGCCAAACCTTTCCATTTAGCCGAGCTGCATGCCCGTGTAAAATCGGCTATACGCAGAAAAAGCCACGATGGTGACAGCTTTATAACGTTAGGGAATATTAAATTATCGCCCGAATTGCGTACAGTATCGGTAAACAATACCGACCTGACGCTGAACCGAAAGGAATTTGACCTGTTGTATTATTTTATGATAAACCCCAACAGGCTGGTTAACAAAACTGCGTTGGCAGAATCTGTTTGGGGAGACTACATAGACCAGGCAGATAACCTCGACTTTGTATATTCGCAGATAAAAAACCTTCGCAAGAAACTTAAAGATGCCGCTGCCGAAGCTGACATTCAGGCCGTGTATGGTATGGGATATAAGATAACTATATCTGATTAAATTGAAAAAGTCAAAAAAAAATATAAAAACCAGTTCGCTGCAAAACTATACGCTGCGCTACCTGATTGTAGCGCTACTTGCGGTAGTTGCCGTATGGGCAGGGCTATTTTATGCCGTGATTTTAGATGAAGTATACGACAATATAGACGACGGGCTTAAAAATTCTAAAATACTGATTGAACGGGAAGCGTATGCTAATCCGGATGTTCTTAACACGCCCGAATTTGGTATTAACCAGTTCAAAATTACACCACTCCCTAAGGGTACTTATGACTTCTCTAATAAATTAATAAGCACATTCGAATTTTCTGAATATGATGATGAAGACCAGCCCATTCGTATTTTAGAAACGGTATTTAACGATGCAAAGGGCAATCCCTACAAACTTACCATTCGTGCAAGCATGGTTGAGGAAGATGAGCTTCTTGAAGACCTTTTAACTGCACTCGTTGCCCTTTATGTTATGCTGGTTGTAAGTATTGCTTTGCTTAACCGCTTTATACTTCGCAAAGTCTGGAAATCATTTTACCAACTACTGTATAAACTTAAAAATTATAAGCTGGGAACGGGTAAAGCGTTTATCGCACCGGAATCGCACGTGTCTGAATTTGAAGTTTTAGGCCACGAACTCGAAGACTTACTCCAGCGAAGCGAAGCTATATATTCGAGCCAGAAGCAGTTTATAGAGAATGCATCGCACGAGCTGCAAACCCCATTAGCTATTAGCCTAAATAAACTGGAACTGTTTGCAGAGAACAGCAACCTGCCTAATGAGCAAATGATGGAGATAGGCAAAATAAGCGATACCCTTAACCGTTTGGTCCGGCTTAACAAATCGCTGTTGCTGCTTTCTAAAATAGAGAACAGGCAATATGCTGACGAAGAACCTGTAAACTTTAATGAACTTATTACCCAGCTTACCGATGATTTTACCGACCTCGCGGAATTCAGGGAAATAAAAATAGACGTTGTGCAACACGGCAATTTAAGCTTCCCTATGAATAAGGGGCTGGCATTAACACTTGTTACCAACCTTTTAAAAAATGCACTGGTACACAACCATGCCGGTGGAACGGTTACCATTACTCTAAACCACAACAGCCTTTCGGTACAAAATACGGGCAGCAACAAACCGCTGGATGACAAGCAGGTATTCGACCGTTTTTACCGAAGCTCTAACAACGAGCAGTCTACCGGGTTAGGGCTTTCTATAGTTTGGTCTATTGCCAATAGTTATAAACTGGCTGTAAAATATAGCTATACCGGCATGCATACTTTTACGATCCAGTTTCCTGAGAAGCGATAAAGAATGGAACGCGGATGACGCGGATGCTGAGCAATCGCAGATTTACGGGGATTTAATATAGCCGATAAAAAATCCGTCAAAAACCGCGTCATCCGCGTTCAATAATTATTACAACCATTCTCATTATTCCCAATTGTTTCCAGATTCAGGTTATAATCTTGTACTATAATTTAAAAACAAGATATCATGAAAACTTCAATGGGATACACAAAGACATTTATTTTAGCGGTTACATCATTAGCCTGTTTTGCCTGCAACGCTCAAAAACGCAAAATCTCAATGGCCGAATTACCCGCTACGGCACAAACTTTTATTAAAAATAATTTTCCAAACCAGGCTACAAACTATATTATAGAAGATAAAGAAATTACCAAAACAGAATATAAAGTTCAGTTTACCGGCGGTACCGAAATAGAGTTTGACGGAAAAGGAAACTGGGAAGAACTGGATGCTAATAAAGGCTCTTTACCAACATCTGTATTGCCAAAAGATATTGCGGCTTATGTTGCGCAAAACTATAAAGGTTTATCTGTAGAGAAACTGGATAGGGAACGCTACGGTTACAAACTGGAATTTACTAATGACCTTGAACTGGAGTTTGATGCTAATGGTAAATTTTTAAGAATAGACGATTAATTAAGTTTTCAGTGGCAGTCGCAGTTTTCAGTTTTAAACTCTGCCTTATCTATGTTCAAAAAACCACCACATAGTAGCATAGAACTCCTGCTTTGCATAAACATAGGTTGGACGCCTTTGGCATTTAGTACACATAGCAAATTAGACCAGATAACGGTACACATCTGAAAACTGTGACTGCGACTGTAAACTATCTTGCACTTCGCTTTTCACGACGCCAGTCCCACGGTGGTGTTGGGTTTATATCTGCCCACAGGCCAAGGTGCTTTTTACGGGCAGTTGCTTCATAACCCGTTAGCTCTTCTTTATTCGAGTATTGTAAATAATGCCATGCGAAGCCCGCTTTTACAAGGGCTTCGTTTACGTTTATACCTTCATTAGTTACAACAGTGCCAATAAGGCGGCCATAACGATCGCGCTTGGCATCGCAGGTTACAGTAACGGTTTTATTAAAGCATAGATCTGACGAAAATTGCTTGGCATTGTTGCCAAAAGGCTGTGATTTTTCGGGACAGTCAATATCGGCAAGACGCACGCGTTCCAGCTGCCCATCATACAGCACTTCAAACGTATCGCCATCTTTTATACCTACAACCGTACCTGTAAAGACTGTAAGATTGCGTACCACTTTAGTACGCTTAGCTTTTTTGGCTTTGTGTACTTTTTTTGCCGGAGCCTCTGTAGGGTATTTATTTGCCGGAGGTTTGGTATCTTTTACATTATAGTGGTAAAAAACAGCAAGCACCAGTAAAACAATAAGGGTAGCAATGCTATACTTAGGCTTAGATCTTCTTCTTTGTCCTGCCATTAGCTATTGGTCCTCAGCTTTTCTGTTTGTTGGTACACCTCTGCAAGTATGGCTTCATCTTCTGGGGTAAATTCTATATCACGGCGCGACATTACAATACGGGCAGTTTCAAAAGCTTTGCTAACATCATAAGTTACCATGCCCGCTGCGCCACCCCACGAAAAACTTGGTACAAAATTGCGCGGAAAGCCACTGCCAAAAATATTGGCACACACCCCTACCACAGTACCCGTATTAAACATGGTATTGATACCGCTTTTACTATGGTCGCCCATCATAAGCCCACAAAACTGAAGTCCGGTATTTACAAAGCTGCCTTTGTCATAATCCCAAAGCTTAACCTCTTCATAATTATTTTTAAGGTTAGAGTTATTGGTATCGGCACCCAGGTTACACCATTCGCCTAATACCGAGTTGCCTAAAAAGCCATCGTGCCCTTTGTTAGAATAACCAAACAACACAGAGTTACTAACCTCGCCCCCTATCCTGCATTCCGGCCCTACGGTTGTGGCACCATACACTTTAGCACCCAGTTTTACTACGGCACCTTCGCATAAGGCAAATGGCCCGCGTATAATAGATCCTTCCATAATCTCTGTGTTCTTACCTATATAAATAGGCCCGGTAGATGCGTTAAGGGTAACAAATTCCAATTTGGCACCTTCTTCTATAAAAATATTTTCGGGTGCAATAGTATTCACGCTGGCAGGTATGCGCTGCGATGTACGGTCTTCGGTCAGCAATTCAAAATCTTCGCGAATGGCAGCATCGTTCTTTTTAAAGATATCCCAAACATGCTCTATCTTAAGCCCTTCTTCGCTGTATTCTATAATTTCATACTCATCAAAATCTACTTCCTCCTGATTATCTGTAGTATAAAAAGCAATAACCTCGTCGCCATTAAAAACAGCCTGGTTCTCTTCGAGCGCAATAACCATTTCTGCTAAAACCTCGTTAGGCAGGTAAGCTGCATTAATCATTACATTCTTTTCCATTTCCACCATCGGGAATTTATCAGCAAGATATTCTTCTGTAATGGTAGTGGTAGTATAGCCAAGGTATTTTTCCCATTTTTCACGAATAGTAAGTATGCCTATGCGAATATCTGCCACGGGGCGGGTAAAGGTAAACGGCAGCAACGCGTTGCGAACCGGGCCATCAAAAAGAATGTAGTTCATTTTTTACAGGGGTTACAAAGTTGTTTCAAAGTTACAAAAAAAGTAAGGTACTTAGTTTCTGAAAAGCTTAGTTTCTGAGGTTTTTATGAGAGTTTAGGCTCTAAGGAACTTAGATTCTTAGAGCCTAAGAGTTTCTATTCAAAAACCTCACCCCCAACCCCCTCTCCGAAGGAGAGGGGAGCTTGGAACGGGTACAGTTTAAAAAAAGGAACTTACAAGTACATAAAAAACTTCTACCTCAAAAGTCCTCTCCCCCAACCCCTATCCGAAGGAGAGGGGAGCCTGAAACAGGTACAGTTTGAAAACATTAAATACTCTTAGTTTCTAAGTATCTAAGCCACTAAGACCCTTAGAACCTTTTAAAAAAGAAAAAGCCCTCCGTTTTCGGAAGGCTTCTGTATAGTGTACAAAGATAAAGATTACTCTTCAGTAGTTTCTTTAGTCTCTTTGCTAAATTTAGCATATTTAGTTTTAAACTTGTCAATACGTCCTGCAGTATCGATAAGTTTAGATTTACCAGTGTAGAAAGGGTGAGAAGTTCTTGAGATCTCCATTTTCACTACCGGATATTCAACTCCTTCGTGTGTAATTGTTTCTTTAGTGTCAGCAGTAGATTTAGTGATAAAAACTTCTTCGTTAGACATGTCTTTAAATGCAACTAATCTGTAATTTTCCGGGTGAATACCTTGTTTCATTTTGATAAATTTTTATTATTTGGCTGTAATCCGTTTTGAAGCTTCCGGTTAAGAAAGGTGTAAACGCCTTAAAGCTTTTTGTTTGTAAACTTTTAATTCAGGGTGCAAAATTACACTTATTTTCCATATATCAAACAAAGTAACACTTTTTTTTACACATAACCATAACACTTTTTTAGCAACACATAATGGCAATATTAGTATATTTGCAGATTAAAATAAATGCCTTAATGAAAGAAAGTGTTTCTCCTGCAAAATCGGCCTTATTATATGGTGGTATTTTTGGCGCCATAATGATTTTGCAACTCGTAATATTATACTCGTTACAGCTGGATCCTATACAATACGGCTGGGTAGGGCTTATTATTAACCTTTGTAATTTTATAGTTTTCCCCTTTGCATTACTTATCCTTGGGTGTATTGCTTTTAGAAAACGCAATGGAGGATACCTCTCTGTATCGCAATGCTTAAAGAACGGACTTATAATAACACTAACGGGCGCAATAATGTACTGCTTATTTTACACCATTTTTGTCAATGCGGTACCCGGATATATTGAAAATTCTATAGAACAAACCCGAATAGTTAAACTACACAACGAGCCTGGCTTTGCAGCAGAAAAATTAGCTAAATTTCTTGACGATTCCCGCAAGGGCATGCAACCAGGTATTACGGTACCTATGGTCATGATCGTATATACATTTATAGGCATGATAGGATCTTTTATAGTAGGATCATTTTTAAGAAGAGAAAAACCAGCTACTGTATAATGAACCTATCTATAGTTATCCCCCTGCTTAACGAAGAAGAATCGCTTACCGAACTGCACAGCTGGATCGTGAAAGTAATGGCACAAAATAATTATAGCTACGAAGTTATTTTTATTGATGATGGAAGTACCGATACTTCATGGCAGGTTATAGAGGGCCTTGCAGCCCAAAACCCTAATGTAAAAGGCATACGCTTTTTGCGAAACTATGGTAAATCTCAGGCATTGCATGCCGGTTTTGCTAAAGCGCAGGGTAACGTTATTATTACTATGGATGCCGACCTGCAGGACAGCCCCGAAGAAATACCCGATCTTTACAGCATGGTAACCGCCGGTGGTTATGATATGGTATCGGGCTGGAAAAAGAAACGCTACGACTCTGTGGTGTTTAAAAACATGCCGTCTAAGTTATTTAACTGGGCAGCCAGAAAAACATCTGGTGTTTACCTGCACGACTTTAACTGTGGATTAAAATCTTACAAAAATGCCGTTGTAAAAAATGTAGAAGTATCGGGCGAAATGCACCGGTATATCCCGGTGCTTGCCAAGAATGCAGGTTTTGCAAAAATTGGCGAAAAGGTAGTACAGCACCAGGCCCGCAAGTATGGCACCACAAAATTTGGTATAGAACGCTTTATCAATGGCTTTCTGGATCTTATAACCATCTGGTTCCTTTCGCGTTTTGGCAAAAGGCCCATGCACCTTTTTGGGGCACTTGGGGTAATTATGTTCATGATAGGCCTATTTGCGGCAGGCTATATAGGCGTTAATAAGTTGTATAAACTTGCGGCACACGAAAAGGCAATACTTATTACCGACAGCCCTTATTTTTACATTGCCCTAACCACTATGGTAATAGGCACACAACTATTTTTAGCAGGCTTTCTTGGTGAGATAATTCTTCGTACAAAAAACAACGAAGAACGCTACAAAGTCAGCGAAACTTTATAATTTTAAACCAATTAAACATTTATACCCTCATAACATGGAAATTGAAAAAACAATACTGGATAAAGTAAACGTATGGTTAACACCAACGTTTGACAGTGAAACGCAAACTGCCATTAAAGAAATGATGACATCATCGCCTAAAGAGCTGGAAGACAGTTTTTACCGTAATCTTGAGTTTGGTACAGGTGGTATGAGAGGCATTATGGGCCCCGGCACAAACCGTATTAATAAATACACACTGGGTAAGGCTACACAAGGCCTGTCTGATTATTTAAAAACTCAGTTCCCGGGCGAAGATATTAAGGTTGCTATAGCTTACGATTGCCGTAATAATAGCGATACTCTTGCAAAAGTGGTAGCAGATGTATTTTCGGCAAACGGTATTAAAGTATACCTTTTCTCTGAACTGCGCCCTACACCAGAACTTTCTTTTGCAGTAAAATATTACAAATGCCAGGCAGGTATTGTACTTACAGCATCGCACAACCCGCCGGAATATAATGGCTACAAAGTGTACTGGCAGGATGGTGGACAGCTTGTACCGCCACACGATAAAGAAGTAATTGATGTTATTGAGGCATTAGAGTACAGCGCTGTTAAATTTGATGCTAACGAAAGCCTTATTGAATATATTGATAACGAAGTAGATGATGCCTTTATAAAATCGTCGTTAGTAAATGCATCTTTCAATACACCGACAGAGGCTAAACAGGCGCTTAAAATAGTATATACTCCCCTACACGGTACATCGGTTAAGTTAATTCCGGACCTTTTAGAAGATGCCGGTTACAGCAATGTGCACATTGTACCGGAGCAGGCAGTGCCAAATGGTAACTTCCCTACGGTAAAATCGCCAAACCCGGAAGAGCCTGAAGCACTTTCTATGGCGGTAGCCCTTGCCGATCATATTAATGCTGATATAGTTGTAGGTACTGATCCTGATGCCGACAGGCTGGGTGTTGCCGTGCGCAATGGCAATGGCATCATGACGTTGCTTAACGGTAACCAGACCATGATCATTATGACCAACTTCCTTTTAGAGGAGTGGAAAAAACAAGGCAAACTTAACGGCAAGCAGTTTATTGGTTCTACTATAGTTTCAACTCCTATGATGCAGGAACTTGCATCGGCTTATGGCATAGAGTGCAAAGTAGGATTAACCGGCTTTAAGTGGATCGCTAAAATGATCGTTGATTTCCCTGAGCAGGAATTCATTGGCGGTGGCGAAGAAAGCTTTGGCTACATGGTGGGCGACGCCGTTCGCGATAAAGATGCGGTTACTTCTACCCTATTACTTAGTGAAATAGCTGCACAGGCTAAGGCTAAGGCCAGCTCGCTTTACCAGGAGCTTTTAAAACTGTATGTTAAATATGGTTTCTATAAAGAATACCTTATCTCTATAACTAAGAAAGGCCAGGAAGGTGCTGCCGAAATTAAAAAAATGATGGTAGGCCTACGCGATAACCCGCTTAAAGAAATTAACGGACAGCGCGTGGTTATGGTAGAAGATTACCAATCATCTGTAGCTAAAAACCTTCTAACTAATGAGGAAGAAGAGATAGACATGCCAAAAAGCGATGTGCTTATTTATTACCTTGAAGATGGTACTAAAATATGTGCACGCCCAAGTGGTACAGAACCTAAAATTAAGTTTTACTTTAGCGTAAACGACACATTGGATGACGTTGCTAACTTTAAAGAAGTTGAAGCAGCTTTAGACCAGAAAATTAAGAACATAGTACAGGAAATGGACCTGAATTAATAAATGAGTGATTATACCAAAATAGCGCGCTTAGCAAAGCCTTATAAAAAATATATATTTTTAAATGTATTTTTTAACGTGCTAAGCGCGTTTTTTAGCACTATATCCCTGATTGCAATGGCACCGGTGCTAAAAGTGATTTTTCAGGATGGGGAGCAAATTTATAAAGAACCTGTGTATACAGGCTTTAAGCACCTGCAGGAATATTGTGAGGCATATTTAAATTATATCCTCACTACTAAAATTGCAGAGTTGGGCACTTTTGTAGTACTCATGTACATTATAGGGCTTATAGTAACTATTTTTCTGCTCAAAAACCTTACAGGCTATCTTGCCGTGTACTTTATTACCTATTTAAGAAATGGCCTAATAAAAGATATCAGGGAGGCAATGTATGCTAAAATCATCAGGTTACCGGCATCTTATTATTCTGCTACTACAAAAGGCGATATTATTGCAAGGCTTACCGGGGATGTTAGCGAGATAAGCAGCTCCTTGCAAAACATCCTCGAAATGGTTGTTAAAGAACCTCTTACCATTTTATTTACCCTTGGTGGCATGCTGCTTTTTAGTGTAAAGCTTACATTGTTTGTATTTTTATTTATACCTATTGCAGGCTTTTTAGTATCTCAGGTGGGTAAAACACTTAAAAAGAAATCAATGCTGCTACAGCAGGAACAGGGTCAGGTTTTATCTATACTGGAAGAGACCGTAGGTGGACTAAAAATTATAAAATCATTTACGGCAGAAGCTGTTTTTGGAAAAAAATTCGACGCTACAAGCCACAGGCTTTTTGAACACAGTAACACTGTAGCAAACAGGCAAAATCTTGCTTCGCCCATGAGTGAATTTCTTGGTATCATTATTATATCAGTCCTGTTGGTATATGGCGGATACCTTGTGTTTGAAGATAAAAGTATGGAAGCTGGCTTTTTTATTACTTACATACTAATGGCTTACAACATACTTACACCTGCAAAAGACATATCTAAAGCAAGCTACGGCCTTAAACGCGGTACAGCATCGGCAGAGCGTATTGTACAAATACTTGAAGCTAAAGTAGATATTGATGATAAGCCCGATGCTATTGTAAAAACATCTTTTGATAGCGAAATTACTATAGAGAATATAAATTTTGCTTACGAAAAGCACAATGTGCTGCACGACTATTCGCTGGTAATACCTAAAGGCAAAACAGTAGCGCTTGTAGGGCAGTCCGGTAGTGGTAAAAGTACTATTGCTAACCTGCTAACACGTTTTTATGACGTACAGGATGGCGCAATTAAAATAGATGGTATAGATATTCGCGATTATACTTTAAACTCATTACGTGGCATGATAGGCCTTGTAACGCAAAACAGTATTTTGTTTAACGATACTATTCGCAACAACATGACGGTGGGCAAGCCGGATGCTACCGATGAAGAGATAATTGATGCCCTTAAAGTAGCAAATGCTTATGAGTTTGTAATGGATAAACCTAAAGGATTAGATACTAACATAGGCGACAATGGCGGCTTATTATCCGGTGGGCAGCAACAGCGCCTTAGCATTGCCCGTGCGGTACTAAAGAACCCGCCTATTATGGTACTCGACGAAGCTACATCTGCCCTGGATACCGAAAGCGAAAGGCTGGTACAGCAGGCCCTTGATAACATGATGCAAAACCGTACATCGGTAGTTATTGCACATAGGCTGTCTACCATACAAAAAGCAGATAAAATTGTAGTTATGCAAAAGGGTATCATTGTAGAGCAGGGAACCCATGAAGAGCTAATAGCACATGGCGGCACTTACCACAAGCTGGTTATGATGCAGTCTTTTGAGTAGTTTTTTAAAATTTGAGATGCAGGATTTTTCGAGAGATAATCTTATCTTTAAGGAATTACGTGCATTTTTTTGATTTCGCGTAATTCCTGATAATTAAATCTATGCCTGATGTAAAAAGTAAACTGATCGAAATTTTATACCTGATCGAAGAAAGGCCGGGAATGCTTTTTCCAAAACGAGATTTTCAATATACCGACCTTAAAAATTTTTTAATGGGTTATTTAATGTGCCTCGATGATGTAAGTAGCAGTTCATATAACATTGATTTCTCAAAATGGTTAAGTAATAAAACATCGCTATTGTGGACTGAATACATTTATATTTTAGCAAACGAGGATGATAAGAAGGCTATTGATATATTATTAAATGAATTTAAGGGCTTTGTAGATTCTTTATAATGAAAAAGATTAGCTGAACTTTAAAATAGTTACTACAGACTACAACAATAATATTTAGTTAAGGATAGCTGCATTTTTTGCAGCTATTTTTTTATGCTGTACCTTTAACTTTTAAATCTACTATTTATATGCCCATTAAAGCGATAATTTACGATCTTGATAATACTATATTTCCTGTAAGCGCCATTGGCGAAAAACTTTTTGGCCCGGTATTTAACCTTATTGCCGAAAGCGGCCTGCATAACGGCCAGATGGACGCTATTAAGTATGCTACCATGCGTACCCCTTTCAGGATCGTGGCGCAGCGCAATAACCTTAGCAAGGAACTCACCAATAAAGCTATAGAACTACAGGAAACACTTACCTACAACGAGCCTATTGCCACTTTTGAGGATTACCAGGAAATTAAAAGCATTACCGCCGACCGTTTTCTTGTTACCACCGGTTTTAAGAACATGCAAATGAGCAAGATTAAACAGTTGGGTATTGAGAATGACTTTAATGAGGTACATGTGGTTAATCCGGTTATAAGCAGCAAGAAAGAGGTTTTTGCTGATATATTAATCCGCTATGACTATGCCCCGCATGAAGTGTTGGTTGTTGGCGATGACCCCGAAAGCGAAATTAAAGCTGCTAAAGAATTGGGTATCCCTACCGTTTTGTATGATAAAGACGGTGTTACTGATGCTGCCGAAGCCGATCATAAAATTGCTCATTTTAAAGAACTCATCGCTATTATAGATACCTTTAGCTCTTAAACTAATATAACCATGTACGTACATACTGATGACATTACCATTCCGGATCCTGATACCATTGTATGGAAATACCTGGACCTGTCTAAATTTTTAGATATGCTGTTGTGCAGGCAAATGTTTATGTCGCGGTCAGACAAATTTGAAGACCAGTATGAAGGCACCTTCAGTGAGCCAACTTTTGAAGAGATACGCCGCATTGCCCAAAGCAATCCGGAGTTTGTAGACAACTATAAGTCGCACCGCGAAAACGTGGTTATAAGCAGCTGGCATATTAACGAGTATGAGTCGTATGCTATGTGGCAGATATTTACCAAGAATAACGAGGGGCTTGCCATACAAAGCACCGTACAGCGCTTAAAAGACGCTATGGCACCCGAAAACCGCTATGAGCAGCACATAGGCGAGGTAAAGTATATTGATTACAAAAAGGAATACATACCGTTTGATAACAACTTTTTTCCGTTCCTTTTTAAACGAAAAAGCTTTCAGTACGAGCGTGAGGTGCGTGTGATATCCGACCTTACCAAACACCATATCCATATTAATGAGGGTGCTAAGGTAAATGTAGATATTAACCAGCTGATAGAGAAGATATACATTCACCCCAAATCAGAGAACTGGTACAAAAACCTTGTTATACAACTAATGCAGCAGCTTGGCTTTGATTTTAAAATAGAAAAATCAGATTTAGAGAGTGATATACTTATTTAGTTTTTAGTCGCAGTCACAGTTTTAAGCAGCTTCACTTCTGGCTGCTTACTGGAATTGAAATTATAACTAAAAAGAAAAATTCAGTCATAAGTAACCGTAGCTTTATTCGTTCTGTATGACCTGCAAACTGTGACCGAATACTGTTACTTACTCCACAGGTTCATAAGCTGTAACAGCCCAGTCGGGAGAAAGTAGGTCGGCATACTGGTAATGCATTTTGTCATTTTTATCAAAGGCACCGTTCTTGTTTATATCCTCTATAGTGCGAAAATAAATACGGTTTTGCGCTTCAATAAGATTCCAGTCTACAAGTTCCTGCATGTTGCCCGATAACTTTTTAAAGCCTTTACCACTGATATCGCTTATGTAGAGCGATTTAATATCGTCACTGTCTACTTTGCCATCTTTGTTGGTATCAGCATCTACGAGGGTATATATCAGTATTTGTTGTTTTGTTTTTTCAGCAACAGTACTTAAGTAAGTAGCCGTTTGTATTTGTAGCTTTAAATCAGTTAGCTGGTGTATTGCGGTAGAATCGACGTGCTGAAATTTAACGTTTTCAAAGTATCCGGTAATTTCAAAACGGTTGTAGTTTGATATTTCATAACTCACAGCGCTGTTAGCGCGGCTGGATCCATAACTACTGCTGCTATTGC
>Ga0247806_10000836_pt1 | contig 16572 bp, 16 predicted proteins | sample UWRJL059202B1_FD_179935 | JGI IMG/M metagenome (GOLD analysis project Ga0247806, IMG submission 179935) | Plant litter microbial communities from Arlington Agricultural Research Station in Wisconsin, United States - UWRJ-L059-202B-1 | ecosystem: Environmental > Terrestrial > Plant litter >... | reverse complement strand
CGTTGAAAATGGATACCTTAGAGGAAATAAAAAGCAAAGGATTTGTAGAGGAACACATCGACCCGACTCTCGACCTTTTTGAGGAAATTGAAAAATTAAAAAAAGAAAAAAATGCGATCATTCTGGCTCATTACTACCAAGAGCCTGATATTCAGGATATAGCAGATTATATTGGCGATAGCTTAGGATTGTCGCAGGAAGCGGCAAAAACGGAAGCAAAAGTGATAGTCTTTGCTGGTGTGCACTTTATGGCCGAAACAGCGAAGATTTTGTCGCCGGAGAAAACGGTTTTACTGCCAGACTTGAAAGCAGGTTGCTCTTTGGCGGACAGTTGTCCACCACATTTGTTCAAACAATTTAAAGCGAAATATCCAGACCATCTGGTGATCACTTATGTGAATTGTACGGCTGAATTGAAAGCGATGAGTGACATTGTTTGTACCTCTACCAATGCGGTACAGATTGTAGAAAGTCTGCCAAAAGAGCAGAAAATAATATTTGGTCCTGATAAAAATTTAGGTGCCTGGGTGGCTAAAAAAACAGGTCGGGATTTGGTGTTATGGAACGGTGCCTGTATGGTGCATGAGATTTTTTCGAGGGAGAAAATCACACGTCTGAAAGAGCGCCATCCGCATGCAAAATTCATTGCTCACCCGGAGTGTGAAGAGGCTGTTTTACAAATGGCAGATTACATTGGATCGACCACTGGTTTATTAAAATATGCAACGGAGCAGGATGCCCGTGAATTTATTGTGGCCACGGAAAGCGGCATCATCCACCAGATGCAAAAAGCGAATCCAGGAAAGACCTTTATTCCGGCACCACCAAATAATAATTGTGCTTGTAACGATTGTCCGTATATGAAAAGAAACACACTGGAAAAACTTTACCTGTGTTTAAAAAATGGTTTACCAGAGGTGACCGTACCGGCACACATCATTGCGGAAGCAAGAAAACCCATTGAGCGGATGCTGGAGATTTCTGCACGTTTGGGTTTGTAAGCCTGGCATTAAAATAAATATTGAATTTAAAATACGATAATGTTTGAAAATAAAGAGCGTACAGATTTAGCGCTACTCGGCGAATTTGGCTTGATAAAACACCTGACATCTAATTTCAAAATTAACCATGAAAGTAGTGTAAAAGGCATTGGCGATGATGCCGCGGTGCTTAATTTTGAAAATAAACAGGTATTAATCTCGACGGATCTGTTATTGGAGGGCATCCATTTTGACCTGGCTTATATGCCATTAATGCACCTGGGTTACAAAGCGGTACAGGTAAACCTGAGTGACATTTATGCGATGTACGGCATGGCGACACAAATTACGGTTTCCATCGGTTTGTCCAGTAAATTTCCTTTGGAAGCGGTGGAAGAATTATACAAGGGCATTGAACTGGCCTGTAATAAATTCAATATCGATTTGATTGGTGGTGATACTTCTTCGAGTAAACAAGGATTAGTGATTAGCATCACGAGCATTGGTTATGCAGAAAATGGCGAAGTGGTTTACCGAAATGGTGCGCAGGAAGGCGATTTATTATGTGTTTCAGGAGATCTGGGAGGTGCTTACGTAGGTTTGCAGATTTTAGAAAGAGAAAAATTGATCTTTTTGGAAAACCCTAATATACAGCCTGATCTGGAAGGTAAAGATTATATTATTGAACGTCAGCTGAAACCTGAAGGCCGTAAGGACATCGTAAGTTTGTTAAGTCAACTGGAAATTATTCCAACTTCAATGATTGATGTTTCGGACGGATTAGCCTCTGAAATCATCCATATCTGCACGCAAAGCGACGTGGGATGTACGATTTATGAAGATAAATTGCCTATCGATCCGATGACTTATGAAACGGCGAGAGAATTAGGATTGGATCCTACGGTATGTGCTTTAAATGGCGGGGAAGATTATGAATTACTTTTCACTATTAAACAAGCTGATTACGACAAATTGAAACATGATGTTGATGTTACGGTGATCGGTCACATGACAGATAAAGCATCAGGTGCTAAAATGATCTCTAAATCAAATGTGGTACATGAGCTGAAAGCACAAGGCTGGAACGCTTTTAAGTTATAATTCTGTTTCTTCAAAAAGCGCTGGGTCTAAAAACTTGCTATCAATTTGCTTGTTGGTTTTTGCACCCAGCTTTTTTATTTTCTCTGAAGTGTTTGACAGATTTCCAGCCCCTGTGGTGAGTTTATTTATCGCTTTGTCATAAGCATCCTGACTCTGTCTGATATTACGTCCTATACCTTCCATATCGCTTAAAAAGCCAACAAACTTATCATACATACTCCCACTTAAGCGGGCAATCTCTAAAACATTGCGGTTCTGGCGCTCCTGTTTCCACAAACTGGCAATGGTGCGCAGGGTGGCTAATAAAGTAGAGGGGCTCACGATGACTACTTTACGGTCCCAGGCGTAGTTAAAAAGATCGGCATCATGTTGCACCGCCAGGGCAAAGGACGATTCGATGGGAATAAAAAGCAGGACAAAGTCCGGTGAATTAATTTGATACAGGTCATGGTAGTTTTTACCGGACAGGCCTTGAATATGCGTTTTGATGCTTAGAAGATGTTGTTTAATGCAAATTTCCCTTTCTTCATCAGTATCGGCACAGACCAGCCTTTCATAAGCAATCAGGGAGACCTTGGCATCAACAACAAGGTGTTTATCATCAGGCAGATCAATAATGACATCAGGCTGTAAACGAAGTCCGTCTGCAGCAGTAAAAGAAGCCTGTGTACGGTACTCCCGATCTTTGATGAGTCCTGAACGTTCCAGCACCCTTTCTAAGATGACCTCGCCCCAGTTACCCTGTTTTTTACTGTCACCTTTTAACGCCTTAGTTAAATTGCCAGCTTCTTCCTGAATTTGTTTGCTTTGCAACATCAGCTGCGATATCACCCCTTTCAGGGTATGACGTTCATCCGATTCGGTTTTATAAACTTTATCGACCTTCTCCTCGAAAGCTTTGATGTTTTCTTTGAGTGGATGAAGAATATTATTGATATTAACCTGGTTTTGTGCAGTGAATTTAATGCTTTTTTCCTCCAGGATTCTATTGGCTAAATGCTCAAATTCAAGTTTCGACTTTTGTTGAAGTGTATTGATAAAATGTGTTTGTTCGATTTGTTTGTCAACCTGCGACCGCAAGTTTTCTTCAGCTTTGATCAGCTTACTTCGTTCTGTTAAAAATTGCGCACGAAGATCTATCAATTCGTCTTCAATTTTAGTCTTTTCCTCCCTTAGCCAGTTTAAAGCCTTTTCATGCTCTTGTTCTTTGATTTCCAGTACATGACCCAGCGAAGAGGGCGCCGGTTTTTTAAGAAAAAGCACCACTAGCGCTAATACAATGACAAGAAGAAGAAGTATCGTGATCAATTCCATTGCTAATATTTTTATCAAAAATGATCATTATAAAATTAAATAACAAATTTTTTAGTAATGTGCTGTAGGTTAATGTATACTTTGTATGTATTGTTTTAATGGGATGTTGGTCGCATTGCTATAACATTGTTCTATAGAGATAATTTTATATCTATTTTCGGGCTAATTGCCTATTAAGGAACGCTTTTTGTTTAATGCTCCTTGAAAAACATACCCTTTAAAAAATGGAAACGTACTTGATAGCGATAATCATCATGTTAGTGATTAGCATGTTGGTGCAGTGGAGTTTTAGGAATAAGTTTTCTAAATACGCCGAAATGCAATTGAGTTCCGGATTATCTGGAAAAGAAGTAGCAGAGCGGATGTTATCAGATTATGGCATTTATGATGTGCAGATCATGACTTCAGAAGGCCAGTTATCTGATCATTATAATCCAACAAACAAAACGGTTAATTTAAGTACTGATGTTTATCATGGCCGTAGCGTGGCTGCCGCAGCAGTTGCAGCGCATGAATGTGGCCATGCGGTTCAGCACTCCAGGTCTTACCATTGGCTTCAATTCAGGTCTAATATGGTGCCTTTAGTGAGTATTTCTTCAAACTTACTCCAATGGGTATTGATATTTGGCGTGTTACTGATTGGTTTTACCGGTAATCCCTTTATATTGGGGATTGGCGTTATTGGTTTGGCGCTGATTACCCTGTTTAGTCTGGTAACCCTACCAGTGGAATTTGATGCCAGTAAAAGAGCACTGTTATGGTTACGTACAAATAGTGAGGTGATGTATACCAAAGAGGAAAACAGGCAGGCACAGGACGCCTTATGGTGGGCTGCAATGACTTATGTAATTGCGGCATTAGGCGCATTGGCTAACCTCATTTATTATACCTCCATGCTGTTTGGCAGAGGGAAGTCTTACTAATTAAGTTTGTAGGGAACTATTAGTTGAAATTCAGGAATGTCTACTTCAAATTCTGAATCTACGACCACCCTCGACATGTAATAATGCCCTTTCATGCTGCCAATTTCAGATCCAAGCTGACACCCTGATACATAAGCATGGCTGTTGCCAGGCTCAATAATAGGCTGCAGACCTACCACACCTTCCCCCTCTACTTCCCTATTGTTTCCATTAGCGTCAAAAATATACCATTTTCGTCGCTTTAACTGGATGGTATAATCAGAAAGATTCTCTATTTCAATGCGATAAGCAAACATAAACTGATCATGAGCAGGATTAGAATAATCATCCTGATACATGGTTTCTACGGAAATTTTAACGTCCTGGGTAATTGCAGTGACCATTTTTGAAGATTTAGAATTAAATATTCAAAAATCAAGCCATTTCAGACAGTGGTTCGATATGCTGGTATTTGTCTGCCACTTCGTCAAGCAATTCGTGAATGACCTGTATATTTTCTTCTTTAACAAGTTGCATTCTGTAACCTTTAAAATCTGGTAAACCCTTGAAATAGTTAGCATAATGGCGCCTCATTTCGAAAATACCCACTCTTGGGCCTTTCCAGGCAAGGGATTTTTCGAAATGTGTTCTACACACGCTCACTCTCTCCTCTACAGTGGGACCAGCTAATAATTTTCCAGTTTGAAAGAAGTGTTTTACTTCCCTGAAGATCCATGGATAGCCAATTGCTGCTCTGCCGATCATAATTCCATCAACTTCGTATTCCAGGCGCCAGTCAGCCGCTTTTTGCGGGCTATCGATATCACCGTTTCCGAAAATAGGAATTTTGATCCGGGGATTTCTTTTAATGTCGCGGATCATTGCCCAGTCGGCCTGCCCTTTATACAGCTGTGCACGGGTGCGACCATGAATAGTTAAAGCTTGTATACCGATGTCTTGCAGGCGTTCTGCCACTTCATCTACGTTTTTAGTGTTGTCATCCCAACCTAAGCGGGTTTTAACTGTAACGGGCAAGTGAGTAGCATTAACAACCGCTTGTGTCATCTTCACCATTTTATCAATATCCTGTAACAAGGCAGCACCTGCTCCTCTGCAGGCTACATTTTTTACCGGACAGCCATAATTAATGTCTATGAGGTCTGGTTTCGCTAAAGTGGCAATTTCGGTGGCTTCCTGCATGTGCGGAATTTCACTTCCAAAAATCTGGATACCAATGGGTCTTTCGTACTCAAAAATATCTAGCTTCTGACGACTCTTTGCAGCATCACGAATTAACCCTTCAGAGGATATAAACTCGGTATACATCAAGTCAACCCCGCTTTGTTTACATACAAAACGAAACGGCGGATCACTCACATCTTCCATCGGTGCAAGCAATAATGGGAAGTCTCCCAAATCTATATTTCCTATCTTTACAGACATTTTTCTATCTTCAAACCAAATTTTAAAGTACAAAGGTACAAATAATACGAATAATGAATTTCCCCTATCAAGAAAAGCCTGAAAATACTGCTTATTTACAACTACTTATGCTTTGCGGTTACGCCCTGGCTGGATTATTATTATGTTCGGTTCTTGGTTTTATTGTATTGTACCTGATGTATGGGGAGGTTGTTTTACTGGACATGGCTGCTTTAACCGTGGGCGACAGCAAATACTTGAATGGATTAAAGGTGTTCCAGATTTTATCGTCCGTTGGATTATTTTTAGCACCTCCTTTATTCCTGGCCTTAACAGAAAGAAAAAAAATAAAGGATTTTTATGGATTTAAAAAACCAGCGCTACCCTTGCTGGGCTTAGTGATTTTAATCATGGTGGTAACCATGCCCTTTATGGAATGGACGGCTTTATGGAACCAGCAAATGCACCTCCCTGATTTTCTAAAGTCTGTAGAAGTATGGATGAAAGAAAAAGAAGGCGAAGCCATGCGGATGACCTTTATCTTTCTAAAGATAGACGGCATCGGCGATTTTCTTTTCAACCTGTTAACCATTGCCCTGATTCCTGCGGTAGCAGAAGAATTAATGTTCAGGGGCGGGGTACAGCGTGCTTTTCAGCGCATGTTCAACAACCCACATGTAGCGATCTGGCTTGCTGCCTTTATTTTTAGTGCTATACACCTGCAATTTTATGGATTTTTACCCCGCTTGCTATTAGGCGTGTTATTTGGCTACCTTTACCTGTGGACAGGAAGTTTATGGTATGCCATGCTGGCGCATTTCGTTAACAACGCTTATGCGGTATGTATAGCCTGGTATCTGCAGGCTAATCACCTGCCATTAAATCAAACAGAAGCCACTTTAAACACACCATGGTATGGTTATGTGATCAGCTTGCTGGCGGGTATTTATTTATTATTTTATTATAAAAACAAAGCAAATTATGGAAAACAGTTGGGTTAAGGTATACACCACAGAAAATGCAATTACAGCCGAAATTATTAAACAAGCACTGGTAGAAAATGAGATTCCAGCCGTGGTACTTAATAAACAAGACTCTTCTTATACGACATTTGGAACGTTAACCATTTTAGTGAGCCCTGAAGACGTAGAAAAAGCGACAGCATATATCCAGGAAAACGAGTTATAATGAAAACCAGAGCTATCACCGCCTTCTTTTTTACCTTAGTCATGCTAGGATCTGTATTTCTAGGTCCTTATACGTTCACTATTTTTTACCTTTTACTGAGCCTGCTTGCCCTTCGTGAATTTTATAACCTGGTTAAAACAGCAGGAATTAAACCACATGGCGGTGTAGGACTGGTCATTAGTGCCGCCATATTTTTAATTACGGCCAGCGTTTACCTGTGGCAGTTGGAAAGCAAGTATTTTATGCTGCTGATTCCGCTGTTATTTAGTGTCTTCGTGATCACTCTTTATCAGCATCAGGAAAGCCCTTTTACCGGTATTGCTTATACTTTTGCCGGTATAATTTATGTGACCCTCCCCTTTTGTTTTTTCTACGCCCTGGGTTTTTCTTTTACGCCGCAAGATTTTAACTTCCATCTGCCGCTTGCCTTTTTACTGATGTTATGGGCCAGTGACACAGGGGCATACCTATTTGGTAGAAAGCTTGGTAAAACCAAATTGTTTGAAAGACATTCGCCTAAGAAATCATGGGAAGGCTTTTTTGGAGGTGTACTGACCAGTGTATTAGTGGCCTATATAATTTCTATATTTTTTACCGATATCAGTGCAGCTGTATTGATGGGCATGGCCGTGTTGGTTGTTTCTTTTGGCACCCTTGGCGACCTGGTAGAATCCATGTTGAAACGCAGCCTGAACGTGAAAGACTCAGGAAGCCTTTTACCGGGCCATGGTGGTCTATTAGATCGTTTTGACGGCCTTTTAATTGGGGCACCAGTAGTATTTACCTATTTGTACTTCTTAATAAAATAGCCTTATCTGCCCTTCCTAAGGGGCTGTAAAAGATATTCTAAACCGTTAAGTTTGATCTCGTAAAGTGTACCCAGCAAATCGCCTAATTTCCCTGTTGGAAAGCCTTTGCTGTGGTACCACACCAGGTAAGGCTCAGGCAGGTCGCATAGGATCCAGCCTTTGTGTTTACCGTATGGCATGCGCATGCTCACCAGGTCCTGGAGAAGTTGTGGGTTCATCATTTGTTGTTTAAGCTTATTGGGCCACCATGTTAAGCATTTCTACAGCCTCATCTACGTTGTTCAGGTTTTCAAATGCAATTCTTAGTGAGTTTTTAACCTCCTTTAAATTACATAAACGAGGGTGCATTTGTGCAAAGTGTAATATTTTGTTGAACATGATTGAATCAAAGAAAGCGCTTTGTTTATCGGGGATAAAATAACCACGGACCACTCCTTTTTTAAAGCTCAGTTTTTCAAATCCAAGCCTTTTAGCCACCCATTGCAAACGTAAAACGTTTAGCATGGTTTTAACAGGCTTAGGCACTGGCCCAAAACGGTCTTTCAAAGAGGCTTCAAATGCTTTCAGCTGTTCTTCATTGTCAATTTTGGACAGTTCCGTATACAGGTTGTAACGCTCTGTGATGTTGGTCACGTAATCATCAGGAATATATAATTCCAGGTCGGTATCTATTTGTGTAAACGTTACAAATGGCCGTAAGGGCTCTTCTTTAAACAGGTCTTTAAATTCATCTGATTTCAGCTCCTGTATGGCTTCATCAAGAATTTTATGGTACATCTCAAAGCCTATCTCTGCGATAAAGCCACTTTGCTCTGCGCCTAAGAGGTTACCACTGCCCCGGATGTCTAAATCCCTCATGGCAATGTTAAAACCGCTCCCAAGGTCTGAAAACTCTTCGATGGCGCTTAATCTTTTTCGCGCTTCGGAGGTGAGGGTTGATAATGGCGGACTTAACAGGTAACAAAAAGCCTTTTTATTGGATCTACCGACGCGGCCCCTCATCTGGTGTAAATCGCTCAAACCAAACATGTGTGCATGGTTAATGATAATGGTATTGGCATTTGGAATATCTAATCCTGCCTCGATAATAGTAGTGGCCACCAATACATCCTTTTCTCCATTAATGAAGTCGAGCATCACATCTTCCAAAGCATCACCGTCCAATTGGCCATGTGCAATGCCAATGCGTGCTTTCGGTACCAGGGTTTGGATCATGCCGCCCAGCTGTGCCAGGTCGTTTACGCGGTTATGGATAAAAAATACTTGTCCGCCACGGTCTAATTCAAATTGTACTGCTTCCTGGATTAATTTATCATTAAAAACATGCAGCTCGGTATTTACAGCCTGTCGGTTAGGCGGTGGGGTATTGATGATGGAAAGATCCCTGGCGCCCATTAGCGAGAAATGCAGGGTCCTTGGAATCGGGGTAGCCGTTAACGTCAGTGTATCTACGTTTACCCGTAAAGCTTTTAGTTTCTCTTTGGAAGAGACCCCAAATTTCTGCTCTTCATCGACGATCATGATGCCGAGGTCTCTGAATTTGACATCCTTACTCAGCAAACGGTGGGTGCCAATGATCATATCAACCTTACCTTCCGCTAATTTGGCAAGGGTTTCTTTGATCTGCTTATTGGTTTTAAAACGGTTAATGTAATCGACCGTTACCGGGAATTCTTTTAAACGCTGTGAAAAGGTTTTAAAATGCTGGGTTGCCAAAATAGTGGTTGGTACCAGTACAGCTGCCTGTTTCCCATTGGCAACCGCTTTAAAAGCAGCACGGATGGCGATTTCTGTTTTACCAAATCCTACATCACCACAAATTAGCCTGTCCATGGGGTGCGGTGCCTCCATGTCTTTTTTAATGTCATTGGTCGCCTTTTCCTGATCTGGGGTATCTTCATAAATAAAAGAGGCTTCCAGTTCTGTTTCCATATAACCATCGGGCAGGAAAGCGGTCCCTACCTGTGATTTTCTTAAGGCATACAGCCTGATCAGGTCCCGGGCAATGTCTTTAACTTTTTTTTTAGTTGTTTTTTTAAGCTTATCCCAGGCTTCTGTACCCAATTTATTCAATTTAGGGGCATTAGCATCCTTGCCGCTGTATTTGGCAATCCGGTTTAAGGAATTGATGTTTACGTAGAGCAAATCGTTATCAGCATAAACCAACCTGATCATTTCCTGAGTTTTTCCATTTACTTCCACTTTCTCCAGTCCGGCATATTTTCCAATCCCATGATCAATATGAGTCACAAAATCACCTGGTTTCAAGTCACGGAGTTCTTTTAAGGTAATGGACTGGCTACGCTGGTAGCCTCTTTTGAGTTTATATTTATAAAAACGGTCAAAAATCTGGTGGTCCGTATAAAAAACAAGCTGCTGTTGAGGATCAATAAAACCCTCTCTTAGCGCTAGGTGAACCGGAGTAAACTTTGCTGATTTATCTATGTCATCCAGGATGGCATAAAGCCTTTCCGTTTGTTTGGATGAGCCACTGAATATAAAATTATGTAGTCCCTGCTTTTCATTCTCTTTCAGGTTATGAATAAGCAGGTTAAAGTCTTTATTGAAGGAAGGTTGCGGTTTAGTTTCAAAAGCAATCACCTCGTCTGTTTTGTAGAAAAACTGCTTTCCGAATTCGACCAGGTAAAAATCATGGAGAATGTCGCCAAGCATTTTTTCGTCGGTAAAACCAAATTTAGGGTCTATCCAATCGGGATTCTCGTGTTTTTCCTTTACAGGTAAGGCTTTCCAGAGTTCAACCGCTTTTTTAAAGCCGCTTTTAACGACGTCAAGGGTAAATTCTACATCCTTAAACCAAAGCTGGGTGTCTTTATCAATGTAATCCAGCAGGCTGATGTTATTCTCAGTCAGGTATTTTGATTGTACATTAGGGATGACCATCAGACTTTTGACATCCTCTACAGAGAGCTGCGATTCAATTTCGAAGGTGCGGATACTCTCTACGATGTCGCCAAAAAACTCAATGCGGTACGGCAGGTCGTGTGAAAAAGAAAAGATATCGACAATACCCCCACGGATAGAAAATTGTCCGGGCTCATACACAAAATCGGTACGGGAGAAATCATAATCAATCAGAAACTCATTGATAAAATCGATCCCTAGTTTGGTGTTCACGCTAATTTCCAGGGTGTTTTTCTCCAGCACAGAGCGGTCAATCACCTTTTCAGCGAGCGCTTCCGGATAGGTTACGACAATTTTTCCAAATTCAGACTGGTGGTTGAGTTCATTGAGTACCTCTGCCCTGCCCAATACATTAGCGGTATCAATTTGCGTGAAATCGAAGGCTTTTCTAAAGGAGGAAGGAAAAAGTAACACTTCTTTCTCGAGCAAATTTTCGAGGTCAGCCAGGAAATAAGCAGCTTCTTCGCGGTCAGGCAAAATGAAAAGCTGCGGTTTATGCAATAAGAAATAACTGGCTGCAGCAACTGTAGCATCGGCAGAGCCAACTAAACCTTTTAGTTGAACTTTATTACCTTTAGGACCATTAAGGGCCTTGGCCAATGCGACAATGCGCTCATCTGTTTTATATCTGTTAATCAGGTCGCGGATGTTCACCATACAAAGGTAAGATTTAAGAATTGCTATCCTGTAACAAAGGACCTACAAAACAATCTAAAATTAAAACAAAGCATGAAAACGCGAAGAAAAATACCCGCAGAACTGATCCTCTGGGTCACAGGACTGGTATTACTCGCAAGTGCTTCACCAGCAGATCAACATGTAAAAGACCATTTTACATTTTGTCCCTTGTCGAATATGGGAATAAGCTGGTGCCCGGGTTGTGGAATTGGGAGGTCCATTACACATTTGTTTCATGGCGACTTGCAGGCAAGCTGGCAAGAACATTGGTTTGGCGTACCTGCTTTGATGATTTTAGTTTATCGGATAGGAACATTAACAAGAAGGCTGTATAACGGCTTAAAAATTGAGAAGAAGGAGGAGAGATATGTTTAATTCACCATTTATGATGCTGCCGGGTATCACGCCCGATGAATATTCGTACTTGCAGGCTGCAACTACAGGATTTAGTGAAGCGCAGTTAAGAGGTTTTTTGATGATTTACAGCAGTAAAAGGAGAAACCCTGATGACATGGTATTGTATTGTATCCTTGGGTTTTTTGTTCCTGGATTGCCTAGATTTTTACTCAACCAGATCGGTATGGGGGTGCTATATTTCTTTACTGCCGGTCTATGTTTCATTGGAACAATCATTGATTTAATTAATTACAAAAACTTAGCTTACGAATTTAATCAACGCATGGTTTTTGAAAGCTTACAGATGATTAAAATGGGAAATTTAATGTAAATTTACCTGATGAAGTTAGCTGTATTAACGAGATTTCTGGAAACTTATGCGCCATTAAATTACCAGGAAGATTATGATAATTCTGGTTTAATTGTAGGCAATGCTGATCTGGACATAACCGGCATATTGGTCGCCCTGGATTGCACGGAAGAGATCGTTGAAGAAGCCATTGTTCATGGCTACAATGTGATTGTTACCCACCACCCCATTATATTTAAAGGGCTTAAAAAGCTGAATGGCAAGAATTACATTGAACGTGTAGTGATGAAGGCTATAAAAAATGACATTGCCTTATATGCTATACATACCAACCTGGATCATGTTCATCATGGTGTAAGTGGCGAAATCTGTAAGCGATTGGGCCTAAAGAATCCCCGGGTATTGCGCCCAAAGGGCAATCTATTAAAAAAGCTGGTTACTTTTTGCCCTAATGAACAGGCGGTGCAGGTGCGTGAAGCCCTTTTTCAAGCCGGAGCAGGTCAAATCTCTGATTACAGCGACTGCAGCTTCAACGCGGATGGCTATGGTACCTTCAAAGGAAATGAGTTTACCAATGCTTTTGTGGGCGAAAAAGGTGTGCAGCATGAAGAGCTTGAAGTGAGGATTGAAACCATATTTTTAGCTCAGGATGAGCGGAAGATCATCGTTGCCCTATTAGAAAACCACCCTTACGAAGAAGTAGCCTACGATATTTACCAGTTAGACAACAAACATCAACAAGTGGGTGCCGGCATGGTTGGCTGGCTGGAACAAGGTATGGACGCCCCTGAATTTTTAAGTTTTTTAAAGGATCGGATGAATGTAGAGGTCATCAGGTATACCCAGCCGCTTTCTAAAAAGATTAGACGGGTGGCGGTTTGCGGTGGATCAGGGAGCTTTTTACTGCCAGATGCCCTTGCGGCTAATGCAGATGTATTTATTACCGGCGATTTTAAATACCATGAATTTTTTGATGCTGATAAAAAATTGATGATCGCAGATATCGGACACTTTGAAAGTGAACAATTTACCTCAAATTTGTTGGTTGAAATTATTCAAGAAAAATTTCCTAACTTTGCAATCCGTTTAACGGAGCATAATACAAACCCCATAAATTATTTCATTTAATGGAACAAACTGTAGAGCAAAAGCTGAAAGCTTTATACGAATTACAAACCCTTCATACCAAAATTGATAAAATTCGTCAGATCCGTGGTGAATTACCAATGGAAGTTGCTGATTTAGAAGATGAAGTTGCTGGTTTAGAAACCCGCATTCAGAAACTGAAAAGCGAACTTGATGAGATTGAAGATGCGATTGTAACGCGTAAAAATATGATCAAAGAGTCTCAGAACCTGATCAAAAAGTATGAAACGCAGCTAAAGGATGTTAAAAACAATCGTGAATACGACGCTTTAACAAAAGAGGTTGAAATCCAGACATTGGAAATTCAGGTGTGTGAGAAGAAAATCCGTGAACATGGATTTGAAATCGCTCAAAAAACCGAAATCTATGAGAAAGCATTAGCTGATCAGGATTCCCGTAAAAAAGACCTGGAAGTTAAACAAGGGGAATTGCAAACGATTACTTCTGAAACGGAAAAAGACGAATTGACTTTATCCAAAAAAGCAGATAAATCTGAAGGTACTATTGATGAGCGTTTATTGGTTGCTTATAGCCGCTTGAGAAAGAATGCAAACAATGGCCTTGCTGTAGTTACGATTGATCGTGATTCTTGTTCAGGTTGTTTTAACCAGATTCCGCCTCAGCGTCAGTTAGATATTCGTCAACGTAAAAAAATCATTGTGTGTGAGCACTGTGGAAGAATTTTAGTTGATGAAGCCTTAACGTTAGAGTTAGCAGAACAAGCATAAGGGTTTATTAAGCTATAAAAAAAACGGCTGGTTAATCACCAGCCGTTTTTTTATGTTCCTTATTTAAGGAAGTTTAAAACTTATAAACGAAGGCATTGATATGCATGCCGGCACCTACAGAAGCAAACACAGCATACTGCCCCTCTTCAATTTTATAGCCTTCTACAGCACCTTGTCGCACCAAATCTAACAGTGTTGGGATGGTAGCCACCGAACTGTTTCCTAGCCAGGAGATGGTCATTGGAACCAGGTTCTCCGGAACCTTATCCAGGTTGTATAATTTGAATAAACGTTTCATGATGGCATGATCCATTTTTCCATTGGCCTGGTGAATAAACACCGTTTTAATATCTTCTATCCCTATTCCTGCTTTATCAATCGCTTTTTTAACGATCTGTGGAACATTGATCACTGCAAATTCGTAAAGTTTTCTGCCGTTCATTTTCAGGTAGGCATTTTCCTGACAAGCCAGTGGATTATTGCTTTTCCCCATCACCAGCAACGATCCGTAATCGGCAGCAAATGTTTGTGTTTTATGGGCAAGAATACCAATAGGTGTTTCAGATTGTTTTCCTTCGAATATGACAGCTCCGGCGCCATCGGAGAAAATCATGCTATCCCGGTCATGTGGATCGATGATTCTGCTTAAAGTTTCAGAACCAATCACCAATACCCGTTTAGCATCGCCGCTTTTAATCAGGTAATCCGCTTGAATAGCACCTTGCAGCCAACCTGGGCAACCAAAGATCACATCGTAAGCCACACAGTCCGGATTTTGAATCTCCAGGGCCTGTTTCACTTTCGCTGCTAAAGCAGGCAACATATCCATGCGGTTAGTGCCTTCCTTCACATCCCCGAAGTTATGACAGAAGATAATGTGATCCAGCGTTTCTTTATCAATACCGGCATCATCAATGGCGCGTTGCGCCGCAATGGTACCAATCGTACTGTTTACATGTAAAGGGTCGACGTATCTTCTTTCGATGATTTCCGTGATTTCGGAAAACTTAGTGATGATTTCTGCAATAGCCTTATCCAGAACAAGACCATTTTCGTAAAATGTAGAGTTTAAGAAAGCATCTCCTGCGACTATGTTCTCAGGTATAAAACTCCCTGTGCCTGCAATTACAGAGTATATTGGGTTATTGTTGTCCATTTTGTACTAGATACTATTTTGGTATACAGTATAAAATTACAGTTAATTAATTAAAGTTCAAAAATTAACTGAAATCGTCTACCAAAAAGACGAACAATTCTTTAGGTCCGTGAGCGCCTAATACCAACGTTTTTTCAATATCTGCGGTACGGCTTGGGCCTGTGATGGTGGTAATCATCGACGGTAACTGCGTACCATATTTGCTTTTAATTAAGGCAAACGCATCTTTTAAATCCGGTACAAGCTGACCAGTTTTAGCAATTACAATATGGTGGTGGGGATAGATGCTCAACCTGCGGCCTGCACCTGTTTCATTGGAGACCATTACAGAGCCGTTACGGGCAATTAAAGCCTCGCATAGGGTTATGCCAGCCTCAGCCATTTCAAAGTCCTTATCGGTCTTATAAAAAGGAAATTCGTATTGTTCCAGCAGGCCTTGTAACTCGGGTTCCCAGCAGTAGATTTTTCTCCATTTAAACCGATCAGCCAGTTCAAGCATATTCTCAATAAAGTCCATCCCATTTTCACAAAAAATAAAATTGCCGGATACAGCACTAAGCTGTTCGGCAAATTGTATTTCCAGAATCTCTTCCTCTTTTTTGTAAAGCGGGGTTTCTTCTAAATTAGGATGAGGATGATCTCTTTTTTCGAGGAGGGCTTTCCTGATCTTCTTTAGCATCAGCTCTTTTGAAGATATGTTTTCTTGCATAGGAATAAGATATGCTGCCACCTGTTTAGGGTGGCAGCTTAGCCTCTATTTAATTTATTTAATGTCTGGGGTAGAATTAACTGGTGCAGGATCAACTGTTTCCTCTATGCCGTCGTGTACCAATCCTTCTGCAGCAGGTGTCTGGTCGCCGGTACCATTCACAAACTCATCATAAGTGGTGCGGTGTTCGAATGGACGTTTACCTAAAATCTCTTCTAAATCAGCCTGGAACAAGATCTCTTTTTCCAATAGCTTTTTAGCTAGTTTCTCTAAGCCTTCACGGTTTACCGTTAACAAATCTTTTGTTCTCAGGTAAGCATCGGAAATGATTTTACGTACTTCCTGATCAATAATTTCAGCTGTTTTATCAGAGTAAGGCTTGCTGAAATTGTATTCGTTTTGCGGATCATGGAAAGATACATTACCTACCACAGCATTCATTCCGTAAACGGTAACCATCGCATAAGAAAGTTTAGTAATACGTTCCAGGTCATTTTGAGCACCTGTAGATATTTTACCAAATACAATCTCTTCTGCCACACGACCACCTAAGGTCATACACATACCATCAGTTAATTGCTCTGTGGTATATAAAAATTGTTCTTTAGGTAAATACTGCGCATAACCTAATGCAGCAACACCACGGGGAACAATAGATACTTTTACCAATGGATCAGCATGTTCCAGGAACCAGCCAGCAATAGCGTGACCAGCTTCATGGTAAGCAACAATTTTCTTTTCTTCAGGAGAGATGATTTTGTTTTTCTTCTCTAAACCACCGATCACACGATCAATAGCGTCCTGGAAGTCT
>Ga0247806_10000834_pt1 | contig 16593 bp, 17 predicted proteins | sample UWRJL059202B1_FD_179935 | JGI IMG/M metagenome (GOLD analysis project Ga0247806, IMG submission 179935) | Plant litter microbial communities from Arlington Agricultural Research Station in Wisconsin, United States - UWRJ-L059-202B-1 | ecosystem: Environmental > Terrestrial > Plant litter >... | reverse complement strand
CCTGCCCAAAGAGCTTCTGGCAGAATATCCTTCAGAAAACAGGGATGAGTCAAGGTTAATGGTTATAGACCGTAAAACCAAAACCATAGAGCACAGGCAGTTTAAAGATGTTATAGATTATTTTGGCGAGGGCGATGTAATGGTGCTTAACAACACTAAAGTATTTCCTGCCCGCCTTTATGGCAATAAAGAAAAAACCGGTGCCCGTATAGAGGTGTTCCTTTTAAGGGAACTAAACTCTGAGCAGCGCCTTTGGGACGTATTGGTAGACCCGGCACGTAAAATACGTATTGGTAACAAACTGTACTTTGGCGATGACGACAGCCTTGTGGCCGAGGTTATAGACAACACTACTTCCCGCGGAAGGACACTTCGATTTTTATACGACGGTTCTTACGAAGAATTCAGGAACAAACTTACAGAGCTGGGAGAAACCCCAATACCTAAATACATAAACCGTGAGGTAGAGCCTGAAGATGCAGAGCGTTACCAAACTATTTATGCTAAAGAAGAAGGTGCTGTTGCAGCGCCTACTGCGGGTCTTCACTTTTCTAAACACTTACTTAAAAGGTTAGAGATTAAAGGTGTAGATTTTGCCGAAATCACGCTTCACGTAGGGCTTGGTACTTTTAACCCGGTTGAGGTAGAAGACCTTTCTAAACATAAAATGGACAGTGAAGAGCTTATTATTACCCAAAAAGCCTGCGATATTGTAAATAACGCTAAAGCTAAAAAAGGTAAGATATGTGCTGTAGGTACTACAAGTATGAGGGGCATGGAAAGTTCGGTTTCTTCGCAGCGTACACTTAACCCATATGTGGGGTGGACGAACAAGTTTATTTTCCCTCCGTACGATTTTAGCGTGGCAGATTGTATGATCACTAACTTCCACACGCCAAAAAGTACATTGCTTATGATGATCTCTGCCTTTATGGGTCACGACCTTATGAAAAGGGCTTATGAAGAGGCAATTGCCGAAGGTTATAAGTTTTACACTTATGGCGATGCAATGCTAATACTATAATTACATTTTTTGTAATGTAAAAAGCGGCTTTAATAAGGCCGCTTTTTTTGTGGGTTATATTTAGAAGACTACGACCCCAGCCTCTTGTTTCTTAACCTTTTATATAAAAAATACGCGGCGTATGATAAAGCAATATAGAACACCAATCGTATAAATAAATCGGCAATTAGGGTAAAGAAATAACCGCCAACACCAAAAACTCCTTCATTTACCATTGACCATGACGATGGAAGGTAGTCGCGATGTAAAGACGTGGTAATAATAACAAATTTTTCTATTGACAGAAATAAGAGAAAGCCAAGGATGAGCCTGATTAATTTCTGTTTCTGCATATAAGGTATCCAAAGCAATTGCGAAGCGACAAATAATAAAGCCGGCGGTAGCCAGATCCCAAATGCATAAGGGCCGCTAAGCCTGCGCCGCAAATAATCACCTTGTTCCGGATCATTAAGCGAAATCCATAGTCCAATTATCCAAAGCACAAAATAGGATAACCCCGAAATGGCTGCAATGTAATTTGCCGATTTGTCGATACCTTTAATAAGAGAATTATTTCTGTAACGTAACGACACAACAATCCATACAAATGTATAGAGGCCATAGCCAGCAAAGAGACAAAGATCTATAAGGTGTAAAACCAAACTTATATCTTCCATTCTATTTATTTACAGGTAACAAAACCTAATCCTCCTTACTAACTTCAAGCTCCTTTATTTCGCCGGTATTTACATCGCGCAATACCAACTTTGCCATTTGGCTTGTTGATTTATGCGACTTGGTGAGCATACTGCATACATCTACCCCTTCGTAGGTTTTACCATCAAACTGTAAAATCTCGTCGCCGGGTAAAATAATGTTGTTCCATAACTTGCCCCATACAATGCCCACTACCAGTTTGTTATTTTTAACGGTAGGGGTAAAAGGCCAGTCGGTTACCTCCAGGTCTACAGCGCCTGTTTTGTAAGGTTCAAAATAAAAAGCTTTATTCTTATAATCCAGCGTTACCACACCATACTTAAATAGGTCGGCACCTATGCGCGAACTGTCGCCATAGGTAGTCTCGGTAGTGATATCCTTAAATGTAATACCATTGAGCAGCAATTGTGGGGCGGTAACTTTATAGTAATTTTCGTCTTCAGGGGTACCATTAAGGCCATAAGTAAAGCTTCCTACAGCTTCTGACTGAAGTTCGAATAAATTTATGGGCTCGAAAACGGTTTGGTACGCCTTCATGCTCAGGTCATAAAAACTATCCATACCCGAATCGAACAGTACATGGTCCCGCCCTTTGTTTTTACCATTAGACAATTCTATCCATACATACGGGTTGCTTTGCACCGATGTAAGCTGCATGGCAGATGCATACTTTTTATTAAGTGCCAGTTTTTTAGCATCGTCTGTAAGTGTAAGCAGGTGCGTTTTAGAAGAAAACTGTACAATAGAGTTGCGCAACAGGTTACTGCCTATAAGTCCGTCGACCCCAAAGCAGTCGAAGATAGTAGCATCCTTAACCACAACAGTCGGGATATTATTAAACACCACACTGCCCAGTTTAATATCCTGCAGCGCCACTATTTGCAAATCGTCTACAATGCCCGCCTGGTCGCTCACTGCTACCTTAGACATTACTGCCGGATGCAACTCATTAAACACCTTTGGGGTAATGCTCATGCCGGCTCCGGTATCTACAATAAAGTGATATGTCCTGCCCTGTATGGTACACTCTACAATTACCTTACTTTTAACCTCCTTATAAGGAATCGAAGTAAAATAATTCTTTTGTTTTGTACCCCCCTGGTTAAGACCGCCAAAATCCTGGGCAATTAAAACGTTTGTATGTATAATGGCTATGTAACAACAAAGTAGGAGTAATTTTTTAAGCATAAATAATGTTTAGTAATATGCGCGAATGTACTATAACTTATGCCAATAAAAAAAGGGCATCAGCCCTTTACCATTTTTCTAACCTGTAAGCGCTGTCCCAAAAGGCAAATTCCAGCCTGCTTGCCGTAACAAAAGCTGCCGTCATGGCTTCCTGTTGAGCGGGCGTGGCATTAGCAGCCGCCGCGTCGCACAGGGCAATTGCTTTATCTACAATTAGTCCAAACTCTTCTCCTGCATACGTAGTAATCCAGTCGGCATACGGGTTTTCGTTTTCCGTTTGATGTTCCAGTATGTGGTCGCCTACTTTTTTATAGATCCAGAAACACGGCAGTACAGCAGCCATAGCCACGGCAACATCTGCACTATAAGCAGTGCTTTGCATAAAATGCACATAGTGGTGGCCGGTGGGCGATATTCGTGCCCGCTCCCCTACTTCATATTGCTTAAAATAACCGTCATGCAGGGCGCGTTCTACAACAATGGCGCCTTCGGCAAAGCGCACAAAATCCAGCATAGTGTTAACATCAGATACTTTTGCAGCAATAACAGCTAACGTCCGTGCAAAGTACTCCAGGTAATGTGCATCCTGCTGCATGTAGTATTTAAACTTTTCGAGGTCGAGCGTTCCGGCAGCCAATTCTTTTATAAAGGGCATTGATGTAATAGTATTATATATGGGCAGGGCTTCATGCCATGCGGTGTTACTCCATTTCATAAGTTATTCAGTTTATTAGTTAGACAGTAATCTGTAAGCATAAAATCTTGGCGTATCCAAAATGCAGGATTTCTGTTTTTAAATAATTTAATATGTATATGCAACCATTTCAAAGCTTTAAGCGTCTGTAATTATACAACCAAACTTATAAATAAGCTCCTCTATAAACCAATTAACAACCAATCACCATGAAACGATTTCTTATTTTATGTGCTTTTGCATATTCTGTTTGTGCCTGTGCACAACAACCCGCCGAAATCAAATCGACACGTGCCAAAGTAAACATTATGACTGTTGACAGTAACGATGTTTATAAACTGGCTCAACAATCAGGCAAAAAAAACACCTTGTTTTACACCTTTGGCATTTGGTGCGAGCCATGCCGCCTGCATTTACCTACAGCCATTAAACTGGCTAAAGAGTATGATCTTGAATTTTATGTGCTACTTGTAGATCCGCAAAACAGCGATAAGATAACTAAGGCAGTGGATTATTTACTCAAAATAGATAAGGACATTAAAATCGCTGTTTTAAAAGACGCTGTGTATGGCGATAAACGGCAGGAACGAAATACGAAATTTGTTACCGAAGTTACGCCGCCACAGTTTGAAATGATCGATGATTATTCTAAATATATATTGCTTAACAACACGGGCAAAGTTATAATGGTTACCAACTGGCAGGACAATCCTGATACCTGGGAAGACGATAGCGATATGGTAAAAATTAAGATCGTTCCTCTGCTAAAAAATTAGGTTTTTAAATTATCATTCAACATTAAGTATCATTTTTTGAGGGTTATAAAAGTGGTTCAGGGGGCCGTGGCCGTTGCCTGTAGTAACATCTTTACCATGTAAAATAGCACCGTGAACATAGTCCTGGGCTAATGCTACGGCGTGTGCTAAAGTTTCGCCACGCGCAAGGTATGCTGCTATGGCAGATGACAGGGTGCAACCCGAACCGTGCATATTTTTGGTTTCAATTTTATGAGATGTAAAATGCTCAATATTTCTATCGGCAGTGAAAAGCAACGATGTAAGTTGTTCCTGTTGCAGGTGCCCGCCTTTAAGTAATAGTGCCTTGCAACCCTGCTGCATGATTGTGTTACCTGCTGTTTGCATATCTTTTACTGTTGCTATTGGCATACCTGCCAATAATGCCGCTTCATCAAGGTTTGGGGTAATAAGCGTTGATAACGGAAAAAGTTGGGCTACTAAATGCGTAACCGTTTCCTGCGCTATAAGCCTGTCTCCGCTGGTGGCTACCATAACAGGGTCGAGCACCATAGGTATATCAGGATATTGCAAGAGGGTTTCTGCAATAACAGAAACCAGTTCAGGACTGTGCACCATACCTATTTTTATGGCAAGCGGCCGGATATCCTGCAACACGGCATCAAGCTGCGCTTTTACAAAAGCAGGCGGTACACTGTGTATGCCCGTAACGCCAAGGGTATTTTGTGCCGTAAGCGCGGTAATAGCACTCATGCCATAACAGCCCAGGGCAGAGAAGGTTTTCAGGTCGGCCTGGATGCCTGCCCCGCCGCCGGAGTCAGATCCTGCAATGGTAAGCACCGCAGGGTAGGTATAATTTTTCATAATGCTTTTTCTATTTGGTTGCGAATGGCATAAGCGGCATTCGCCGGATCTTCTGCCGCGCAAATTGCCGAAACTACTGCGATACAATCGGCTCCTGCCTTAATAACATCATAAGCGTTATCTGCATTCATCCTGCCAATTGCCACAAGAGGCTTGATAGTGAGCAATCGTATTGTAGCTATGCCTTCCAGTCCCCATTCTGTTACGGTATTTGTTTTTGTAAGTGTACTAAACACGGGGCTAATGCCTAAATGGGTGGCATAGTTAACCTCATCTTTATGCAGCTGCTCTAAATATTCTATAGAGTAGCCCAGTATACTGCACTGTGGCCATTGCTGCATTACTAATGATGGAGCTAAATCTGTAGTACCCACATGCAGGCCACGGGTTCCGCAGGCAAGTGCAACATCTATATCGTCGTTTATAATTAAGGGTACGTTATAGGTATCTAACAGGCTTTTTAACCTTACAGCCAACCGGGTAAAATCCTCAAAGCTTTTATGTTTCTCGCGTAGCTGCACTATCTGCACCCCGCCTTTAATGGCTTGTTCTGTTACCTGGATAATATCGCGGCCTTTACAGTCGGCTTCGCTTACCACTAAATATAACCGGTAATCAAAAATGCTATTCATTATACTGCTGTGCATTTAGGGTTTGGTAAAATTCGTCTTGGGTAAGGTTATACAATTTGTCGAGCAAATTCATTTGCAGGCTTCCTGGCCCTGCAGATTGTTTTTCGGCCAACTCGCCCGCAACGCCTAACAACGCCATTGCCGCAGCCGTGGCATTAAAAACACCCAAAGGCTCATTACCCACAAATGCCCCCACCAGCGCGCTTGCTGTGCAGCCCAGCCCGGTAACCTGTTGCATAAGTGCATGCCCGTTTGTAAGTTGTATGTGGTTGCTACCCTCTACAATAACATCTGTAGCTCCGGATACGCATATTATACTACCAAAATTAGTATTGAGCCATTTGGCCGCCACAACAGCATCGGTACTTTCGTGTACGCTATCTACCCCTTTTGTTTTTTGCTGACTCATTTTGGCCAAAGCCATAATCTCTGAAGCGTTACCGCGAATAACGGTTGGCTTAAAAGCTAATAGTGCCCCAACTGTTTCGTCGCGATAGGCTGTTGCACCTGCCCCAACCGGGTCGAGCACCCATGGCTTGTTGCTCTCATGTGCTTTTTGTGCTGCCGTCAACATGCTTTGTACCCAGTAATCGTCGAGCGTGCCTATGTTTATAACTGTGGCATTGCAAAGTGCCACCATATCTTTAACTTCGGCGTGGGCGTGCGCCATGATGGGCGATGCACCTGCTGCCAAAAGCGCATTGGCCGTATTGTTCATTACTACATAATTAGTAATGTTATGTACAAGCGGAGAATTTTTTCTTACAGAAATAATGGATTGCCAAAGAGACTCTTTCATATTTTTTAAGTTTAAATAAATATGGCAATAGAGCCTCCTGTAAAAGGAGATAAGGAATACTTATTATATTCCTGCGCTTTTCCCTACGGCGGTACTAACCACGTCAGGTTCAAAGGGACTCTCTCAATTCTTTTCAGAATACCCCTAAAGCCAAAGTGTAAATATAAGGATTATGTAGTTGTAACGCTATATGGCGATAAAAAAAACCTCCCCCTTTTTTAGTGTTGCCTCTCTTACCTCGTAACTTCAAATGTTTTAATCTCACCCGTTTTAGCATCTTTAAGTACAAGTGTTGCTTTGTTATTTAGGGAGGTATGATCGGAAATCAACGCATCGCAAACATCAGTATTTTCGTAATTTATTCCATCAAAAGCAATTATAAGGTCATCCTGGTTTATCTTTCCTTCCCATGCTTTATCCCAAACCAGGCCTATAACCACCTTGCCATTTTTAACAGTAGGTATAAAGGGCCAGCTTTTTTCGGTAAGGTCTTTGGGTTCCTTTTGATAAGGTTCAAAATAGAATTTTTTATTGATATAATCCAGCGTTACAATGCCGTACTTTAGCAGTTCTGCCCCAATGCGCGATGAGCCGCCATGAGTGGTAACTGTAGTTACATTGTTAAACGTGTAACCGCTTACTTCAAGTTTGGGGGCAAGCAGCCTGTAGCTTTCTTCTTCTTTAGACAGTCCGTGCATTCCAAAGGAATAACTCCCTACAGCCTGTGCCTCTACCTCAAGCAGGCTTATTGCTGCAAAAACTTCTTTATAGCCCTTATAAGACAGGTCGTAAAAACTGCCCATACCGCTATCAAACAAAAGTTCGTCGCTACCTGTAAGTTTGCCGTTAGTAATATTTACTTTAACATAAGGATTGCTCTGTACGGGGTCTAAAAACATCTTTTTCGAAAATTTGCTTTTAAGGTTCAGTGGCTTAGGAGAATCTGTAATGGTTAGTGTATGGGTTTGCGATGCAAACTGCACTATCGTATTGCGCAGCATATTGCTGCCTATAAGCCCATCTACTTTAAAGCAGTCAAAAATCTGGGTTTCTTTAACCACCATTGCCGGAATATCATTAAACGTTACATCGCCAAGCTGTACATTCTTTAAAGATACTATTTGCAGGCTGTCTATTATACCGCTCTGGTCGCTAACGGGCACACGAGCTATTACTTCCGGGGTAAGTTCTTTATACAATGCCGGGGTAATCGTAGTGGCGGCACCGGTATCTACTATAAAGTTATAGCGTTTATTATTTATAAGGCACTGTATAATAACCTTGCTTTTAACTTCTTTGTAAGGAATCGTGGTAAAGTACTTCTTTTGGGCAGTCCCTCCCTTATTAGCACTAAAAATGTTTTGGGCATAAAAAGCATTGGTGCTTAGTAAAACTATCAGGAGACAGATTTTAGATAGTAATTGTTTCATAAAGGGTGTGGTTAATATATACAATAGAATATCAAAAGTTGCGCCAAATAAAAAAGGGCCTGAGCCCTTTAAATAAGTTTATATAATTAGAACCTGTTATCGCCATCGAGCAAATTGCCAAGGCCTCCCAGTATACTGCCTTCGCCCCGCTGCTGCCCTCCACCCTGTGGTGCAGATGCGTAGATCCTGCCGGCAAGCCTGCTAAACGGTAACGACTGTATATATACAATACCGGGACCGCGCAATGTGGCATAAAATAAACCTTCGCCACCAAAAACCGTATTTTTAATACCCCCTACAAATTCTATATCATAATGTACCGTTTGAGAAAATCCTACAATACAGCCGGTATCTACCTTAAGTATCTCGCCATTGCCCAGTTCTTTTTTTGCCAGTGTGCCACCTGCATGTATAAAGGCAAGGCCATCGCCTTCCAGCTTTTGCATAATAAAACCTTCACCACCAAAGAGGCCACGACCCAGGTTTTTAGAAAATTCTATACCCACGGTTACGCCCTTTGCAGCACATAAAAAGGCATCCTTCTGGCAAATAAATTTACCGTGATACTGAGAAAGGTCTAAAGGCACTATCTTACCCGGATAAGGCGATGCAAAACTTACTTTGCGTTTTGCCCTGTCCTGATTAAGGAATACTGTCATGAAAAGACTCTCGCCAGTAAGTAAACGCTTACCTGCAGAGAAAAGTTTGCCCATTAAGCCTTCATTCTGGTTTGCGCCATCTCCAAAAATGGTGTTCATTTGTATACCATTATCCATCATCATAAAGCTGCCTGCCTCTGCAACTACAGCTTCCTGCGGGTCGAGTTCTATCTCTACATACTGCATTTCTTCACCAAAAATTTGGTAGTCAATTTCGTGTGATGTCATTATTTTTAGATTTTTAGATTGAATGATTTAAGACTATTAGATGAGGATTTGGTACTTTTGTTACATTCCTGATTATTAAATTATTTGTAAATAATTAATATTCACCATCTACATAATACCAACTATCGTCCTCTTTTATAAATCTCGATTTTTCATGATGCACCCGCGCAAGCAACAAGCCATCAAGGTAATAGGCTTTAAATTCTACCATTGTTTCGGTTGCATTAAGCACCTCAAGTTTAAGCCACTGATTGGTTTTTGCCCATTCTAAAATTGCTGCTTTGCTATGGTGCCTGCGTTCTTTAGGTGCTGTGGTTTGCCATAAATAATCAGCATTATGCACCGCATAAGCACTGTATCTCGAGCGCATTAAAGTCTGGGCAGTAGGTGCCTTAAGTGTTCCTTTTATGTATGGCTCGCAACAATTATCAAAATTTTTACCCGAACCGCAGTAACATTGTAAAGCCATATTTTTTGTCTTGAAAAACAAAGTTATTTAATATGGTGCGTAATTTAGTACAAAACCCCCACTTGATGTCTTAGCTATTGTAAAATTTAAATTTTGAGTATCGTATAATAAACAATCTTCCGGGCGGAAGCTTTTATATTTATTAAAGAGGGTAAGGGATTATAACTTTATCATCTGAATTTGACTACTGCCGTATTTAGATACTTTTACACCCTAAAAATTTATTTATTCTTTTAAAATAATTTGTTCTTCTTCATCATGTTCATTCATATAAGTACAGAAAATTCCATTATTCACATAATTCACTTTTACAACAGATTCAGAACTAAATTCAGAATTGTAAAAGACTCTTTGAAAAACAGTTGACCTGTTAGGCAGCAGTACAATTACTTTATTTACTATTCCCCGCACTATCCATTTCTTTTCTTCTTGTGTTTTTACATCAGAACTATAATTTTGATTGTAAACTTTGGTTGCGAACTTTTTCTTAAAAATTTCGTGACTTTGAGTTATAGGTAATGAAGCATCATTATCTTCTAAAGAAATAAAAGGTAGATCTATAGGAATTTCTTCATTTAATACTCTACCTTGATTAGTGATCTTAATTTTTAAATAATCATCTGAAATACAAACAGTATCGTTTGTATGGTTTTTAATCTCAAACTTTAATATTACTCTGTTAGAAACATGCGGACTTCTAATAGCTTCAATAAATCTAACTTCTATATCAGATACATAAGCACTTGAGATTGAAGATATAATTAAAATTGCTAAAAATTTTAAAGTTGAATTCATCATTATTTATTTTGAAGCCAGGTAGTTTATTGATAGTTATATTGAGGGAAGCCTTGTTTAAAGTAAATCATTTCATATCTATATGACTATATATAACTTTGCAGAGCTTTAATCGTGAGCTTGTTTACCGTTTAATAATAAGTAGCAATCCTGGATTTAGCAGTATTAAAACTTGCTCCAAAAATTGTATGTTTATACGAATATACAAATTCATGGCCTGTAAATGTTGATACATCTAAAACTTACCCGGTTTTTTGTGGCACAAAAACTTTAAGTCCTTTTGCAAATGTTGAGATACAATTTGTAAATATTTATAAAACCCACAATTAGTTCTAATTGAGGGCTTTATAAATATTTTTCGCGGTTTTAAACGTTTATATTATCCGCATTACCGCTTCGCAGGCTGAGTGGGATTCCAGTCAAACACCTTATTCTTGTTTTGATATTTTTGAAACGATTAAATAATTTATTATAAAAAAAACTATAAATAAACAGATAACCTAAATCCTTATTTTTTTTCGGTTTTCAATTCGTATTCCTGAACATAGTGCTCCAAAAGTTCCTTTTCATACTCTCCGTCTTCGGCAGGATAACGCAGGTTTGCCGCAAATTTCTCTATTTCTTTAGTGCATTGCCATACTATGCTTTCCCCGCACGGAATAATCAATGGAGTTTTAGAAAAGACTGCATCTTTATAGGCCTTTTTAGCATCTATCAACTTCCATCCATTTGCCGTTAAAGCGTTTAACAAATCATCAAGGAACAATGCATTTAACAGGGAGTGGTGAATTAAAAGTGTATGCTTAATATCTTTTTCAAATATAAGTTTCGCTAAAGAATCATAATAATTTGCCCGGTCTAAAATATGCTTTATATAATATTCCTTGTAAGGCGTCAGGTCGGCATTGCTGTCTTTATTAAGTGCTACAGCAATTTGCTCATCAATATACCAGTCAGAAGCATCAATGGTTACCTGCCCGTTTTTGTAGCCACTCTTACTCATAGCCGTCCGCGCCAAATCCCGCTTAGCTTCGGTATTACCCTCCTTTAAATACGGAAATCTGAAAAGTTTGGTATAGTTTTTAAAATTTTTAATAATACTATCGCCCTTATAAAAATCGGCGATAAAGATGCTGCCTGTTTTGGACTTTGAATTATAGTAAAAGTGTGAATATGAGTGATTGCAAATTAAATGATTCTTGCCGTCCCATTTTTGTAGCAACGTTTTTCCATTAGCATTATCAACCCGCATGCCGCAAACAAATAGGGCGACCTTAAGTTTGTGCTTATCAAGAGCCTTTAAAATTGCATCGTCTCTCTCCTTCCAGCTTAACATTGGCGTATCTACAGTATTTGGGTCATCAATTGTTATTGCTAATTCCTTTTGCCCAAATGCGTTTATCTGCATTAAAGTAAGTAATAAACATGTAAAAATGATTCTGATTTGTCTTTGCTGCACTTATAATAAGGTTTACTTGATATTGTTTGTTTACAGCGAAAGTAAGGCATTAAAACCACATGCTCTGATATTTTAACCAGAGGCGTGTTTAATGCGCTAATTAATTTTACAACTTACCGCTAAACGTTTTCTTTGTTCCATGCTGCTATATATGCTAACAATGGGCAAAGGCTTTCCCCATATTCTGTAAGAGCATACTCTACACGTGGAGGAAACTCCTTGTACTCTTTCCTGCTAATCAGGCCATCAGTTTCAAGTTCTCTAAGCTGTTCAGTTAATACTTTTCTTGATATAGACGGTACCCTGACATTAATTTCACCAAAACGCCTGGTATTCTTAGAAAGCACAAGCAAAATAAGTACTTTCCAACGCCCTCCAAGCAGTGCTATCGTTTCTATAGCAGGACAGTGAGCCTGATTTGATTTATTGTTCATTGTTACTTTAAGGTTACCACTTTTTGTTTTGCTATTAGCAGGAAAAGGTATTTTGCAATATTCATTTCAGTTTCTTTGCCTAACAAAAGTAATTGATTATTTACCTTAAAACAAAAACTATGATTTTAGTAACTGGTGCAACCGGTAATTTAGGCAAGGCTACCATTAATTCTTTATTGAATATAGGCATTGCTGCAAACAACATTGCAGCATTGGTAAGAGATGAATCTAAAGCGGCAGAATTTAAATCAAAAGGCATTCAGGTACGGATTGGAGACTACCAGAATTTTGAGTCGTTAAAAAGTGCTTTCCAGGATGTGGACAAGCTACTGCTGATATCTTCTTCATCTGAAATTACTCACAGGTTCGAGCAACATAAAAACGTAATTAATGCTGCAAAGGAAACTGGTGTTAGTCATATCATTTATACAAGTTTTGATATGAAAGATTTGCGCCGAAGTATAATGGGCAAAGACGTTCGTTACCACGCAGATACAGCAGATTATCTAAAACAGATAGCTGTAACATATACTTTGATGGATAATACACTGTATGCTGACTTGATTCCCATTATTGCCGGAAATAATATATTGGATGAAGGTATATCTGTCCCTGCCGGAAATGGTAAAACACCATTTTTACCGATAACAGAAATGGCTGAAGCTATAGCTGCTGTACTGACTACTCCCGGGCATGAAAACAAAGAATACGTTATAGCCGCAGAGACCGCTTTCTCCTTTGCTGAGATTGCTGACCTACTATCAGAAATTACCGGGACAATGGTAGCTTATAAACAAACTGACGTATCGTCATATGTTGCGCAGCTTGTACAGCAGGGGGTTTCTCAAGATGATGCAAAGTATTTGTCAAGGTTCGCTGGAGCAATAGCTACCGGAGAGTTCGATACCAATAAAAGTGATGTCAAACAATTACTAGGCAGAAATCCGATTTCTTTAAAAGATTTTTTAAGAAGCAAATACGGTAAATAGTTTATAAAAGCAGCCTACAGGTGTATATCACAAAATAAAAAACTCCCTAAAAAAATAGGGAGTTTAAAAATGTTGCAGAGAGGAAGGGATTCGAACCCTCGATACCCTTGTGGAGTATACACACTTTCCAGGCGTGCGCCTTCGACCACTCGGCCACCTCTCTAAAGTATTGCGGGTGCAAAAATACTATTAAATAATGGATTGTTAAAACTAATCAGGACAATTCTCCGCGCAATGAGGTTTCAAACAGCTGCTTAAAATCGCTGTGGGCAACGTTTTGTCCCAGCAGGTACATCATCTTGGTTATGGCAGCCTCAGTAGTAATATCTGCTCCGGATATTACCCCAATTTCCTTAAGCATGGTACTGGTTTCATACTGGCCCATGTTTACACGGCCTCCCCAGCACTGGGTAACATTTACAACATGCAGGCCACGCTCTATGCCTTTTTGCAAAATGCCAATAAACCAGTGGGCAGAAGGCGCGTTGCCGGATCCGTAGGTTTCGAGCACAACACCTTTTAGGTTGGGTATGTTTATAATGGCAGTAAGTACCTGTGCGTTTAAGCCGGGAAACAATTTTACTATTGCTACATTACCATCAAATTTTAGACCCACTTCAAGATTTCTATCTATACTTTGCGGTAAAAACTGTTCTTTGCTTACTTTTAAATGCACACCCGATTCTGCCAGGGCAGGATAGTTAGGCGATGTAAAGGCATTAAAATGTTCGGCGCTAATTTTTGTAGTACGGTTGCCTCGGTACAGTTTGTATTCAAAATAAAGGCATACCTCGCGCACTACAGGCTCGCCACCTTCGGTAAGCGATGCTATTTGTATAGCAGTAATAAGATTCTCTTTAGCATCTGTGCGCAAATCGCCTATTGGTAATTGCGACCCGGTAAACACAACCGGCTTATCGAGATTTTGCAGCATAAAGCTTAACGCCGATGCCGAGTATGCCATGGTATCTGACCCATGCAGTATTACAAAACCATCAAAGGCGTTATAATTATCTTTAATTACAGTCGCCATCTTTTCCCATTTTTCAGGATCCATATCAGACGAGTCTATGGGCTTTTCAAATGAGAAAGTTTCTATATCGCAATCAAGCTGTTTTAATTCGGGTATGTTTTGCAGCAGTTCCTTAAAATTAAAAACCACGAGCGCACCCGTTTCAAAATTCTTTACCATACCTATGGTACCGCCTGTGTACAGTAATAAAATTTTAGGTTTAGGCATTATGGTATTTTAGTTTGTTAACCACCGGGTTAGCATAAATATTAAGGATGCCTTCTTTTAAAATTTTATTATCTACATCTATACGCATTTCCATCCTGCGTTCAAAAATCTGTTTTTCTTTCTCGGTATACTTATCAGCAAACCTGTTTGTATTATTAAGCAGGTCATACGCTATATAATTAGTAGGCCACAGTTTGTAGGTACTAAGTATAGAGTCGTCTATAACCTGGGCAAGCGACTGTATTTGTTTGTTGTTGTTCTCGTTCTCGGCTGTAATGACATCAAGCTCGGTATCCAGCACATCGCCCACATGCAGGTGAATGCGCTTTTTCTGGCCCATAATACCACTAAGAAGTGTATTAAAATCTTCGTTCTTTTCTTTTATATATACCTCATCGTTAGCCTTAGCGAGTAACTGGGGCATTTTTAATGCATCGGTAGGGTCATACTCATAAGATATAGATACCGGAACGATTTTCATTTTCTTAAAGTACTCCATAAGGGGTACACCCTCTGCCGCCATGGCAAGCATTTTAAGCACGCCCTGCTGTGTGGCATCATTACCATCTTTAGTACGGCCTTCGCGCTGGGCTATCCATACAGATCGGCCTTCGCGCCTAAGCATCTGGTAAATATATTCAGACATTAATTTAGAGCTTTGCAGCAACTCGCGTGGTGTAAGATCCCGTTGCACCAAAAAGCTGCGGTTAAGCCTTGACAGTACCTGTAAAAATGTTTTTTTAACAAGGTTATCGCCAATGGCCGATGCCGTCATGATAAGGCCATGGTCTAACAGGGCCACATTAAGCAACGACGTATCGAGTATAATATCGCGGTGGTTAGAAATATAAAGGTATGGGGTATGGTTATCCAGTTTTTCAAACCCCGATGTGGTAAACCCATCAGAGCTTTTTTTCAGTACCTGGTGTACCGCATTATATATAAAATTTGCCTGAAAATCGCGTTTAGAATGCGTTTTTTTAAGTTGCTCTATCCACACCTGTTCTTCAACATCGGGAAAGGTAAAGCTCATGAGGGCTTTCATCATAGGGTGGTGTGCTACACTACGTAGTGCCTCGTTTACTTCGCTGTCATAAAAAGGCCTGATATGATCAAATTTCGACATGTACTTCTTTAAGGTTAAAACTATCTGCAAAAGAACAAAAATTTATTGAAATTAACTCAAAATCTTTGTTAAATACCATAAACGCTTTTGCTGTTAGCTGTTGTTATATCGGCAATTTCCTGCAGGGTAACACCATAAATATCTGCAAGTTTTTGTGCAATTACGGGTATGTAAGCACTCTCACTGCGCTTGCCCCTGTAAGGTACCGGTGCCAGGTAGGGAGCATCTGTCTCAAGGACTATATGCTCCAAATCTATATCTTGCAAAAACTGATCTATTTTGCCATTTTTAAAGGTAGACACGCCGCCTATGCCTAACTTCATATTGTAGCCAATGGCTCTTTGCGCCTGTTTAAAATTGCCGGTAAAGCAATGAAAAATTCCGTAAAGGTTATCTGCCTTTTCACTTTCCAGCACCTCAAAGGTTTCATCAAAAGCATCGCGGCAGTGTATGTTTATGGGCAGTTTGTACTTCTTAGCAAGTTGTATCTGGTACTTAAAGGCGTGTTGCTGCTCTTTAAGGTGGGTCTTGTCCCAAAAAAGGTCGATCCCAATTTCGCCCACGGCATAAAATATATGGCTTGCCAGTTGTGCCTCTACATGGGCGAGTTCTTCCAGGTAGTTTTCTTTTACGTAGGTAGGGTGCAGCCCCATCATTAGGAAAACATTATCGGGGTACTGCGCTTCGAGGTCGTACATAATTTGTGTTGTGCCTGAATCTATAGAGGGCAAAAAAAGGCGGGTGACGCCGGCATTAAACGCACGCTGAAACATAGCCTCGCGGTCATTGGTAAATTCTTCGCTGTATATATGGGTATGGGTATCTGTAAAAATCATAATAGTATAGTAAGCCGCAAAATTACAAAGTTGGCATGGCTTTTACCTTTTTAATATGATAATTTAAGTATTTTTGAAATTAAACATATTAATACCACCATGCAGGATCTTTACGGCACCCTAAAACAAAAAGGTTACAGACGAATAAAATTTAAACTTTCTAAAACACAACACCTTTTAGTTAAGGCAAAAATAAATGGCGTAGAAGGCAACTTTATATTAGATACCGGAGCCTCTAACAGTTGCGTTGATTTTGCAGGGATAACCCATTTTGAA
>Ga0247806_10000833_pt1 | contig 16619 bp, 15 predicted proteins | sample UWRJL059202B1_FD_179935 | JGI IMG/M metagenome (GOLD analysis project Ga0247806, IMG submission 179935) | Plant litter microbial communities from Arlington Agricultural Research Station in Wisconsin, United States - UWRJ-L059-202B-1 | ecosystem: Environmental > Terrestrial > Plant litter >... | reverse complement strand
GCTCCATATTTTACCTGTTTTATTATTCCGTAGCGCTGCTATGCCATGCAAAAAAGCCAAAATCTAAAACAAAAATCTCTATTTTTCACTTCAATCAAAAAAGTCAGGACGAGTTCTAATAATAGTGAACGGGCTTAAGGCCCGTTTTTTTATGCATTACAATTTTAACCTTGTTTATAATAGTGTGAGCGGTATGTTTTTTATATTTATGCCCTCATGAACGAACCTTATAAATCATATACTGTAGAAGAAGCCAAGCGCAAACTGGAGCATTATTGTGTGTACCAGGATCGCTGCCATGAAGAGGTACAGCAAAAACTTAAAAGCCTTAACATGATACCCCTGGCAGCAGATGCTATTATTGTACACCTTATAGAACACAATTTTTTAAACGAAGAACGTTTTGCATGCAGCTATGCAAGGGGAAAATTCAGGATTAAGCATTATGGCAAAAGGCGTATTGTTAACGAGCTTAAAATGCGCGGAATATCTAAATACAACATTGATAAGGCATTAAAGGAAATAAACGAAGAGGAGTATATTGAAACCTTTAATGCCCTTGCCGAAAAACAATGGAACAGCATTACCGGCAGTAGTATTTTAAATAAAAAGAAAAAACTCACAGACTATTTATTACGAAAAGGCTTTGAAAACAGCCTGATATATGACAAAATCAATGTACTGAGCCATCCTGAATATTAAATTTTTAGATATTTCGTAATTCATAAAATTTTGTTAATTTGGCTGTTAGATATATCGCGCACTGCGGATATTGAAAAGTCAGAATGCCATGAAATACAAAATTTACCTTATCTTTTTACTAATTACCTCGTTAGGCTTTGCTCAAAAAGCCGATTATGATTTTGTTAAAGCCGAAAAAGACTGCCGTAAACTTATCTATTCTAACCCCGATAGTGCCGTTGTAGTTATAAAAAAGACACTTGCACAGCCTGGCGGCCTTCATGATACTGTATATGGCAATACGTATGCCCTTTATGGTATGTATTATAACATGAAAGGCAAGCCCGATTCTACCATTCATTACCTAAAAAAATCGCTTACCTACCTCGATAAATATCCTCGCAATAAAACCAGGAGCCTTATTAACCTGTCTATGGGTTACAGGGCAAAAGCCGATTATAAGGCAGCCATTGCCTGCCTTAACGAAAATATTGCCATAAACACGAAAGAGAAAAACGATGTGGGCGTTGCTATTGCCTACAGCGAACTGGCGAGCAATTATAACCTTATGATGGATTTTACCACATCATTAGATTATTTGCTTAAAGCCCAAGCCATTTTTAAAAATAATCCGAAAGGAGCAAAACAGCGGCCTGCCGTAACCCAGAAACTGGCCAATACCTACCTGGCCATGAATAATTTTAGGTTTGCTATAGACCTGTACCGCGAAAGCCTCGTGTCCTTTAAAGAAATAGGCCAGCTTAAAAATTATTACCTAACCCAGGTAAACCTTGCCGAAGCACTACTACATGTAAAAGATTATGCAGCAGCAAAGGCTGCCCTTGCCGAAGCCGCTCCCGGGCTCGAAAAATTTGGCGATAAAGAAATGATAGGTATTTGCTATTCTAAAATTGGCAATCTTGAGTTTATTCATAAAAATACCGGTAAGGCTATTGCGGCTTATCAAACTGCACTAAACAACCTTTTACCCATAAAATCTAACCGTGTTATACGTATAGCGGGCGAATATATAGATTTACTAAATAAACAGAAGGACTACACAAAAGCTGTAGCAATAGTTAAAACCATAGATAAGTTAAATGTTTTTAACCTTGCTAATCGCGAAGACCAGTCTGTATATAAAAACGCAGTGGCCGATGCTTATGACGGCACCCACAACGATAAGGAAGCACTAAAAGCATATAAGCATACCATAGATATTATGGATTCGCTATCGTCAGATAAAAGGGCCATTGCGATACGAAATGTGCAGGCAAAATTTCAGACAGAGCTGCAGCACGAAAAAAACCTGGCGCTGGAAGCTAATAATAAAGCACTTAAAAACAGCATAAAGGCAGATGAAGACCGCGAGTTTATGTACCGTATTGCGCGATTTACGGTCCTTTTAATTATACTGCTCATAACGAGGGGTTTTTGGCTAAAAAACCGTTTACAAAAAGAACTATTAAAAACCGTAGAGGCAGAAAAAACAATGCTGGAACAACGCCACCTGCACGAGCAGGAGCTTAGTAATGCACAGCGCGAAACTATTAAGGAAAAACAGCGGGAGCTTACATCTACCGCGCTGCGCATGGCCAGTTACCAGGATGCGGTAAATGAAATTATAGAAAAATGCGACTCAGCCTCCTCTAAACTACCCGATGTAAAAAAAGAATTACTACAGTTAGTACGCCAGCAGGATTACTGGAAACAATTTGAAACCCGGTTTAACAACCTTCACCCGGAGTTTGGCACATCGCTTACCAAGAAATTTTCTAAGCTTACCAAGAACGATATCGAATTTTGCTCCCTCTTAAAACTTAACCTTAGCAATAAAGAAATAGCTTCGCTACTGCAAATATCGCACGAAAGCGCTATTACAAAAAAATACAGGATTAAGAAAAAAATGGAGATTAATGATGATGATGCTTTCGAAAAACTTTTATCGGAAATATAATTGCAGAATTAAATTACTACACCTCAACTTATTTTATTGTAAATGGGTTGAGGTTTTGTTTTTAAACCGGTTAAATGGAAACCAAAAAATGTTAACGCCATTTAACATTTACGGTTGCAAAATGCCTTAAATAAATCTAAAATTTGAATACTAAAAATCTTAATAAAACATAAAACGCTGTAAATCAGAATTTAATAATTTTAAAAAATTTTAATTGTCTATATTTTGTCTATTAAAAAAATGTTAAAATTGAAAGTTTTAGACGTTACTTTGCATTGTTACCTGATACACATTGTTACTTTCAACGATTTTTATTAACCGTTCGTCGATTAAACTTTACTGTCCGTCGTTAGTTAAACAACCATTAACGAATAGTTGAAAACGAAGCTGTAAACGCAGTGTATCTTTGTACCAGAAAACAAATAAGTATTTAAATTATAGTTCTCAACATTACTAAGCATCCATTACTAAAACGCTAAAAACACGAAGTTAAATTATGTACACAATTAAGAAATTTCCGTAAAGCATACAGCGCCCCCAGGCCACTAATGCTGTTTTAATATAAAAACCGGGCCCCCAGTTTTTATATTTTTTTTGACCGAAAGCGAATTTCATCGATTAAATGATGATTTTCATCGAAAAATCTCAACTATAACGTAATAGTTAATAACTTTTTCAAAACAGTTGAAATTAAAGATTTTCAATAATTATTTTTTTAAGGGAAAGCAGTACATTTGCCCCCGCAACCAAAAAAAGTTATGCCCCCATAACTATCTAAAATTTAACTATTTACTAAAATGAAAAACGCAGTATTACTACTATTGCTATTGCCTTTCTTTGGCTTTTCTCAAACAACTCTTGTAAGATGGAGAGGTTTTCAGGGATCTACTACCCCAACAATTTACAACAACAATGCAACAAGTTCTGCCTTTACTACAGCAGGAATAAGCATTAACAATGACGGATGGAACGGAATACAGACAAGTGACTGGTCTACAGGCACATCGGTAGACGATTCAAAATACATTCAATTTACACTTGCGCCGGTAAGTGGCAAACAAATTACTTTAGGTAATTTTAATTATCAGTACCAGGCTAACAGCGATGGCGCAAGAAAAATCACAATAAAATATTCTTTTAGTTCAGATTTCAGCAACCCTATTACAATCCTTGATGGTGAAACTCCTGCCTTTGGAAGTTATACAGATAAATCTGTATCTTTTAATGGCGCAGTAGTACCTAACGGCAAAACGGTATTTGTACGTTTATATGGTTACCAGCACTATAACATTTATTATGCAGGTGCTGATTTTAGGTTTGCAAATGTAAACAACAATGGCGGCTACAACCAGGGTTATGGCGAAGGTATTGCCATAACAGGAACAATTGCTAATGCAGCACCACCGGTAATGACAGCTAACAATGACAGCTACCCTGTTAACCTTAACACATCTACACCGCTTACAGTATTATCTAACGATGACAATACAACAGGAGTAACAAGCTTAACAGCAACAAACCCGTCTCATGGTACGCTTGTAATAAATTCTGACAGGACTATTACTTATACCCCTGCTACAGATTATGCCGGTACAGATAGTTTTACTTACACTATTGCAAACGGTACTAACCCAAATGCTACAGCAACAGTATCTTTAAACGTTCAGGCTATTGCACCTGCAGGCCCCCTAAACGGCACTTACCTTGTAGGCACAGGCGGTCATTTTACAACTTTAACAGCCGCTGTAACTTACCTAAACAACAACGGTATATCTGGTTCGGTTAAATTTTTACTTAAAAATGCTGCTTACGGTGCTAATGAAAGTTTCCCCCTTACCATTAATACTATAGCAAATGCATCTGCTGTTAACACGGTTACTTTTAAACCGTACACAGGTGTTAGCCCGGTAATAACAGCAACTAACGTAAACGGTTACACAGGTATACCTGCTATATTTTATGTAAACGGAGCCGACTATATTACTTTTGACGGTAGCAACACTGCTAACGGCACTACTAAAAACCTTACACTTGACAACCAGGATACTATAGATTATATACAAAGAAGTGTATTTTGGGTAGCAAGTAACGGTACTAACGGAGCAACACATATTACAGTAAAAAACTGTAACATTAAACAAAGCGTAAGGAACCAGGGTGGTAAATTCTCTGTAGGTGTTTACTCTGGCAGCAACGGTATAGGCGATAACAATACAATGAACGTAGCTGCCGCAGGCGCAAACAACAGCGACCTAACGGTTACCGGTAACGACTTTATGAGTGTTAAGCAAGGAGTTTATGTAAACGGAGGCGCTACACTTACTACAAATGTAACAGTAACTCTAAACGATCTTGGAGCTACAACAAATGCAGAAACGATTATATGCCCTGCTACTTTTATTAATGTAAATGGTTTTAATTACAACGACAACCTTGTAAACAACCTTTACAGGAATACAGATGATGGCAACCTTGTATCTGCAGGTATATATGTTGCAGGAGCTTCTAAAAATGGTTTTATATTAAGAAACACACTTAAAGACCTTACCAAAACAACTACTAACAACCAGATATTTGGTGGTATTGTGCTTTCCTCTACAGATTTTAATGCTAACATACTTGTTGCAAATAACTTTATACTAAATGTATCGGCAGATGGTAACGGTGGCGGATACTTAAACGGTTACGGTATTGTTGCAGACAATGGCGGTAATTATAAAATATACAATAACACGGTATCCCTTAACACGAACCAGCCTCACGGTGGTTTCTCTGCAGCATTTTATGTAAACACAGCTGCACGCAGCCTTGATGTAAGAAATAATATATTTGCTAACAACCAGACAAGTACAGCTACAAGAAGATCTGCAATAGTGGTTAACAATACAGTGAGCAACTTAAGCGCGGTATTTACTAACCTTAATTATAACGATTATTACAGTAACGACAGGCTTGGTTATATTACTAACGTAAACACTGCCGGACAAATTGACTGGGCCGGTAATGGTATACCGGGCTCTTATCAGGATAATGCAGATTATACTTACAATATACAACAATGGCAGGGTGTTACTTTAAGAGATGCAAACTCTGTAAATGTTAATCCGGTGTTTGTTTCTGCTACAAATCTTCACATAAACCCTGCAGGTGCAAATGGCGGTATTGCCGATGGCGGTACACAGGTAGAAGGTGTAACAAATGATATAGACAGCCAGTTAAGAAACGTAGCTACACCAGATATGGGTGCAGATGAATTTGGCCCATACAACGGTATGCCGGTAGCAGGCGACCCATCAGGTATTTACTGCGACAGTGCTACCACATGGAATGGTACCGCATGGAGCAATGGTACACCGGATGCTACTAAGGATGCCATTTTTAGCGGTAACTTTACTCAAAACGGTGGTAACTTTTATGCTTGTTCTTTATACGTACTTAACGGTGGTAATGTAAGTTTTACAAACAACTCTAATGCTATAATTACACACAGCGTAAACGTTTCGGCTGAAGGGGCACTTACTTTTGAAAGCAGCTCTAACCTTATACAACTTACAAATGATGTTAATACTGGTACAGCTACTATAAAAAGAAACAGCTCAAGGCTTAAAAAACTTGATTACACAATGTGGTCTGCACCGGTTCTTGATAAAAGAGCTACAGGTTACCAAACGTTACAATCGTTTTCTCGTGAAACACTTGCCACACGCTTTTACGAGTACAGCACTTCAAGCAACTATTACCAAACGCTTCCTGCAGCAACAACTAAATTTACATTAGGAAAAGGTATCCTTATCCGTATGCCAAACACAGACCCTGCACCAGGATATAATGAAGGTACAGCACACTTAGTTTTTAACGGAGCATTTACAGGAACTCCTAACAACGGTAACCTTAGTGTGCCGGTAGATTTTTCTGGCAGCGCATTTAATGCAGTAGGTAATCCATACCCATCGCCTATGAGTGTTAAGGCATTTATAAATGAAAACCTTAACGTTATAGAAGGTACATTATGGATATGGAGAAAAACTAACGACCATACTGCTTCTTCTTACTCTACAGTAAACTTAACAGGATATGTAGCTAACATTGCAAGAGGTGGTAGCAATAATGATGGTAACGACCTAATTGCAGACCCTTATTCAATAGACCCTAATGGCAGCCTTAATACAGCGCAGGGATTTATAGTAAAAGCTAAAGTTAACGGTAATCTTTCTTACAAAAACAGTATGCGTTTACAAACAAACTCTAACACGTTTTTTAGAACTGCTGCACCAACAACCACAGAGCGTTTATGGATTAATGTAGCAAATGAAGCCGGAGAATTTTCTCAGTCGCTAATAGCTTACAACCCGGATACTACATTAGGATATGACAATGGTTATGATGGTAAAGCACTTATAAACGGAAACCTTAACCTTTATACTGTAATAGAAACAGCTACCGACACACTAAACCTAACGATACAGGCCCGTGGAGAATTTGCAAACACAGACAGGGTTAGAATGGGTTACCAGGCAGCCGTAGCAGGGTCTTTTACACTATCGTTAGACCATACAGACGGAAGGTTCTCTCAAGGACAGCAAATATACATTATAGATAATTTAACAGGTATTACCCATGATCTTACTGATGGAGCTTTTACTTTTACATCAGAAATTGGTACCTTTAACGACCGTTTTACCGTAGCTTATGCACCAGACGGAGCACTTGGCACAGAAACTCCAATATTGCAAACTAAAGATGTTATTGTTTACAAAAGCAACAAGCAGGTTAAAATAGAAGCTCCGGCAGATATTAATACAGTAACAGTTTATGATATGCTTGGAAAAACAATATTCCAAAAAAGCAATATAGATGGTGTAAACTTTGCAACAACAGACCTTGATGTAACAGCACAGGTAATTGTTGTAAAAATAACTTTAGATAACCAACAGGTTATTTCTAAGAAAATAATAATGAATTAATTATATTTGTACTACAGCCCGGTAAAGCCCCGATACCAGTAACATTGGGGCCTTACAAAAGGCAAAATTAGTATAACACCCCACCTACGGGTAAACGCAATTATAACGCGTAGTAAACGTTATAATTTTTAGTAATTTTTTAGTTGGATGCAGGCCCCGGGTTGCTCCGGGGCTATTTTTAAAGAGCTGTCCAACGCCACAAACCGGTAACACTTTATAGTATATATATTGTATTGAAGAGAATATAACGCGTAGTAAACGTTATATGTTTTAGTAATTTTTTAGTTGGATGCACGGCACCGGATGATTAGTAACATCCGGTGCTATTTTTTTTTAGCAATAGCTAAATTATAATTATTCAGTTACTATAAAGAGAAAAGCCCTTTGCGCATGCAAAGGGCTTTTCTCTTTATGTGTATATGTTATTTACTTATTAAAACACTAACGGCATTACCGCCAAAGCCTACGGCATTAACCAGTATTTTATGCAATGGCCTGCCTACCGGTTGTGTTAAAAATGGCGATGGGATAAAATGATCGTGTTGTAGCATAAGTACAGCCAACTCAAGGCTAAGGAGTCCTGATGCGCCAAAGGTATGCCCTATCTTCCATTTGTTTGTGGTAAGCAGTGGCACGTTGTTGCCAAATATTTTATGAATGGCATTATATTCAGATAAATCGCCTTTTATTGTTCCCGGAGCGTGCATTACAACAGCATCTACATCGGCCAGATTAGTATCCTGCAACGCCATGCGCATCGATTTTTGCATACAATCAGCATCGGCAGATATCGATACACTATGCTGCAGTACTTCTGTAGCATAACCTATACCCTCTATATAAGCAAGGGCATTAGGCAAGTGCCCAACCTGCAAACAAGCCATAGCAGCCCCTTCGCCAAGAACCATACTGTTCACAGTCTTATCAAGATCTAAAGCGCGGCAGGGATAATTGCCCCCTGCGTTAGCATATATTTTCATTGCCTGCATTTGTGCAATGGTAAAAGGTGTTAAAGGCGCCTCGCTACCCCCTACTAAAAATTTGTCCGACATCCCTGCCCGCAACCATGCCACGCCATTAAGCAATGCGTGCAATGCTGTAGAACAGGTAATGGAATGCGAAATATCAGGCCCGGTACTTTTAAGGTCCTGCGCCACCCAGGATGATATGTTGCCCAGCGTAGTAGCCGGAGATGCCTGTACCGCAGTTTTGCCGGTTTCTATAAATTCGGTAAAATGTTTTTCAAAAAGGTCTGTCGCGCCGCGGGATGAACCTATGTTAACCCCAAAAATATCATTCTCGCCCCAACCTGCTTTATGTACAGCCTGTCGCGAGGCAAGTAATGCAAATAACACCGAATTATCCAGGTGTTTATAATTAGTATTAGATGCTTTAAGTGCTTCAACTTCGAGCAATAATTTTTTTGAAAGCGAAGCCGTAGGCATATTTTTTTTACCTACAACGGTGGGAAATATAAATGATTTACCTCTAAGATAGTTTTCCCAAACGCTATGTGGGTTGTTGCCCAATGGCGAAAAAGATGCTATAGAGGTAATGGAAACCGGTGTTGCCAAGGTGATAATATTTTATGCAAAAATACGGCAAACATAAAAACCCCGGCTTAATAAGTGCAGTTAATTATAATCTGCTTAAGATAGTTTTTTAATTTAAAGAGATAACTTTACATTAAAACCTCTTAAAAATGAAAAACTCAACTGTACAGCTGCGCGTTAACGGAAAACTTGATACAACTGAAAATATAGACAACCGCAATTTAATAATTGTGGGCTCCCTCTTAGAAAAAATACACCTTAATGTTGTCGACTTTATCGAATATAAAGATACTGGTAATGATGACCTTAGCAACATAGTGCAAGAGAATAAACCTACACTTTATAAGGATGAGACGATTGTATATGTTAAGCTTAAGGTAACACCGGAAAATGAAACTTTCTTTACTGACGATGGTCACAACCTTTTAAAATATATTGGCGATGCCCTCGACTTCAGGCCATCAAGTGTTTCAAACTATACACAACGTGAAGATAATGGCTTTACAGAAACCATTATAGTAATTAACGTAGGTGAAGTCGTAAACGGGATAGCTCACGATATTTAGCCACTTTAAATCACAGACGTAACAAATTATCTCTAAATAAATCAGCATAATAAGCAATTACATTTTGGTCGAAATAAGGTTCGTTCTCAATCCTGCCTATCATTGTAAGGCCGGTCTTTTTCAGGATGATAGTTTCTGATGCTGCATTTTCATCACCGTTAAAAATAATCCCGGCAATGGTTATATCCCTGTGTCGCAAAGCCTCTATAGTTAGCAATGTATGGTTAATACTGCCCAGGTAATGGCGTGATATTACAATTACTTTATAGTCGGGTTTAATAAGATCGGCAATTGTATCGTCATCGTTAAGCGGAACAAAAACACCCCCTGCCCCTTCTATAACAAGGTGGCTGTTATTTGTTAGGGGTTCTGTTACCTGTTTAACATCTACCACTACGCCATCCAGTTCCGCTGCCAGATGCGGACTTGCAGGCGTTGTAAAAGCGTAGCTGTTAGGATGAATTATTGTGGTTGTGTTAGATAGATATTTTTTAATCTTATGGCTATCAGAATCTTCAAGATCGCCTGCCTGTATGGGTTTCCAATAGTCCGCCTCAAGAGATTGGGTTACTATCGCGGCAGCTATTGTTTTGCCTACATCGGTACCTATGCCGGTTATAAATAGTTTCATTATGCTTTAAATTATTTGCCATAGCAATTGAGGCTACGGTTTACAAATTTAAGTATAGTTTAGCAACCGTACTGCCACGTTTGAAACGGAATACAGAAGCACTTAAACAACCTGCTTAATTTTAATATAATATTACCATAATCGGCATTTGTAATTACTAATTTTGAGCAGAAGCCATTATAATTTAACATGTTTTTACTGATATGGAAACGCTTAAAGTACCTAACTATATTAAAACAGTTTTTATAGCCCTGCTCATTATCATTATTGTCTTTTTTATGATAATAGCAAAAACCATATTAGTACCCTTGCTTATATCGGGGTACATAGCCATGCTGCTTACATCGGCATGCAACAGGCTGGAAAGGCGAAAAATTCCGCGGTCTGTAAGTGCTGCTATATGCCTCCTTACCTTTATTACGGTTATAGGCGGGATATTTTTCCTTATTTATATACAGCTTCGTGGGTTTACACATGACCTTGGGGGCAACCTTACAAGCAAATTGAACTCATTTGTTATAGAGGCAAATAAATGGTCTAAAGAAACCTTTGGGTTTGATATGGGAATGCCAAATGGCTTCGAATTGGAAAAAGCGGTGGACATGGTAAAGCCTGTAGACGGCAGTGCCACACAGTTACTCGTAAATGCGTTTAACACATTGTCTAATGTTATATTACTACCGGTATTTATATTTTTCCTGCTTATATACCGCGACCACCTTGCCGTATTTGTTACTAAAGTATTTAGTAAACAGGACGATAATTTTCTGTTAGAAAAACTTACCTCAATTCGTAAAATCGTGCATTCTTACATCTTTGGTGCCAGTAAGGTAATGGGAATACTGGCTATAGTAAATACCGCTGTGCTGTTTGCGTTAGATATTAAGCATGCCATATTTTTTGGGGTGGTAGCCGGTATGCTTAACATTGTTCCGTATCTGGGGCCGTCGTTAGGCGTAATAATGCCCTTCTTTTTTGCGCTGATTACAAAAGACAGCCTCTTTTACCCCATAGCCGTTGCGGTTTCGTTTATATTTATACAATTGCTGGAGGGTGCCTTTCTTACCCCAAAAATTACCGGAGGCAATGTTAACCTTAATGCACTTGTTACCTTTTTAGGCCTGCTTGTAGGTGGTGCCATTTGGGGCGTGCTGGGCATGATACTTATTATACCCACTATTGCCATTCTTAAAAAACTCTTTGAGCTAAGCCCTGATACACAACCTTATGCCTACCTCTTTGGCGAGGAAGACGACAACTGGTTTAAAAAACGTAACCGGAAAACCCAAAAAGCGAAAATTGAAAAGCAAAAAGACAAAGAGCATGATGAAAAAATAAAAGACATCATGGATAAAGGAGAGCAGTAGTAAGCAATTGCAATACTTTTGCTATCTGCACATTAGTGTTATAAGCATGCAGGCAAAAGCGAAGCCTTTCCTGTTGCTGTGGCACCGTGGGCGATAATATTGCCTTTACCCCAAAACCTTGTTGTTGCAGCGATGCTGCGATTTGTTTTACCCTCTCATTGCCCGGTATTACAGCGCATTGTATAGCCGAATTACTTTCTATAAAACCTGTTATACCTAACCGCTGAATTTCGCTTTTAAAAAACGTAATATTGTTATGCAACGCTTCTTTTTCTGAAGCTGAAGTTGCCATATATTTATAAGCGGTGAAAATGGTAGCTAGCGAATGCGGAGGCAAGGCAGTGGTATAAATAAAGCTTCTGGCAAAATTTATAAGGTAACTCCTTAATGCTGCCGAACCTAAAATTGCCGCACCATGACAACCCAAACCCTTACCAAAAGTAACAATACGTGCAAATACTTTTTCCTGTACTTGTATTGACTGAATAAGCCCTTCTCCCTTACTGCCAAATACTCCCAGTGCATGCGCCTCATCCACTACCAGCCTGCAATTGTTATCGGCGCATATATCGGCTATGGTATCAAGGTCAGGGCTGTCGCCATCCATCGAAAAGACCGATTCTGTAACCACATACACTTCATTAGCCTTGTCGCTGTACCGCATTATAAGGCTTTTAAGTGCCTCAATATCGTTATGTGCAAACTTATAAGCCACAGCATTACTAAGCCGGATGCCGTCGCGTATGGAAGCGTGAATATACTCATCATACAAAACAACATCTCCCTTTTGCGGCACACTGCTAAAAAAACCAACATTAGCATCATAACCGGAATTAAATATCAGCGTACTTTCGGCACAATGAAAATCGGCAATAGCCCTCTCGGTAATTTCATATAGACTGTGATTACCCGATATTAATCTCGATCCCGTAGAGCCATTGGATATAATATTATTCAGGACCAGGTAATCATGGGCTTCATCAAATATTTCTTTAGAAGCTGATAGCCCCAAATAATCATTAGACGAAAAATCGACCAATCCGTTATCGCTGCCCAACTGTCGAAGGGCATTAGCACGGTTGCGTTCGGCAAGTTTATCCGATAATGATTTGGGAAGGCTGTTCATACTTCAAAAATAATAAACTAAATACAGGTAAAAAAATAATTAAATATTTTTTTACAATCATTAATTATCGTTTATCAATAATTTATATATTTGTCGAAACCAAATAACAATGCTTATGACAAAATTTAAAATAATCAGGTGGGCATTAAAGCTCTTTATAAGCTGCCAGCTTTTAAATATTGTAACGCTAATATGCGTTGCTTATGAAATACATTACGATATTTCTATTCCATCTGTTCCTGTACGTTTGCTTTGCTTTAATGCATTATTGTCGGGCCTTTTTACAGTGGGGCTGTACTTTATTCATCAATCATGCAACATGTTTTTAATAAGGGGGTATTTCAACTTAAAAAGTGCTTTGTATTTAAATAGGGGTGGTTATATTTTAATGGCGGTTACTTTGCTATCATTAATTAAAACCTGTATTTATATAAATCCTACAAAAGCACTTGCCTTATTGATAAATGACTTTGGATCCTCCGTTATTTATGATATCATGTTCCTTATTGTTGGTTTAAGCCTCGTCGCATTATCCGATATAATTAAAGAGGGAGAAATTATTAAAACAGAAAACGACCTAACACTTTAAACCCATGAAAAAACTCGACCTTTTACATAGGCTTATTACACAAATATTTGTTATAAACATTATTTTTATAGCGCTCGTGCCCGGCTTTGTACTTATACATTTTGTAAGCCCGGAGATGGTTCCCGATAATATAAAAATAAACATTCACGAGAGCATTATACATACCGCCATAAGCGTAATACGGTTTATAGGGTACATGCTGGCAGTCCTGGGGCTATACTTCTTCAAAAAAGTTTTAGGGCTTTTCCAGAAAAAAAGAATTTTTGACACCGATGTTATTAAGCTTTTAAAACAAATAGGCCAGTGCGTTGTAGCCGGCGTTTTGTTAAGTACGGTACCGCCTTTTATTTATGACCTTGTAGTAGAACAAACTTTTGGTTTTGAAGATACAGACCTTGGTGTCCTGATAAACCTTTGCATAGGTTTATTTTTTATAGTGCTTAGTGAGGTATTTAAAATGGCAAAAGCCATTAAAGAAGAGAATGATTTAACTTTATAAACTTACCATCATGAAACGCAATTTAAACATTATCCTGCTTGCCCTTCGTGCCATAATTATAGTGGTGGGCGCTATATGCCTGTACCATCTTGCTTCATTATATTCTGTACTAATTAATGATTATGATGCAACAACTATTATAACTTCTTACTTTAAACCCTCTGCCGGCATTGCCGATGTGTGGGCCATACCTTTGTTTCTTGGATTATTTAGTGCGCTTTTGGGTTACCTGGTATTTGTACTTGTAAGGCTTTACAAAAGTTTTGACAACCTGCAAAAAGGCAATGTGTTTTATCCTAAGCAGTCTAAAGAATTTAAGGCGGCAGGCAGCGGTATTATAATTTTTGCCAAGTGCAAATACTTATTGTTTTGTAGTTTTGGCGCATTGCCCTTTCATGATTTCGGAATCTTTTTTAAAGAAGTAGCGCCATTTTTAGTTGTGTACCTTTTGGGGAAGCTTATACTTGTATTGTACTACCTTGCCGAAAAAGGCGAGTACCTGCGCGAAGAAACCGATTTAACCGTATAACCATGCCCATAATAATAAACCTCGATGTTATGCTGGCCAAACGCAAAATGCGCAGTAACGAACTGGCCGACCGTATAGGCATGACCACAGCTAATCTCTCTATTCTTAAAACAGGTAAGGCAAAGGCCATACGCTTTAGTACCCTCGAAGCTATTTGCGAAATTTTAGATTGCCAGCCCGGCGATATTATGGAGTTTGTAGAAGAGAATAAGTTATAATCGCAATCAATTTATGAAACCCAATGCAATTCATCTTTTAATTACAGTCTCTTTTTATATGTATTATACTTATTTATGGTTGGATAAATATTTATACACCGGGAAACCCGGCTGGAATGGTTATAATTTATTTATCATGACCGCCCTTACAGCACCCGCCTTTATTTTTTACCATTTACTTTCTATAGGTTACTCCATAAAAAATAAAGAGAAAAGCATCCTGATTATAAATGTTGTTGGGCTTGTACTTTACCTTTTACATGTTGCTGCAGTCTTATCATAAAGTGATTATCAATGTAGCTTAAAATTGTGGTAAGATATTTGTAAGTCTTTTCATCTGTAACCACACCACCTTATGAAAAGATTTTTACTAACTTTAAGTGTATTATTTGTAGCCTGCGTTACAAATGCCCAGGTTAATGTAACACTGGTAAACAAAACGGGTATGAATTTAGACGCTATAACTATAGATAAAGGTAAATACATAGGCACTATTGAGATAGACTCTACAAAAACAACGACACTCGCAGTGGTAGAATTTTTTGAGGGCATCCCTCAATTAAATATGTCATTGCAATATGAGGGTAAAAAAATTGCGACTCATAATGAGGCGGTAGGAATTACTTATTTAAAGCGGGTTACAGAAGGTGATTATATTTTAGATATATTTATACAAACGGATCGTTGGGGAAGTGACCACTTGTATATTGGGCTGCAACAAAAGAAAGTTATTTACTGTGGAAACGATAGGTTTAGAGGCCGTATGAGCAATTAAATTCTTGGTTAAAATCGGATGTTGAAATAACCAAAGTACTCTAATTACCGCAATCCCCTCTTGTTTACCTTAGCGGCAGGCAAACCCCAGCTTTGGGTTTCTACAAAAGGTGTTATCCATATTTTGTTTTGCGAATCGGTGGCATCTAAGAGTTCTACCCTTGTGCGCGATGCAATGTATAAAGCCATATCATAAGCCGGTTTTAAATCCGGTTTGGTATAAATGGTAAAATGCTGGTTAAGGCCGTACCACACATTTACATTAAATACATGCCCATCATCTTCTCCCGGCAATGTAACCGCCTGCTTAAAGACAGATACATAATCAATATCCGGCAACTGCTGCCACTTACCAAAACGAACCAAGCCCACTTTGTATTCTTTTTTATAACGCCGCCCAACCATATCAAAATATATACTGGTTATAACAGAGAACCGTAAGCCAAAAACCAGCATAAATACCGCACAGTTAAAAGAGCTCACAAAAGCCCTGAATCCCTGTTTGCCGGGATAGGTATATAATCCAAATATCATCAGCCCTACAAACATAAACATCAGCGCGTAGCACAATACTGCCAATACACTTTGCCAGCGTGGGCGATTACGCTCGCTAATTATAATGTCGTTAGTAGTTTTTGCCATAAGTTAATAGGTATCAGGTTTTCAGGTATAGTAGTAAACGCAGAAATTCTTAGATAAATTGTTTCATTCTCATAAGATTAAAATCTATAAATTTAACCGCAAAGACACAAAGATTTCACAAGTACACACACAAATTTCACATATTCGCACGAATCATTGGTGAGAATTCGTGAAATTAGTGTCTGAATTTTGAATCTGGAAGCTAAGGCACTAAAGTTTACAGTTTGAACTATTTTGAAATCAAATTATCGCTAAGGTGTTTAAATGGTTATGCAAAAACATAAAAAAAGTCCCCATGCTAAAATAAGCATGGGGACTTTTAGTGTATAGATGAATTACTAATCAACCAAAATAATGATTTTATTGTCGTTAAGCTCCAGTGTGCCGCTTGTTATAGGCAAAAGGAACTTTTGGTCCTTATCAGATTTTGTAAAACGCTCGCTAAAAGCTGCATTTGCCTTAAAATCAGGAACCGCTATTTTAATGCTACCCTGCGCCAGTATTGCAACAATATTAGCGTGGT
>Ga0247806_10000832_pt1 | contig 16627 bp, 16 predicted proteins | sample UWRJL059202B1_FD_179935 | JGI IMG/M metagenome (GOLD analysis project Ga0247806, IMG submission 179935) | Plant litter microbial communities from Arlington Agricultural Research Station in Wisconsin, United States - UWRJ-L059-202B-1 | ecosystem: Environmental > Terrestrial > Plant litter >... | reverse complement strand
TCCAAGCACAAACTATTAATTTCGCCCAATATACTTAACAGGCAATTTACAACAGACAAACCTGCAAAGGTTTGGGTTTCCGACATCACATATTTACAGATTGACAGACGTTTTTTATACCTTACAGTCATCATAGACTTATTTGACCGGAAAATAGTTGGATGGAATCTTAGTTCTATGCTTTCAACCAATACAACAATTATTCCCGCGTGGAATATGGCAATAAATAATCGTAAAATACAAGATGGCTTAATATTCCATTCCGATCGCGGAACACAGTATGCAAACAATCTCTTTACAACAACACTTAAAAAATATAAGTGTGTACAAAGCATGAGTGGAAAGGCAAATAGCATCGATAACGCTGTTGCCGAAAGCTTTTTTAATTCATTGAAAAGAGAATTAATATACAGTCAGGAAACATTGTTGACTCCACAAGAGATGAGAGAGATAATATTTGACTATATTGAAAACTGGTACAACAAAAAAAGGAGACATTCAGCACTTAAATATAAATCAATTGAAGAGTTTAATGCAGAGCTATAACGTCAAAAATTAAAATGGTTGTTTAATTTATGAAGGCAAATAAAAAAGAGTACCACCGGGATTTCAAACTAAAAGTCGTGAAACTAAGTTTTGAAAAAGTTAAACTTGAAGATATAGCACGAAAATTCAACATTACATGCCACTCATTGTGGCATTGGCGAAAAAACTATATTATAAACGGCGAAGAGAATTTCTCCATAATAGGAAAAACAAAATTAACTGTGCAGGAAAAAAAAATATATGATCTTGAAATAAAAATTAAAAAGTTAGATACTGAATATGAAATAATTAAACAGGCAGAAGATTCCCTTCAAAAAGGACCACCATTTATATTTGAATATATTGCTAAAAATGAAGCAAATTATTCAAGTTATATGTTGTGTAAAATTCTTGGCGTAAACTTAGGAAGCTATAATAAATGGAAAAATGAATATGTTTCTGAAAGACAAAAATGGAAAATGATGGTTAAGGCGGAAATAGAATCGATATTTCTCTTATCTCATAAGCGTTATGGATATAAACGCATAACGGCAGAACTTCAAAGATCGGGATACGAATTATCTTCTACCACAGTACTTAGGTATATGCGTGAATTAAATTTACGCGTTTCAGTCAAAAAGTATAAATTCAAAAATTGAATGTTTGTCTACACATTTATCTTCAATTATTCCCGGTAATTTTCGTTTACACTATCAACATTAGCATCTACTATTTTTAAATTTACTGATAATATTATAGCTGCATGATATCTCAATCTACCTAAAACATCATATTAATTTGAATTTCAGTTAGCTAAAGCTGAATTCTAATTATACAAACCAATTCAGGCACACACTTTTAAATTATATAAATCCAACGCAGAATTCTATAAATTATAAATTGATGATTCATTTAATTTTGAATCAGAAATAAGACCTAAACGCTACATAAGAAAATTATCATGAATTCATTCACACCAGACTCTGCCATTTTCAACTCAGCAGAACAATTTAATATCCAATCAAATTCTAATTTTAGTGATCCAGAATTTTATTCTGAAAAATACCATTTGGCTATAGTAGCCGACTTATATTCTAAACATGAAGATGAACCCGATTTTGACTGCGAGTTTTTATATAGCTTATGAAGAACCTGCTGAAAACAGGATGTACATGAATCGGAATCCGAGGATGATCTGTCAGACAGTTAAGGAGATAAACAATGGTACGCAGCTATTTATGACCAATATCTTGAGTCAGCTTATTTAGCACAAAATAATATAAAATTTAATTTCTAAAGTAAAACAGGCATTTAAAAAGCGTAATAGTCCGCTTTTCTAATAATAATTATACATAATTTATTTCAGTACACAATACTTACAAATTCAGTACGCAATACTTACAAAATTTTACTATAAAATTTCTTTTAAAGAATAAATAGTGCACGGTAATTTACCTTAGGTAATGGGACATTAAAATTGTATCTTTGAGATTAGTGCAATAATTCAGAATATTTCTATGACACAAAAATTATTGAAACACATCTTGCTAGCAGATGACGATTTGGATGACTGTGAATTTTTTTCAGATGTTTTTAAAACAAACTTTCCAGATGTTAAACTAACTGTTTCAAATGACGGAAAAGTATTAATGGACCTACTTGAGGGTCCGCCTGCCGCGCAGGCAGATATGATTTTTCTGGATCTTAACATGCCGGTTTTATCAGGTCCACAATGTCTCGAAAATATTAGAAAGTCTTTGGAGCTTAACAAGCACATTGTCGTTATTTTCAGTACCAGCAGCAGTCCCTTTGACATCCAGAAAATGTATTCACTTGGGGCCAATTATTTTATTACAAAGCCTGCTGAATACAATGATTTGTCTAAACTGATCAGCAAAGCAATGTCATTAGTATCCCAGACTGATGTTAAGCAACCTTTGTTTGAAAACTTTTATATTAAACTCTAATTATTATTTTTTGCACCCATGATGGAACTTCCAGACTCAGTAAGAGAAATTGTTTTACGCAATGTTATCGATACAGCGCCTTTTCCGATCGGAGTATATACGGGACATAAGATGAAAATTGTTCTGGCCAACCAGTGCATGATTAAAACCTATTGAAAAGGACCTGATGTGATAGGAACCAACTATACAGAAATTCTTCCTGAACTTGAAAATCAGCAGATATTTGATCAGCTCCGCGATGTGCTGCATACTGGAAAACCCTATGAAGCAAAAAATGCAAGAGTTGACATCGTTGTGGATGGTGTGCTGAAACCCCATTATTTCAATTACAACTTTACCCCTATCTTCGGGACTCAAGGAGAAGTATATGGCGTAATGAATACAGCTGCGGAAGTGACTGAACTTAACGTTGCCAGACAGCAGACCATAGAGATTGAAAAAAAATTAAGACTTGCTATTGAATCCTCGCAGCTCGGCACTTTCGAAATTGATATCAATAAGGATATAATAGCAGGATCAAAACGTTTTAAAAATTTTTTTAAATTAGAAAAACGCGAGTTTACACTCATCACTTTGGTCAATTTTATCCATGAAGATGATAGAGCGCTTTGGCTGGATGCAAGTAAGGGAGTCTCAGATTCAGGAGATTTCAACTGTGAACTAAGGATGATTATCAATAACAAGCTGCACTGGATGAGATTTTCCGGCACGCTATCTGAAAGTGATAATAAAGAAAATACCGTAGTTGGAATCGTCCAGGATATTACCGAGCAGAAAAAGAACGCTCAAGAACTTATGCAGCTGGTGGAACAGCGCACTCTTGAACTTAAACGTTCTAATGATGACCTAAAACAATTTGGACACGTTATCAGTCATGATTTAAAAGAACCTGTTCGCAAAGTTCTATTATTCTCAAATATTTTAAAGGATGATATAGGCAATGAACAAGCGCCAAAAATAAGCCAATATGCCGAGAAAATAAATAAAAGCGCTGCACGTCTGACAGAGATGATTGATTCCATATTAAACTATTCTTCTGCCGGCAGTCTGGATTTGGATGAGGTGGTCGATTTGAATTATATTATAGATAGCATCAAAGAGGATCTTGAAATAAAAATTCTGGAAAAACATGCTGTAATTGTGCATTCAGAATTTCCTGTGATCCGCGGGTCGAAAATTTTATTTCATCAGCTTTTTTACAACCTGATTGCAAACTCGCTGAAGTTCTCCCGTGAAAACATCGATTCTTGTATCAAAATAGACCACTGGATTGCTGCTGGAAGTTTAAAAATCAGAGTAGCTGACAATGGAATCGGGATTGCTGCTGAAAATTCCGAAAAAATTTTCAATGTTTTTGAGAGACTTCATTCCAAAGATGCTTATGAAGGAACAGGATTAGGACTTGCATTATGTAAAAAAATTATAGAAAGACATGGTGGAAAAATGATGAATATTGAATCTGAAAGTACAGGAGCTGTTTTTGAAATTACCCTGCCAGCAGCTATATTACAATAATGAAGTTTTACAATTCTTACATAAAGGAAAGCTTAAAAAGTTGAAAATATTTTTTATTTCAGTTACAGTTAAAAGCTAAATTCTTGAAACAGAATAATAACCAAAAGCTGTATTAAAATTAAAACAGCATAACTGTGGCGCTAATAGACAGTGCTACCAAAAGATCCAAACAAAAATTATGGAGGAAAAATACAAATTGACATCCTTTTAAAAAGTAGATTTAAATTAGAGTATCTTCTGGATCACATGGAAAATAAATGGTTATACTCGCCCCTTCTCCCACTTTTCCTTCAGCAGTAATTGTTCCTCCTGTAGTCTGCATGATTTTTTTACAAAGCGCCAGCCCAATTCCTGATCCGCTGTATTCCTGCTGTGTATGAAGCCTTGTAAAAACATTAAATAAAGAATCTGCATGAATTTGATCAAAACCGATTCCATTATCTGAAAATTTAACCCAGTTGCAATATACCTGAAACAGGTGCTGTAAAATTACCGGTTCCTCCGAAGCAGTTATCTTTATTACAGGCGGCCGATCCGGCGAAGCATATTTTAAGGAGTTTTGAATAATATTTAAAAATAACTGCTTCATTAAAAAGCCTATTGCCTGCACTTCTGGCAGTTTCCCGCACTCAATTACCGCATCACTTTCAGAAACTGCCTCACCTATTTCATCTATCACAGATTCAAAAATTAAATTAAGATCTATTTTTTCAGCTGCGTCTCTGGTATTTTTAATTCTAGTGTATTTCAAGATATCCTGCAACAGTTCACGCATTCTTGAAGCAGATTTTGAGACACGCTGCAAAGAATCCAAATCAGGGTCTTCATGATTATTTTCTTTTTCCGCAAGCAGTTTGGAAGTAATCATCTGAATTTTTCTAAGAGGCTCCTGCAGATCATGTGTGCTGATCCAATTTATATTTTCCAGTTCAGAATTGGTCTCCCTTAAAACTTCACTTTGAAGCCTATATTTTTCTTCTTCCTCACTAAGGAGAATCATCATTAAATTATTATGAAGAGAATGTGCATATTTGGCAGCAGAATTTATTTCGTACTGCTTCCAGATACTGCTTTGCCCTTTAACAACCTGTTTCCATGTATTAAATGAGTTTCTTGGATGCAGTCCTTTTTCATCCTTCACTATGCTTTTTTCAGGATCACCTGCCCAGTTAATTTCTGAGATGGTTTCTGGACGGTACCAGATTATAGAGTTTGAATTGCCAAGAGGATGATAAATTACTCCGGCAAAACTGGAGCATCTTTCTAAATCAGGAAAATCATCACTTATTGTTCTGGTCGTATAAAACTCAGCGGATCTTTTATTCTCTGCCTGCTCAACAAAAGCTTTTATCTGATGATCTTCAGGGGTTAAACCGTTCTTATAAATTTTATTTCTAAATGATATCGAAACTCCTACTGAATTGCACAGGGTTAATAACTCCGGCATCTTGATAATGGCATTCAAAGAATCTTCAGCTAGTGGAAGATCATGAGCTGTTAAATGCTCTAATGCTTCAATTGATTTCTTGGCATTGATATGTTCGTCATTTGATTCCCTGATATCAATCTGCGACGTAATAAACTGGCCCTGAAGTTTTGCAGCGAGCCGCACTGCCGGCGATATATTCTTTGCCGAATAATGATGGCACGCAATCAGACCCCATAAACGGTCATGATGAATCAGTGAAATAGTCAGCGTAGCGCCAACCCCCATATTTTTGAGATATTGCACATGAATGGGAGAAGTGCTTCTTAAAATCGACAGGCTTAAATCAAGGTTTTTACCCTCCTTATTATCTATTGTAAAAATGGGCACGGCCTGATAATTAATATCGACAATTAATCTAAGCTGATTCTTTAGGTACAATTGCCTTGCCTGCACTGGAATATCGGTATGGGGATAATGCAGTCCTAAAAATGGCTCTAAGTCATTTCTACAGCTTTCAGCATATACCTCGCCATTATACTGTTCATCGAAACGGTAAATCATTACACGATCATATCCTGTTATTTCCCTTGTACCTTCTGCTACCAGCGCACAAAGATCTCTCAGAGATTTAGTATTGTTCATCTGTGTTACAAACTGAATAGTCTGCGTGTAAACATCTCCCAGAATCTGTTTATCGAACTGCGGCTCAGCCTCTAGAACATAAATAGCATCACTCTGATGAATATTGACCTGAAATTTTTTTCCCAGCAGTTCTATTTCCAGCGGAAATACATCCTGTACTGTATCTAATTTTATATAATTAAAAATCAGCTGCTGTGCCCCGCTGCCAAAAACAGTTTTAAATTTATTACCTAATGCCTGCATATGGCTTAAATCAATAAAAGACGAAATATTACTGGTGCAGTATTCTATTACCCAATCATTGGTAAGTCCGATTAAAAAACCATGCGGCTGGATCTGTCCAGGAATATGTATGGGCTCTTGGTCACAATTGGTTAATGTAACCAGATCGCGGTTAACTATATCTTTAATATTCATTAAAATAATTGAATTTAAAAAGTATAAATGCATGTATGCCTTTTAGAGAAGAAAACTTTAATCTTATTGAAAGTAGTATAACTGTGACATTAGCAATTATAGCACATCAAAATAAATTTTCTACGTCGTCCATCTACGCAAATGGGTAAATATTTTCTGGTAAATTGGAGTGCAAACTCTCCAGTGTGCTTTTCAAATCAGTCTGCACCCCGATGCAGAGCTGCTTCATTATCGATTGCAATTCTCTAAAATCAGAAGGCTTAACAATATAGGCAACTGCACCTAGTGCATTTGCCTCATCTATACCTTTCAAAGCATTTGAAGTTGCCATCATTATAACCGGTACATTTCCAAACTTCAAATCCTGCTTAATAATCCTTAATAGTTCCCAACCGTTCATTTTCGGCATTCCAGCATCTAATAATATCAAATCAGGCAGTGAATCCAATTCTGAAAGTAAATTTAGTGCAGCATCTCCGCTGTCCACAAATTTAATTGCAAAAGCTTCCTCTATTCCCTTCATTGCCCACTTAAAAAATTCCGCATCGTCAAAATCATCATCTACCAGTAAAATTATTTTTCTATCCATTATATTAATATAGTATCACAGCAATTTCATGAGCTGTAATGATGTAAGTAAATTTAAGCATCCGTTCTATGTAAAGCAAGAGAAAAAAGCAATTTATTCTTAAAGCTGAAATACTGTCAACAATAAATTTCTTTTTTATGGATACTTTTTTATTTTTTTTTAATCATTAACAATCTCTAGACAGCTGCTTTAATTCGATTCAGAGACCTGTTACAGATTCCGGTTCTGTCACATCTGTGAGAATCAGACACATGAATTAAGTAATTTAAAAGTTAGCCTGCTAATTTACAGAATGATTTAAATATAGTTGTCCCATGTCCAATCATCTGATTCTTTCTCAACATATGCTCAACTTCAATTCCACTCAACGTTCGTCTTGCTGATCCAAAGCTTTTAAAGCCTAACATGTTTTATCTTCCATTTTATAAATCGATGGTCCTGTTCCACAATATTGTTGAGATATGTACACTGCCGAATTCTAATCTTTGATAATGAACGGTTGTTATAGACTTTGATCGTTGCGGTATTATAACCGCTTTTATCAATGTTTATTACTCTTGGTATGCAGTTATTGCTAATTGCTTTAATTAGAAATACTGAGCGCTCATTCATCTCTGATTCAATGAAAGGCGTAAATTTATAAACCAACCTTTGGATCGTAGCACGATCCACAAACACTCCTCTAATTTTCATTATTTCTTCAACATCCCGATAACTTAAAGTAAACCTAAGCTTAAAATATACTGCCTGCAGAATGATAGACTTTGGATACCATTGACCTTTCGTATTCATTTTTCGATGGGTTTAAAAGGCTAAAGATAAAAGTTATTCCCAGATGCGAGAGAACCAAAGATATTGCCTATATCGAAATTTTTAAAAATATTCAATACTGGCAAAATTATTAAAAATGAGTTTAGATACTCCAAAATATGAACAAATCAATCATTTTAACAAACAAAAGTCTTATATTTACCGGCAAAAAGAAGAATAGCCAAAATATAAATTAATTACCTGAAAAACAAAACTTTATACATAAAAATTAACACTTTAATTTTCATGGCAACATCGTGGCAATACAGGCTTTAAAAAAATAAAATGCAGGAAATATGAGGGTTTCAAGCTTAAGGTCCGAATCCTGCTCTCCTCATCCCTAATAAATGCATACATAATTATCGACTAATTAGATTAAAGTGGTTTAAAAACTCTCGTATCCCGACCAAATTTTGATTTGAATGATCTCCAAATTATTATGTAATTTTACTAAACTAACCCAGTCTCTTTAGAAAGTACCAAATTTTATTTTCAGGAATTTTATAAAAAGCTATTACATTGTTATAAATTTAATATACATATGTTTTAACATTTTTAACGTTTAACCCTTACGATACATACAAACCGCCCTTGAATAAATATTTAAAGTAATTATCTTACAAATTCACTTTAAAATAGGCTAATTTCTTTAAATCGTTCATAAAATGGTTTGTAAATTGTTCAGTACGGGTCACTACAGCCAAATGGCACCAATTGAAGACAATTGGTGCCATTTTTTATTTACGAAAACTATTAATCAGTATATTCGCAAATTTTTTATTTTCATTTGCTTTTTCTAAAAACATAAAAATCAAGAGATAGTTGACGAAAAAAATTATCATTTAAATAAATATAACAGAAATTTTAAATTCAAAGTGCGGGTATCCCAGAAGGAATAAATTCGAACCTTTTACTGGAAGATTTGAAACTTTTAGCTGAGTCTTTTAATTAAAGTTGTGAAATATTATGATAACAAATTTAAGAGAAAATATATTTTGCGGTATTACAAAATAAATCAACATCACTAATAACCCCATCATAAGATGGCAAAAATTTCACCATTTGCTATTTTAAATTATTTTAAGATTTTAACCTTTAATTAAGGCTGCATAATTCAGTTTTTCTTCAGAATTCATTTGTAAATTGCAGCATGAAAATTTTGATTATAGAAGACGAGCGCGAAATTTCGCAAAGCATCAAAAACTACTTTAAAACCAACGGCATCCAATGTGAAACCGCCGAAAACTATAATTTAGCACTCACCAAAATTAACAGCTATGATTATGATTGTATATTATTAGATCTTATGCTGCCTGATGGTGATGGATTTGATATACTAAAAGAATTAAAAGCTAAGAATAAAACTGAAGGTGTCATCATTATTTCAGCAAAAGAAAATCTGGAAACGCGACTGGAAGGATTTAAGCTTGGCGCTGATGATTACCTGACAAAACCATTTCACCTTGCGGAACTTTTAGTTCGTATGCAGGCACTAATACGCCGCAAAAATTTTAAAGGAAGCAATAATGTAATCTTTAATGAAATTGTGGTTGAAATTTTCTCCAAAACAGTTTCTGTAAATGATATAAAACTGGATTTAACTAAAAAAGAATTAGATTTACTTTTATTTTTAATTGGCAATGAGAATAAAGTATTATCCAAATCTGCGATTGCAGAACACTTATCTGGTGACATGGCTGATATGTTAGATAATCATGATTTTATATATGCACATATCAAAAATCTTAAAAAGAAACTAACACAGGCCGGCAGCGGCGATTACATAAAAACGGTGTACGGCTTAGGATACAAATGGGAAAATGAGCAATAAAAAATTACTTCTTAAGACAACCAACAGTTTTCTTATCTATGCTGTTATTATATTACTGACTGCGGCGCCGATATTTTATTATACCTGCCAGTGGCTCTACATTTATGAAACAGATGAAGTATTGCTTTTTCACAAAGGTGCATTTGTAAATGAAAATCATAGAAATTATAACGCTATTGATATTGCTGCATGGAACAAATACAACGAGAATGTAACTATTGTTCCAGATATGGGAGTTACAAGAGATTCTATCGTGGGAGAGATGCTTTTTGAAGCTTTGTCCGATCAAAAAGAACCTTTTCGAATACTATACGCACCAGTTGAAATAAATGGAAAAAAATACACTTACATAGAAAAACGGAATCTGGTAGAAATGGAAGGAATGGTCTTTAGCGTTGCTTTCATGTTTCTTTTTATCATTATTATTCTGCTTATCGGAATTATTTGGATATCTAAAAAATCGGCGGCAAAAATCTGGAAACCTTTTTACAATACACTAAGCCAGATTGAAGATTTTGAAATTGATAAAAACAATCCGCCTCAATTTACTGCAACTGATACAGATGAATTTGACAGGCTTAATAAAAGTCTTGAACGGCTAATCGAAAAAAATACTCTTATTTATAAAAGCCAGAGAGAATTTGTAGAAAATGCCGCTCATGAACTTCAAACCCCTTTAGCCTTATTTCAGACTAAAATCGACACCCTTCAGCAATTAGATTTAACTCAGGAACAATCTGCTTTAGTAGGAGCTCTTAATAAAGATGTTTCAAGATTGAACAGACTGAACAAAAACTTATTATTACTTTCTAAAATTGATAATGAAATTTATCTCGAACACGACACCATTATTTTAAATGAGTATATTGATAAAAACATTGATTTCTTTATTGAACAGGCACAAGCCAAAAATGTAAAAATCAATAGGTATTTTAAAAACATTCTCAGAACTAAAGGAAATAGTGCACTGACAGAAGTATTGATTAATAATTTATTTCTAAATGCTATTCGTCACAATGTAAAAGATGGTGTAATTGATATAAGAATAGAAAATAATTCCCTCAAATTTATTAATACAGGTCCAGAAATCCCTTTGCAAGCGCAAAACATCTTTAATCGTTTTTCAAAAGTAAATCCATCATCGCAGGGAAATGGACTTGGATTGGCTATTATCAAAAAAATCTGCGAAATTAACCAATGGGATATCCGTTATTCTTTTAAGGATAGTCTTCATACTTTTGAGGTCATTTTCTAAATTCAAATTTCCTACAGAATCACAGATGAGTTATGTAATATTCTCTTTATATAGCATAAATGAAATCTAAAACATATTGCTGTTATCTTTTCTGCTGATAACAGATCTTGGTATAAGAGATTATACAAAAAGGAAAAGGTGAAATATTCTTAAATGCCACCAACATTTTCAATACACTGGTAATAAAAAAAAATTCAAGCTGATGGTTTCTATTACAACAGCAAGGATTATTATGAGACCCAGGCAGTTTACTTTGAATAAAGCTATAAATTCTGATTTCCCAATAAAAACCAAAATTCAAAATAAATTCAGAATTGGGTTATAAAATTTGCTTTCAATAATAAAAATATATGAATAAATTATCTTCAGAATACGGCAGATATTCCCTGTTGTGTCATTTTATTATCTGGTTTTTAATCCTTTCACAGTTGCTGAGAGTTTCCTTTTTTATATGGCAATATTATGAAGTTTCGTGGAATATGATTGCTGTCTTAAGGACATTCTTAACAGGTTTGTTCTTTGATTTTGGTACTGTTACTTTCATTTCACTCTGCAGTATATTCTATTACAGTTTAATACCAAATAAATGGATTGGGTCTATATTAGATAAAGTTCTTATTTATTTTTTTACCTCATTAATGGTCTTTATCCTTGTATTTACTTTTTTTGCCGAGTTTACATTTTGGGATGAATTTAAAACAAGATTTAATTTCATAGCTGTTGATTATCTTATTTATACTCACGAAGTTGTAGCCAATATTAAACAGTCTTACCCCTTTTCTTTGCTAATTGGCTGGGTCTTACTGCTTAGCTTAGCATTTCTTTTTCTTTTTTATCAGAGAAAAGCCTTTACAACTACTTTTACCTCTAAAGCTACTTTAAAAACCAGACTTTCGGTTTTATCTTCAGCTATTATTGTGGCTCTGTTTTTTGGTTGCTTTATTCACAACAATCAGGCGGAATGGTCTTCAAATCGATATAACTCTGAAATTTCAAAATCGGGAATTTACTCCTTTTTTGCTGCTTTTAGAAATAACCATATGAAATATGTTGACTTCTATACTTCAATTCACAATGACAAAGCTTTTGGCATTATAAGAAAGAAACTGGCAGCTGATCATGCTGTTTATTATAAAAGTGGTTCTTGCATTCACAGAGAAATAAGCGAAAGTATTCCTTCTCTTAAAAACAAAAATGTCGTTTTTATTTTGGTTGAAAGCCTTAGCGGAAGTTTTCTTAAGGAGTTTGGAAATAAAGATAATATAACTCCATTTCTGGACAGTCTCGTCCAAAAAAGTATCTTTTTTGAGGATTTATATGCCACTGGAACCAGAACGGTCAGAGGTATGGAAGCCGTGACTTTATGTATACCTCCCACGGCGGGCCAAAGTATTGTTAAAAGACCTAATAATCAGAATCTTTACACGGTGTCTAATGTTTTTAAAACCAGAAAATACGATTGTAATTTTTTCTACGGCGGAGACGGTTACTTCGACAATATGAATGCCTATTTTGGAGGTAACGGATTTACGATTTACGATCGTGGTCGAGGAAGTGTTTTGAGTGACGCAATCAAAACTGTTCGTCATAATATTAATGATAACGAAGTAACTTTTGAAAATGCCTGGGGAATTTGTGACGAAGACATTTTCAATAAAATGCTGAAAGTGGCAGACGCGCAATACAAAACCGGAAAGCCATTTTTCAATTTTGTGATGACAACATCCAATCACAGACCTTTTACATATCCATCAGGAAAAATTGATATCCCATCGGGAACAAGCCGACAAGGAGCTGTAAAATACACCGATTTTGCCTTGAAAGAATTATTCAAAAAAGCCAAAACAAAACCCTGGGTCAAAAACACGGTATTTGTAATCATTGCAGACCATTGCGCCAGCAGCGCAGGCAAAGATGAAATAGATGTTGCTAATTACCATATTCCGGCATTCATTGTGAATTTACCTGAAAATCAAAATCAAAAAATAGAACAGCAATGTTCTCAAATAGACCTATGGCCTACTCTTTTTTCTTTATTTCACTGGAAGTATGAATCTGATTTTTTTGGAAAAAATGTTCTTGATGCTCATTTTGAGCAAAGGGCATTAATGGGAACGTATCGCAAATTGGTTTTGATGAAAAAGGAAAAACTAATGATTTTATCGGATCAGAAGAAACAGTCCTTTTACTGCTGGAACAAAAAAGACAATAGCCTTAAACCTCTTACTATCGATCAATCATTTTTAGAAGAAACTATTTCATGGTACCAGACTGCAGATTTTCTTTTTACCAATAAACTTTTAAAATAATGATGTGTTAGATTTAGAATCATTCTAATGGCGAACCGAAAAAACAACATCCGGACTGCTTAGGGAATAGTTTTTTTATTTAAAATTTAATCGAATCTTAAGCAAGTAAAATAAATAAAATACCCAACAACTCTATATACCTAAAAACAAATCCGTAAAATGAAACTAATTACATTATTCCTTTTAATGATAGTGCTTCCCATCAACTGGGAACCTGACTTTAATAATGCTAAAAAAGTAGCAAAGGAAAAGCACGAATTAATTCTATTGAATTTCTCTGGCTCAGACTGGTGCGGACCCTGTATCGTGACGCGCAAAGACTATCTGGAAAGTCAAACATTCACAGAAATGGCAAATGAAAATTTAGTATTGGTTAATGCTGATTTTCCAAGAAAGAAGAAAAACATTGGAACTCTCCAGCAAGTAAAGCGAAATGAAGATTTAGCCGAAATTTACAATAAAGAAGGAATTTTCCCTCTAACCCTGCTTCTTGATGCTGATGGTAAAGTAATCAAAACCTGGCATGGAAAACCAGAAACTACTCCCGAACAATGGACTTCAGAAATAAAAGCAATCTGTGACAGCCGAAAATAACATATTGAAAAATCAAAAATATTCCGAGTCCCTAAAACTCATGGGAAACAACTTTACCATTACAGTTGTCGCCCCAAACGAGAAAACAGGAAATGAGAATATCAGCCTCGCTATTGAAGAAATCAAGCGAATCGAAAGACTTTTGACTACTTATAAAAATGACAGTCAAACGAATCTAATTAATGAAAATGCAGGAATTAAACCTGTGAAAGTAGATCTGGAAGTTTTTAATCTTATCGAAAGATCCATCGGCATTTCTAAAATTACACAAGGCGCATTTGATATTTCTTACGGAAGTATCGATAAAAGTCTATGGAATTTTGATAAGGCAATGACCCAATTACCAGATGCTGAAACTGCACTCAAAATGGTACATCTTATTGATTACAGAAATATCATTTTAGACCAGAAAAACACGACCGTATTTTTAAAAGAAAAAGGAATGCGAATTGGTTTTGGCGGCATTGGAAAAGGATATGCCGCTGAAATGGCAAAACAAGTACTGCTTAAAAATAATGTGCAGAGCGGCATTATTAATGCAAGTGGCGATCTTTCGGCCTGGGGATTACAGCCAGACGGTAGAAAATGGACCATTGGCGTAGCAGATCCTGATTCGCCAAATGCAGCATTCTCTTATATGGAAATTTCCAATAAAGCAGTGGCAACATCTGGAAATTATGAAAAGTTCGTAACTATTAACGGCAAGAAATATTCGCATACTATTGACCCAAAAACAGGACTTCCGATAACTGGAATTAAAAGTGTCACCATTATTAGCGGAAACGCAGAATTTGCAGATGCAATGGCAACACCAATAGCGGTTATGGGTATTAAAGCAGGCTTGTTTTTAATAGATCAGATAGCAGATCTATATTGTATTATCATCGACGACAACAATAAAATTTACACTTCTAAAAACATTAACCTGAAATGAAAAAGCCAAAACAAAAAGCGCTCGTACTGTTATGCAGCATTGCTTTTACGGGCATTCTGTTCACCTCCTGCACATCGGTAAAAGAATACCAGAAAGGAAAAATAAACGATTCTGAAATGGTCCTTTCCAATAGAAAAATCGAAAAAACAGAACTTAGTTTTCAATCCTACCGTGAAGGAGCTTCCGGAGCAAACTCCGGAAAAAGCGGCGGCGGCTGTGGTTGTAACTAATTTTCATACCATTAAAAAATGAAAAGAATATTCATTACAGGATTTGCCTTACTGGCATTATTTCAGGTAAGAGCACAAAATGTTCCTACAGATTCCACAGCTTACAAAAGCAGAAAATTAAAACTAGAGGAGGTAAATCTGGTTTCCAGCTATTACAAGCAGGACGGAAACAATTCAGCTGTTACCGGAGGAATTGGTTCTGAACACCTTACCGATATTGCTAATACCATAGATGTTAAACTGGTAAAGTACGGCGAAACCGGAATCAAACACACTTTTGATATCGAAGCAGGTATTGACCATTATACTTCGGCATCATCTGATATGATTGATTTAAGTGCCAATTCATCAGCATCCTCTGCAGATAATCGCTTCTACCCTTCTCTAACTTATCTGAGAGAAAACGAAGAAAAAGGAAGAACACTGGGTATTGGAGTTTCATCATCTACCGAATTTGATTATCAGTCTTTTGGAGGTAATATAAGTTTCTCACAAAAAACAAAAGACAGAAACGGAGAATTTACGGCCAAATTCCAAACCTTTCTCGATCAGTTGAAATTAATTGAACCCGTTGAACTTCGTCCTCCCGGTCAGGAAGGTTACGGAAGCGCTAACCGAAATACTTTTGCAGGAACCTTAAGCTATTCTCAGGTGGTAAACAAAAATCTTCAGGTAATGCTTGTAGGTGATGTTATCAGTCAAAACGGATATTTAAGCCTTCCTTTTCACAGGGTTTATTTTGCAGACGGATCAGTGCATCAGGAAAAAATGCCCGATACCAGATTAAAAATTCCAATAGGAATGAGGGCTAGTTACTTTTTGGGAGATAATGTAATTATTCGTGCTTATTACAGATATTATTCAGATGATTGGAGCTTAAAAGCACATACCGCTGATCTTGAAATTCCTGTAAAATTAACTCAGGCATTTTCAGTAAGTCCGTTTTACAGATATTATACCCAAACAGGAACGAAGTATTTCAAACCATATGGCGAACATACTTCAGCCGATGAATATTACACCAGTAATTATGATTTTTCTAAATTCGACAGCAGTTTCTTTGGAATGGGAATGAAATTTACTCCCCTCAATGGAATTTTTGGTCTTAAACACTGGAATACTTTAGAGATACGTTATGGACATTATACAAGGACTACTAATATGACATCTGATATTATAAGTATCAACATTAAATACAAATAGTTAAAAACTTAATTCAAAATTTCATTGATTAAAATATAGTAAGCCAATCTCTTCAAATCTTCCATAAATTTTGTTGAAATTTGTCCCGTAGAGGTCACTACAGCCAAATGGCGCCAATTGAAGACAATTGGCGCTATTTTTTTATTTACACAATTAAATACGCTAACTTTTAATCATTTTTTCTTTTTTAGATCACTCTAAAATAAAGAAACTACTGTAAAGGAATATCTATTTAAACTTAAGAGGATTCAAACAACAAATAAAAGAGAAATTACGACTCCATAATATCCTAAATTATTTCCAATTGCTTTTCAAGTGCATATTATGACATCTCCCTTAAAAATGGTTTATCACTTGATCATTATTTGAATTTTCTA
>Ga0247806_10000831_pt1 | contig 16629 bp, 20 predicted proteins | sample UWRJL059202B1_FD_179935 | JGI IMG/M metagenome (GOLD analysis project Ga0247806, IMG submission 179935) | Plant litter microbial communities from Arlington Agricultural Research Station in Wisconsin, United States - UWRJ-L059-202B-1 | ecosystem: Environmental > Terrestrial > Plant litter >... | reverse complement strand
CGCGGTTCGCTGAGCGCCGCCGCAATGGTTTCGATGCCGACCGGGCCGCCATTGTAGAAATCGGCGATGGTGGTGAGATAGCGCCGATCGAGCTGATCGAGCCCGCGCGCATCGACATCGAGCCGCAACAGGGCTTTGTCGGCAATCGAGCGGGTGATCTCGCCCGAGCCATCGACCAAGGCAAAATCGGTGACCCGACGCAGCAGGCGCCCGGCAATACGCGGCGTGCCACGCGAACGACGGGCGATTTCCATGGCTCCATCGGGCGCCATCGGCATGCCGAGCAGCCGCGCCCCGCGCTGCACGATCAGCACGAGTTCTTCAGGAGTGTAAAAATTGAGCCGGACGGGAATGCCGAAGCGATCGCGCAGCGGAGTCGTGAGCAGGCCCGCGCGGGTGGTGGCGCCGACCAGGGTAAATCGCGCCAGATCGATGCGCACGGAGCGGGCGGCGGGGCCTTCGCCAATGATCAGATCGAGCTGGAAATCCTCCATCGCGGGATAGAGCACTTCCTCGATGGCCGGGTTGAGCCGGTGGATCTCATCGATGAACAGCACGTCGCGGTCTTCGAGATTGGTCAACAGCGCCGCGAGATCCCCGGCCTTGGCGATCACCGGGCCCGAAGTGGCGCGGAAGCCGACGCCCAGTTCGCGCGAAATGATCTGCGCCAGCGTGGTTTTGCCCAGGCCCGGCGGGCCAACGAACAGCACGTGATCGAGCGCCGCGCCGCGCTGCTTGGCAGCCTTGATGAACACTTCGAGATTAGCCCGCGCGGCCGCCTGCCCGACGAAGTCGGCAAAGGCCGAGGGCCGCAGGGAAACGTCAAGCGGCTCATCGCGACCGGCGGCTGGAGAGGTGAGGGAAGTCACGCGAGCAGGTCCATTCCGGCTATGAGATTTGCAGCATTGCGGTCGAACGTCGCGGTGGCGGAACAGCCCGCCAGCATAGCGCTTCCAGCGATGAGAACGTCGACGAGGTCAACCTTGGGCTTCAAGGATCGCTCGACAGCCTCGGCAATTAAATCGCGATCTTGCAGGTGGATGTCAGGACTATCCAACAGTGAAGTCAGCGCGAACCGGACGCTATCCATCGAATAATCATAGGTCTTGCGCAGCAACCAGACGAACTCGACGACCACTACAAGGCTGACATAGGCCGGATCGTCCTTGGAGCGCTGACTGAAAAACCGCAGGGCAGCATCGTGCTGGACCTTGACGTCATTGACGAAAAGTCGCGCCAGCACGTTGGTATCAACACCGATCATTGCTGCATCTTGCGCTCGAGCCGCTCAGCAACCGCCTGCCCGATGGCCTCGTTCATGTCCTCGATCGTCGCCGTCCTGCCGTTCGGCGGCGGTCCCAATATCCCCGCCAAATCGACTGCACGCAAGGTTCGTGGCTTCACAGTGGCCTTGCCGTCCTCAAGTATCCACTCCACCTGCGCGCCCTCACCCAGACCCAAAAAATCACGTACTTCCTTGGGCACTGTCGTCTGACCTTTGCTGGTCATTGTGCCAAGCAGGCGTTTGCGAACAAGACTAGACATGGGTAATCCTCAATTCCTTACTTTTCATATTAGTAAGGAATTCATGATTTTGCAAGGGATTAGGAACTCAGCTCCCTCAACCCCAGCCGGATCAATCGCTCAGTGGTGATGCCGTCGCCGTCGCGGGCGATGATCCGGGCGAGTGCCGCTGAGGCTTGGGCGCTGGAATAGCCAAGGTTGGTGAGGGCAGAGACGGCGTCGGTGACGGCAGTGGGCGCGACACTTTCCCCGAGCGCAGCTTGCAGGCCCAGCGTGCCCGCATCGATGCCGACGCCGGTCGGGACTTTGCCCTTGAGTTCGGTGACGAGACGCAGCGCGAGCTTTGGCCCGACGCCATTGGCACGACCGATCATGGCCTTGTCCTGTAGCGCGATGGCGCTGGACAGCTCGGATGGCGACAAGACTGACAGAATGGACAGCGCGACGCGGGCGCCCACACCCTGCACCGTCGAGAGCAGATTGAACCAGGCTTTTTCGGTTTCGGTGGCGAAGCCATAAAGCCGGATCAGGTCTTCGCGGACGATGGTTTCGATGAACACCACAGTCGCTTCGCCGACCCGTGGCAGGGCCTGCAACGTGCGACCTGAACAGAAGGCCTCGTAACATACGCCACCGCAATCGATCAGCACATGATCGTCGCCAAAGCTATCGACGAGACCCTTGAGCTTGCCGATCATGCCAGAGCCTTGAGGCGCATATTGGCGACCCGGTGGTGGGCGTGGCAAATGGCAATCGCCAGGGCATCGGCGGCATCGGCGCCCTTGTAATCGGCTGTCGGCAGCAGCGTCTTGACCATCAATTGCACCTGGCTCTTGTCTGCATGACCAGTGCCGACAATGGATTTCTTGACCAGATTGGCGGCATATTCGGCAACCGGCAAGCCCCGGGCCGCCGGTGCCAGCAACGCAATGCCGCGCGCCTGTCCTAGGATCAGCGCCGAGCGGACCCCGGCGTTGACAAAAGTTTCTTCGACGGCGGCTTCGTGGGGCGCGAAGCGCTCAAGTACATCGCCCAGCGCGGCAAACAGCAAGGCCAACCGCTCAGCCAACGACAAATCGACCGGCGGAGTGATTGTACCGGAAGCGACGAAGCTCAGCCGGTTGCCAAGCGTGTCGATGACACCCCAACCGCAGCGGCGAAGACCCGGATCGATGCCGATGATTCGCGTTGTCATGCTCATGCGCCATTCCTTAAGCCCAGCGCGGCAAGACTACCAAGCCCCTTGTGAACAAAGAGGAAACAAATCTGCAGCTTTTGGTCAGGCCTCGAGCTTGGCGGCGTCTTCGTCACTCATTTCGAAGTTCGAATAGACGTTCTGCACGTCATCGTCTTCCTCGAGCGTGGCGATCAGCTTCATCAGCGTCGCGCCTTTTTCGGCGTCGATCGGCGTAGTGGTCTGCGGCTTCCACACGGCCTTGACCGATTCGGCTTCGCCCAGCACCTTTTCAAGCGCTGCTGCGACGTCGACCATCGCCTCGAACGTCGTGGTGATGTAGTGGCCTTCGTCATCGCTCTCGACGTCGTCGGCGCCGGCTTCGATGGCGGCTTCCATGATCTTGTCTTCGCTGCCGGCCTTGGCCGGATAGACGATCTCGCCGACCTTGTCGAACATGAAGCCGACCGAGTTGGTCTCGCCCATGGCGCCGCCGTTTTTGGAAAAATGCGAGCGCACGTTCGAGGCAGTGCGGTTGCGATTGTCGGTCAGCGTTTCGACGATCAGCGCCACGCCACCAGGCCCATAGCCTTCATAGCGGATCTCGTCGAAATTCTCGCTGTCCGCGCCAATGGCCTTCTTGATGGCGCGTTCGATGTTGTCGCGCGGCATCGACAGGGCGCGGGCGTTGGTGACGGCGAGGCGCAGCCGCGAATTGAAAGCCGGGTCGGGCATGCCCATCTTGGCGGCAACGGTGATTTCGCGCGCCAGCTTGGAAAAGACCTTGGAGCGTACCGCGTCGGACTTGCCTTTGCGGTGCATGATGTTCTTGGCATGTGAATGGCCGGCCATCGGTCACTCCCCCTCGTAGTAAGAATGCTGGTTTGGTGGCGCGTTATAGGCAAGCGCGCAGCACTTGTGAAGCCAGAGCCGTTACTTGCTCTTCGGCTTGCCGTGCAGACGCACGGTGACACTACCATCGGCATTGGTCAGCCGCTCGGCCATCTCCTCTGCCTCGCTCATGGTCATCAGGCCTGAAAGCACCAGGGTTTTGGAATCGATCACTGTTTGAATGACCGGCGATGTCACGACCAATCCATCGACCAGAATGTCGGTCCTTTCGCCCACATGCTCGCCGGTGAAGCTGGCAAATCGGGCTTGCGCATCCTTGGTCAGGGCGAGTGTGATTGCGGGCGTGCCGGTCATCACGTCGGGCGCGGCCTCGGCGCTGAGAATGGAAAGTCCTATCGGCTCTTGCGCTGTGGTTTGCGGCAGGCAAACCATCAACATCAAAATAGCCGCTCCCGCATGCGCCAATCGCCTCACGCTATGCCTCGCTCAGCCAAAGATTGGCTCGGCCTGCGCCAGCGAGCCGCCGAGGCGGACCGGCAGCACCCGCGTGGTCAGCCCGGTGCGCGGATCGGTTTCGATGGCGACGCCACACAGGGTCGCTTCGCCTTCCGAAGGACTGAAGCGGCCGTTCGGAATGCCGGTGAGGAAGCGGTTCAATGGCTCCTCGGTGTCGGTACCGATAATGGAATCAAAATCCCCACACATGCCGGCGTCGGCCATCAGCGCCGTGCCACCGCGCAGGATGCGCTGGTCCGCGGTCGGGATATGGGTGTGCGTGCCAACCACAAGGCTGACCTTGCCATCGAGAAAATGGCCCATGGCCTGGATTTCCGAGGTCGCCTCGGTGTGGAAATCGACGATGATGGCGTCGGCCTGCTCACCCAGCGGACAGGCGGCGACTGCGGCTTCGACCGCCCGGAACGGATCATCGGCCGGGTTCATGAAGACGCGGCCCAGCGCATTAATCACGAGCACCCGGTAGCCGCCGCGCGATTCGACGAACATCGCACCGCGACCCGGCGTGCCGGGCGGCATGTTGATGGGCCGGATCAGCGTGGTTTCCCGCTCGATGAACGAGATGGTCTCGCGCTGATCGAACGCGTGATCGCCCAGTGTCACCACATCGGCACCCGCATTGCGGATGGCATTGAAATGCGGCTCGGTCAGGCCCTTGCCGTGGCTGGCGTTCTCGCCGTTGACGACGACGAAATCGAAGCGGTAGCGCTCGATGATGGATGGCAGCTGCTGGCTGATCGCGTCGCGTCCGGAACGGCCCATGACATCGCCAAGGAACAACAGCCTCATGCGCCGACGCCAAAGCTGCGGACACCGGCTTCGGTGATGACCGCATCGAGCGGCAAATCGTGGGGTTCGCGGGGGATGAAGGCGAGCTCCTGGATGGTATAAGCCAGCCCGATCAGCCGGGGGCGCTTGTGCATTTTGGCAAGGGTCCGGTCGTAATAGCCGCCACCATAGCCCAGCCGCGTTCCGAGACGGTCAAACGCCAGCAGCGGCATCAGGATGACATCGGGCTCGGCGCGCGGCGCGCGTTCATCAGGCGCCAGAGTGTTGAAACCGGCTTCGTAAAGCGGAGTGCCAGGCTCCCAGACGCGCAAATCGAGCGGCGCATCGGGGCCTGTAACGACGGGAAGGATGACTTTGTGGCCGCTGTCCATCAGACGGACAAGGATCGGCTGGCAATCCAGCTCGTCCCGAATTCGCCAATACGCGGCGACGCTATCCTCACGCCTCAACAAATCCGCGGCGAAAAAATGCTCGGTGACCGATTGCGCGGCCTCCGCGCGCTCTGCTGCCGTGAGTGTCGCGCGGGCCGCATGGGCCGTCAGGCGGAGGGCGGCTTTGGCGTCTTCGATGTTGTCGTCAACCATGCAGCGCCGCGATCCGCCAAAAATTAGGTGCCACCCTGGCCGTGGGATGCGCGATCCCGGGAACCTACTTACGTAGGTGGGCGCCGTATGTCCGAACCCACGGGTCCGGTCAGGGACAGCTCCCTCAGAATCGATTAAGGCCCCGGGGATATTGGTATCCTCACGCACCGGGCAGCACGTTAGATATAGTGCGTTCCGTCGGCGGTGAAAAGGGCTTAGATTTCCGCATCCCAATCCTGATGCTGGTGGAAAACGCGCTGCACGACAATGTCGTCGCCCACACAGTCATAAACGATCAGGTGCGAGCCAAAGTACCGGACCCGCGCCGGATTGCTGGTGTCTTCTCGAACTGGGCAGGCGAGCGGATAGGCAGCCGCAAACCTGACAGCTTCGCCGAGCAAGACTTGATAGGCGTCAGCCGCCCGTTCGCCGAACTGCTGCTTGCTTTGCTGATATATCCAGTAAATGTCGTCAGCGGCCCGCGCAGATATGAGATAGGCCATACTATGCTGCGCTGGATTTTATATCGACTGCACGCCGCTTTGCCTCGGCAAAGATTTCTTCCAGCGAGAGCGGGCTGATGCCACTGTCGCGCCCTTCTTTCAGGAGGCGGTCGAACTCAGCCCTTTTGGCTGCCCGCTCCTGATCGCGGCGCAGCAGATCGCGGACGTAGTCGCTGCTATTGCCGTAGCGTCCGGTCTGCACCTGGGCCTCGACCCATTCTTTCATTGCGTCGGGCAGGGAAACGTTCATCGTGGCCATGGCTGGTCTCCTTTTGCGCCACCATAGGCTTGTTGGCAATCTTTGCCAAGTTCGACGCCTTGTTGCGAGCCAAGTGCCGCAGCATTATGAGATCGCCAGCCAGAGGCCTGCGATGTTTGCCCATATCCTTGTCGTCATGATCGTCGCGATCGCCATTACGGCACTGGCCGAACGCCAGCAGATGCAGCCGGCTTTGCTGGTGGCCATCGTCGGATTGCTCGCATCGTTCATCCCCGGCGTGCCGCGGCTGGAGCTTGAGCCCGAGATCATCCTGGGGATCGTGCTGCCGCCCATGCTGTTTTCGGCGGCCAGCGATTTCTCTTTCACCAGCTTTGCCCGGCGGCTCGGTTCGATCGTCAATCTGGGTGTGTTCATGGTATTTGCGGTGGCCGCGGTCGTGGCCGTGGTCGCGACGCTGGCCGTGCCCGGGCTGACGCTGCCGGCGGCGCTGGTGCTGGGCGCAGTCGTTGCGCCGCCCGATGCCGTGGCGGCTATTACCATCGGCCGCAAATCCGGCCTGCCGATCGGGCTGATGACAGTCCTCAAGGGCGAAAGCCTGATCAATGACGCCGCGGCGCTGACGCTGTTTGCCGTGGCGGTAGCCGCGACAGCAGGGACGCACGCTTTTATCGACAATACGCTGCTGTATTTTCTCTATGCCATCGTGGTGGGCGCGATCCTGGGGACACTGATCGGCAACCTTGCCCAGGTGGCGCGGCGTCGGCTGACCAACCCGTCACTGGCAACGGTGATCTCCGTCATCGTGCCGTTTGCCGCCTATCTGATCGCCGAAGAACTGCATGCTTCCGGCGTACTGGCCGTGGTGGCCGCCGGATTTGCATTGGGCCACCACGCCGCGGAGTCCGGCTATGAGGAGCGGCTGCAGGAACGCCAGTTCTGGCGCACCATCGACACGCTGCTCGAAACCTTCGTGTTCGCCTATATCGGGCTCCAGCTGCGCTTCGTCATTACCGACGCGGCAGAAGCGGGCTATGATCTGTGGAGCCTAGCAGGCGCGGCAGCAGCCGTCTTCCTGGCCATCGTGCTGGTCCGCTTCGTCTGGGTTTTCGCCACGGCCGCCTTTGGACGCTGGCGCTACGACCGCATCCTCAAACACCCGCACAACACCAAGCGGCGCAACAACCGGCCCCAATTGCCGCCACCGCTGCGCTGGCGGGAAAACCTGGTGCTATCCTGGACCGGCATGCGCGGCGTGGTGACGCTGGCTGCAGCAGCCGGTGTTCCCGTGGTAACCGCGACCGGCGCCGATTTTCCGGGCCGTGAGGCGATCGTGGCCATTGCCTTCATGGTCACCATTGCGACGCTGCTGATCCAGGGCCTGACTTTGCCGGTGCTGATTGGCTATCTCAAGCTGACCGATGCGCGCGGCGAGCGTTTTGCGGCCGAGCAGCACGCGCTGGCCACGAGTATTGCGGAGGCGGCCACGTCTCGTGCGCTGGCCAGCTATCGCGCAAACCACGATAGCCCTGCATCGCGCAGGCTGGTGGACATCATGGCCAAACGCTCGCTGCGCAACACCCAGGACGCCGGTGCCGCCGAGCAGCTCGACCGGAGTGAAGCCCTGGCGCTCAGCAATGTGTTGCTGGAAGCCAGGCGCAAAAGCCTGATTGCGGCGCGCGACAGCCATCAACTGGACGACGCCACGCTCCGCGAAATGCTCGAGCAGATGGATCTGGAAGAAGCCTTCATGGTCGGCATGGGCAAGGGGACGGTCGGGCCCTAGCGTCTGCGCCAGCGAGACGACTAGCCGTTGGCCAGCGGAGCAGTTTCATCGAGGATGCCCGCAACACTTTCGAGGGCCTGTGCCGCGCCATTGAGTTTTTCGGCAAAGCGGGTTTCCAGCATCTCGATTTCGGAAGCCACTTCCTGGCCGGCGCGCGTCAGCACCAAGACCTCGGTTTCGAGTTCCTTGATGCGGCGCTCGGCCTCGGCCAGTTCATCCACCACGGCGATACCGGCCATCACGGTCAGCCGGTTGTCGCCGATTTCGCCGACTGCTCCCTTGAGGCCCTCGACATGGGCATTGAACCGCTCGGCGAGGCCGATCAGATGGCTTTGCTGGCCTTCTTCGCAGGCCATGCGGTATTTGCGGCCGTTAATCTCGACATTGACTTCGGGCATATCAGCTCTCTGCTTTGGCGAGGACTTCGCGCACGGTTTCCATGGCGCTCACGAGGCGGCGCGACACATCATGGGCGCTGTCGTCGAGCCGCTTGGCGCGAGCGGCGGTCTTGTCCAGCTCGGTCGCCAGCCGGGCCCGCTCGTGCACGAGGCGCTGGGTATCGATCTCGATACGATTGTGCTGCCGCATGCGGGTGGACAGGCTTTTCACGCTCTGGTCGAGCCGGGCCATCGCTCGCTCGAACCGCGCTTGGGCTGCATCGAGTGCGTCTGCAGGTTCCGTCTCACTCATCTGCTCGTACGGTCCTTGTTGTGGCGATTGCCAACGGCGACAGGGTGCCCCAGCGCCAAAGCGAATGCAACCGGGTGTCATTGACAGGTAATCCCAACCTGTTATGCCTCGAACCCGGCCTTGGGAGGAGGCTCTACAGCCCTCTTCTCCCCAGAATTCAAGCCCTGAAGAAAGCGCAATTGACATGAGCAACACAGCCCAGCAGAACGATCTGGCCAATGCGATCCGGTCCTTGTCGATGGACGCGGTCGAAAAAGCCAATTCCGGCCACCCGGGCCTGCCCATGGGCTGCGCCGATATCGCGACCGTGCTGTTCACCAAGGTGATGAAGTTCGATCCCGCCGACAGCAAATGGGCTGACCGCGACCGCTTCGTCCTCTCGGCTGGCCACGGCTCGATGCTGCTGTATTCCTCGCTGTACCTGCTGGGCTACAAGGACATGACCATCGAGCAGGTCAAGAATTTCCGCCAGCTCGGCTCGATCACCGCCGGCCACCCCGAATACAACCATGCCGAAGGCATCGAGACCACCACGGGCCCGCTGGGCCAGGGCATTGGCAACGCCGTCGGCATGGCGATTGCCGAAGCCAAGCTGGCGGCCGAATTCGGCTCGGACATCGTCGATCACCACACCTGGTGCCTCGCCGGCGACGGTTGCCTGATGGAAGGCATATCCCAGGAAGCCATCGCGCTTGCCGGCCACCTCAAGCTCAACAAGCTGACCGTGATCTGGGACAACAATTCCATCACCATCGATGGCGCGGTGTCCAATTCGGACTCGACAGACCAAATCGCCCGCTTCAAGGCGGTACACTGGAACACCATCGAAATCGACGGCCACGACCAGGACGCCATCGAAAAGGCGCTGCTCGACGCCAAGACCTCCGACAAGCCAACGCTGATTGCCGCCAAGACCACCATCGGTTTTGGCGCACCCAAGAAGGCCGGCACGGAAAAAGTGCATGGCGCTCCGCTCGGTGCGGAGGAACTGGCCGGCGCCAAGGCTGCCCTCGGCATCACCTACCCGGCGTTCGAAATTCCGGCTGCAACGCTCGACGCCTGGCGCGCTGCCGGCACGCGCAGCCAGAACATTCGTGGCGAATGGCAGTCGCGCCTGGCGTCCAAGGACAACAAGGCCGAGTTCGAACGCCGCATGGCTGGCACCCTGCCCGCCGAATTTGCACCGGCAATGGCCGCGCACATTAAGAAGCTGACCGAGGACAAGCCCAAGGTCGCGTCGCGCAAGGCATCGCAGATGGCGCTTGAGGTCATCACCAAGGTCGTGCCCGAAGTGCAGGCCGGCTCGGCCGATCTGACGCACTCCAACCTGACCAATACCCCCGACACCAAGCCCTTCACCGCCGAAGACCGCACCGGCCGCTACATGATGTACGGCATTCGCGAACACGTCATGGCGTCGGCCATGAACGGCATCGCACTGCACGGCGGCCTGATCCCCTACGGCGGCACTTTCATGGTGTTCACCGACTATGCCCGCCCGGCGATCCGCCTGTCGGCCCTGATGGGCCAGCGCGTCATCTATGTGATGACCCACGATTCGATCGGCCTTGGCGAAGACGGCCCGACCCACCAGCCGGTGGAGCATCTGTCGGCCCTGCGCGCCATCCCGAACCTGTTGGTGTTCCGCCCTGCCGATGCGGTGGAAACCGCCGAATGCTGGCAACTGGCGCTCGAAACCACCGAGCACCCATCGATCCTGGCCTTGTCGCGCCAGAATCTGCCGACCGTCCGGACCGAGTACACCACCGAAAATAAGTCAGCGCGCGGCGCCTATATCATCTCCGGCGACGTCGATTCCGACGCGGTGATCTTTGCGACCGGCTCGGAAGTGGCGATTGCGCTCGAGGCGCAAAAGCTGCTCGACGCCAAGCACATCAAATCGCGCGTCGTGTCGGTGCCCTCGATGGAGCTGTTCAAGCAGCAACCCCAGGCCTATCAGGACGAGATCATCGGCAAGGGCCATGCCCGCGTCGCCATCGAAGCCGGCATTTCGATGAGCTGGGATCATCTCCTGGGCCGCAAGGGCAAGTTCATCGGCATGCACAGCTTCGGCGCCTCCGGCCCGATCGAGAAGCTGTATGAGCACTTTGGTATTACGGCTAACGCCGTTGTTGATGCTGTCACGGCACAGTTGTAAGACAGCCTCGCCCTTCCCCTCCTACCCTCCCCAAGGAGCCTTCCATGGCAGTCCGCGTCGCCATCAATGGTTTTGGCCGCATTGGCCGTAACGTCCTGCGCGCCATCATCGAGTCTGGCCGCACCGACATCGAAGTCGTTGCCATCAACGACCTCGGCCCGGTCGAAACCAATGCCCATCTGTTCCGCTTCGACAGCGTGCACGGCCGCTTCAATGGCACCGTTACCGTCGATGGCGACACCATCGATGTGGGCCGCGGCCCCATCAAGGTCACCGCCGTGCGCGATCCGGCTGAATTGCCGCATGCTGCTATGGGCGTCGACATTGCGCTCGAATGCACCGGCATTTTCACCTCCAAGGAAAAAGCCAGCGCCCACCTCAAGGCCGGCGCCAAGAAGGTGCTTATTTCGGCCCCCGGCGATGGCGCCGACCTAACCGTGGTCTATGGCATCAACCATCAGCAGTTGACCCACGAGCACGTCATCGTCTCGAACGCCTCGTGCACCACCAATTGCCTGGCTCCGCTGGCCTATGTGCTGCACAAGGAATTCGGCATCGAGCGCGGCATGATGACCACGATCCATTCCTACACCGGCGACCAGCCAACGCTCGACACCATGCACAAGGATCTCTATCGCGGTCGCGCTGCGGCCCTGAGCCAGATCCCGACCTCGACCGGCGCTGCCAAGGCCATTGGCCTCGTGCTTCCCGAACTCAAGGGCAAGCTGGACGGTATCTCGATCCGCGTGCCAACCCCGAACGTGTCCTGCGTCGACTTCAAGTTCATCACCAAGCGTGACGTGACCGCCGACGAGATCAATGCCGCCGTCAAGCAATATGCCGACGGCGAGCTCAAGGGCATTCTGGGTTACACCGAATACGCCAACGTCTCGATCGACTTCAATCACGACAGCCATTCCTCGACCCTGGCGATCGACCAGACCAAGGTGATGGACGGCAATTTCTGCTCGGTCCTGAGCTGGTATGACAATGAATGGGGCTTCTCCAACCGCATGGCCGACACCGCCGTCGCGCTGGGCAAGACGCTCTGATTTCCTGACACTGAAACTTCATGCGACGCCTCCCCTAAATTGGGGGAGGTGCTGCTCGCTGGATTGGGTTGGATGCTGAACAAAGCCGTGCGCTGGCGAGGCGTCGATCCGGTTTCGCTTGAACATTGCCAGATCGTTTCTACACCTTTCGACCGGCATGTCCGCGGTACGATCATTACCGCCAGCTATGGTCTGTTTTATCGCATCGCACTCGATGAGCTTGGTTTGGTCCGAACGGTTCGCGTCGAGCGAACCGACGGAGCGGTGCTGGATTTGTCGGCAGACGGCGCCGGCAACTGGACCGACGCTGCGGCCAAGCCGATGGTCACGCTGGCAAGCTGCCTCGACGTCGATATCTGGCCGACCCCAATGACCAATTCGCTTCCCTTGTGGCGCAATGCCTTCACCATCGGCACGCCGCAACGCTTCGCCATGGCCTGGATCGACGCGGATGCCATGACTGTCCGCCGCAGCGAGCAAATCTATACGCTGCTCGACGACACCCATGTGCGTTTTCAGTCCGCGGATTTCGAACGCGTTATCGAGATTGACGCCGACCGGCTGGTAGTCGACTATCCCGGTCTGTTCGAGCGAATGACCTAGTTGTCACCGCCTGTTCATCAAATCAGCTTAAGCCTTCCCGCACACCATGCAGAAGGACGCCGATCATGTTCCTCATCATGCGCCGCATTTTCCCCAGCCTGCCCGTCGCCTCGGTGCTGATTGGCTTTGCCGGTCAACCCGCCATTCTGGTGCTGCCACCGGCTTTGACGGCGCTATACGTGCTGCTCCGCGATCGCATCATTCGGCGTAAAGTGGGACAGGCCGCCTGGCCCAGCGACGGTTTCGCGCGCCATGTGCTGGTCGACGATCTGGCGTTGCTGCTCTGCCTGACCCTGCTGGGCCTGCCATTGTTCTTCGCCGGCGTGATGCTTCGCCAATATCTGCTGGCCTGATCGCCGCAGATTTTTAGCCGGCTTCGCTTCCCCCTCAAGCCCCGCTCTGCTACGCCACGGGCACGATCCAGCCCGGAGTGATCCCGATGTCCGCCACTTTCAAGACCCTCGATGAACTCGACCTTACCAACAAGCGCGTGCTGTTGCGGGCCGATCTCAATGTTCCGATGGCGGACGGCAAGGTGACCGACGCGACCCGCATCGAGCGGCTGGTGCCGACCATCCGCGAGATCGTCAAGCGCGACGGCAAGGCGATCCTGCTCAGCCATTTCGGCCGCCCCAAGGGCAAGGTCGACCCTGATTTTTCGCTCGAGCAAGTTTGCGAAGCGGTCGCCAACGAAACCGGCCATCCCGTCGGGTTCGTCAATACCGACTGGATCGATGTGTCGGACGCGCAAAAAGCCATTGACTCCGCCCCCGCAGGCTCGGTGCTGATCCTCGAGAACACCCGCTTCCATCCCGGCGAAGAAGCCAACGATATCGAACTCGCCAAGCGCATGGCAAGCCTTGGCGATGTCTATGTGAACGACGCGTTTTCCGCCGCGCACCGCGCCCATGCCTCGACCGAAGCCTTGGCGCATCTGCTGCCGGCCGCCGCGGGCCTCGCGATGCAGGCGGAACTCGAGGCGCTCGAAGCCGGGCTCGGCAAGCCCAAGAAGCCGGTCGTCGCCATTGTCGGTGGCGCCAAAGTGTCGTCCAAGATCGACCTGCTGGAAAACCTCGTCGGCAAGGTCGACGCACTGGTGATTGGCGGCGGCATGGCCAATACCTTCCTGCATGCGCAGGGCGTCAATATCGGCAAGTCGCTGTGCGAGAAGGACCTTGCGCCAGTCGCTATCCGCATCATGGAAAAGGCTGTTGACAGCGGCTGTGCCATCATCCTGCCGATCGACGCGGTCGTGGCCTGGCACTTCAAGGCCGATGCGCCCAACCGGCTCTATGGCGTCGATGCAATCGACCCCGATGGCATGATCCTCGACATCGGACCGTCGTCGATCGAGCGCATCAATGCGGCGATCGACGATGCCAATACCGTGGTGTGGAACGGCCCGATGGGGGCCTTCGAGATGAACCCGTTCGATGCGGGTACCGTGGCGATTGCCAAGCACGTCGCCAAGCGCACCAAGGCCGGCAAGCTGGTTTCGGTGGCAGGTGGCGGAGACACCGTCTCCGCCCTCGCCCATGCCGGCGTCAAGGACAGCTTCACCTATGTATCGACGGCTGGCGGCGCCTTCCTCGAATGGATGGAAGGCAAACCGCTGCCAGGGGTCGACGCCCTCAAGAAGTAGCCGGACCTCAGAAAGTGGCCGTCATCGGGTCTGGACCCATGCGGCCATTTTCATTGTCGAGTGCCGCGATCTTGGCCATGTCGTCGGCGTCGAGCGAGAAGTCGAAGACGTCGAAATTGTCGATGATGCGGCTCGCGGTGACCGATTTCGGGATCACGATCAGGCCGTTCTCGATGTGCCAGCGGATGATCACCTGAGCGGGCTTGCGGCCATGCTTCTCGGCGATGGCCGCGATGGCTTCGTCTTCGAGCAGCTTGCCCTGACCCAGCGGGCTCCACGATTCGGTGGCAATGCCGCGCTCTGCATTGATGGCGCGCATCTTGCTCTGCTGGAACTGCGGATGCAGCTCGATTTGGTTGAGAACCGGCGTCTCGCCGGTCGCGGCGATAATGGCGTCCAGATGCTCGGCTTCGAAGTTCGACACGCCGATTGAGCGGATCTTGCCCTGGCTCTTGAGATCGACCAGTGCCTGCCAGGTCTCGACATATTTGCCGCGCCATGGCGAGGGCCAGTGGATCAGGCACAGATCGAGATAATCGGTGTCGAGCAGCTTGAGGCTGTTGGCGACGGCGGCGAGCGCCGTGTCATGGCCCTGGTCCTCGTTGCGAACCTTGGTGGTGATGAACACCTCTTCACGTGCGAGGCCCGAGGCCTTGAGGCCTTTGCCGACGCCTTCCTCATTCTGGTAGCCGGCAGCGGTATCGATATGGCGATAGCCTGCGGCAAGTGCCGTGCGCACCGCGTCGACGGCGACATCATTGGGTGTCTGCCAGACGCCGAGCCCGACCTGCGGGATGGAACGGCCGTCGTTGAAGGTGATGCTGAGCTGATCAGTCATGGAAAATATCCTGCTGGGGGTGATGGCTAGCCAACGCGACATGGCGGCAAGTGTTCCGGCTTGTCGTCCCTTCCATACAAGATTAGCCTTTCGTCGTATAACCACAGGTCTAATCGCGGCTCGGCTGACGAAAGTCTAATGTGCTGCCAAATAATGTGTGAGGCACAGCCATGACGAAGTCACTAAACGCGGTCGCTCAAAAACTGATGGAGCCCGGCAAGGGCATCCTCGCGGCCGACGAATCCGAAGGCACGATCGCCAAGCGTTTCGCCAAGATCAACCTGCCCAATTCGCTCGACCTGCGCCGCGACTATCGCGAAATGCTGTTCCGCTCGACCGAAGCCATGACCAAGTATATTTCGGGCGTCATCCTGACCGAAGAAACGCTCGAACAATCCGCAGCCGACGGCAATTCGTTCCGTGCGATCCTCGCCGACGCCGACGTCATTCCCGGCATCAAGGTCGATCGCGGCGCATTCCCCATGCCCGGCGACAATGGCGAGAAGATCACCGAGGGCCTCGATGGCCTGCGCCAGCGGCTGGAACGCTACGCTGTACTCGGCGCTGGCTTTGCCAAGTGGCGCGCCGTCATCACCATCAACGACGTGGCCCCGACCCGCAACAACATCCGAGCCAATGCCCATGCGCTGGCCCGCTACGCCATCCTCTGCCAGGAAGCCGGCATCGTCCCAGTGGTCGAGCCTGAAGTCGTTGGCGATGGCGATCCCGGCAATCACTCGATGGAGCGCTGCGCAGCCGTGACCGGCGACGTGCTCGAAAACACCTTCAAGGAACTGCGTCTTGCCGGTGTCGACCTCGGCGGCATGCTGCTCAAGCCCAACATGATCATGCCCGGCATCAACTCGCGCGAACGCCCGACCTATGAGGAAGTCGCCAAGCGCACGGTCGAAGTCCTGCGCGAGCACGTGCCCGCAGCGGTCCCCGGCATTGCCTTCCTTTCGGGCGGTCAAACCGACGAAGAGGCCACCGCGCATCTGTCGGCAATGAACCAGATTTCGGGCAAGCCCTGGCCGATGACCTTCTCCTATGGCCGCGCCCTGCAGAACGTCGCCCTGCGCACCTGGGCCGGACGGCGCGAAAACTTCCCCGCGGCACAGGCGGCCTTTACCCACCGCGCCCATATGAATTCGCTCGCGGCGCTCGGGCAGTGGACCGGCGAGATCGACCGCGCTGCCTGACGCGCTGCACTATCATCCACTTTGCAAGCGCGCTCCCAGCTAGGAGCGCGCTTTTTCTTTGCGCCGGCCCATGCCCTGCCGCTAATGAGACCATTCGTCCTCATTGTGCCCAAATGCACGGCCAGAACAGCCCTGCATAGCGATCGACCGGAACCTCATGGCCCCCCAGCTTTACCTCATCACACCTGCCAATCCCGATGCGGCCAGTTTCGGCAAGACGCTGATGGCCGTTCTGAACGCTGCCACGGTATCAGCAGTGTTGGTGCAGCGGGGAACTGCCGACGAGCAGGCCTATGCCAAGCTCGCCCGCGAGATCATCAATATCGGCCAGGGCGCCGGTTGCGCCGTGCTGCTCGAAAACGACGCAGCGCTCGCCAAGCGGCTGGGCGCCGACGGCATTCATGCGGACGAAGGCCTCGACGCCGTGGCCGACGCGATCACGACGCTCAAGCCCAGCTTTATCGTCGGTGCAGCGACGCCCTCGACCCGCGACGACGCCATG
>Ga0247806_10000830_pt1 | contig 16666 bp, 9 predicted proteins | sample UWRJL059202B1_FD_179935 | JGI IMG/M metagenome (GOLD analysis project Ga0247806, IMG submission 179935) | Plant litter microbial communities from Arlington Agricultural Research Station in Wisconsin, United States - UWRJ-L059-202B-1 | ecosystem: Environmental > Terrestrial > Plant litter >... | reverse complement strand
GGAGAAGCGTTTCAAAGATGGACTTTTAATAAAAGCGGCGTTCGACCAATATTTACCATCGACGAGCAATATATTGACGCCGCATGCGCCTTATTCGGTAAGCCGGGCTTTATTTGAAAAGATCAATGCGGTTACTGGCGGTGAATTAATTTCTATCCACAACCAGGAATGCGCCGCTGAAGATGAATTATATATGGATAAAACCGGCGCTTTTCTAAACCTGTATAAAAATTTCGGGATCGACATCGGCAGCTTTAATGCCACCGGTAAAACAAGCCTGCAAAGCTGGGTGCCTTATTTTGACAAACGACAAACCTTGCTGCTGGTGCACAATACATTTACGGGTAAGGAAGACATGGAATGGTTAAAGGAAAACCACCATGCTGCTTATTATTGTGTTTGCATCAGGGCCAATCAATACATTGAAAACAAGATCCCGCCTTTTGAATTGCTGCGCAACAGCGGCGCACAAATCGTGATCGGCACGGACAGTTACGCCAGCAACACGCAATTGAATATGCTGGAAGAGATCAGGACCATACAACACGAAACGGCTTACGCAATTCCCCTCGAAGAAATCCTCACCTGGTCAACCCTCAACGGCGCAAAGGCCCTGGGCATGCAGGCCGAACTTGGCAGTTTTGATAAAGGAAAGATGCCGGGTGTTGTACTCATCGATGCAATGGAAGGATTAAATCTTACAGAGAAATCAGTTGCAAAGAGATTAATTTGATTTGTTTCACGCAAAGGGGCAAAGGAAGCAAAGTTCGCAGGGGGCGGTTCGCGGTTCACAGTTAGTTATCCTATTTTATGTTTGGTGTTTGTTGTTGGGAGCGAGCGAACAAAAAGAACAAACATAATTGGCCATTAGTAAACTTGCTTTGCTACAGTTAAGTTTGTTATTGACTCCAGTCTGTAATGCATTCCTAATTCATAACTCATAATTCATAATTGTCACAGCACTTCATGCAGCACCACGATCGTTTTCATCTGCCCGAATTCCTGTATGTGCAACGCATAATAATCAAGGTAGCGTAAGAGCAGCGCCCGCCGGGTTTGTTGGTTGAGTTTGAATTGCTCCAGTTCATAAGGCTGCATTACTTTTAATAATTGAGAAGTAAGCGCGGCTTGTTCGCCTTCTACAAAATGTAAATGGTTCGGCGCATGTTCTACAAAAATGCCTTCGGCAAGGTCCAGTACGGGATGCGCTTCGTCATAATTATCCGTGATGCGGAACCCAAAAAAATAAGGCAGTTGCAGGGTGAAGAACAGGGTAAAATTGGCGGTGGCGGTTTTATTGGACCCGTCGAGTTGTAACAATGCTTCTTCGCAAAAATGATAGAGGTCGGCATTGGGCTCCGGCTGCTTCAAACATTTCTGCAGCAGTTCCATCATGTACAGCGCGATGCTGTTTTTGATCACATCACTCAATACATTGTTGTACAAATGCAGCCAGCTGAATTCTTTGAGGCGCTGCATCGGTTTGCCATCGCTGTGGTACACAAGGAGGTCCAGCATCGCACCCACCTGGAAGAGGTTGGCTTTGGCAGCCCCTTTCTTCGCCGTGCGTACCCCGTTCACCATATAAGCCTGTAAACCGAACAACTCCGTGTACATATTTACCACCAGGCTGGTTTCCCCGTATTTGATGGTGCGCAGAACAATGCCTTTTGTTTTGTGGGTCATGCTGATGATTACTGGTAACAAATTACGAATTACAAAGTGCTTTCAATGCCCCGGTTTTGTATTGTACAGGAACCAGGGCATAAAAGCTTTGGTAATGGTAAACCACTTTCCGCATCCGGTTCCGTAGTAAACAATATAAACACTATAATTACAACAAGCTTCACCACTAAATATGTGGTAAACTGTGGTGGAACTGTGGTAAAACTGTGCTAAATCTTAAAAACATACTTTAAGCAGTCCCGGGGCAATAAAATACGGCTATTGTTCCTGTATAGCCCGTTTAATCCTCCAGGAACGTTTAACCATTTTAACGCGTGGCCTCTCTAATCTCTTTAACCCTTAAACCTCCAAACCCCTAAACCTGTTAAAAGGCATTACTTTTGCAACCGCTAGCGCATTCACTTCAAGATTATCAATATATGTGGCAACGTTTGGGAAAATTTGTTATCAGGTACCGGTTACCGCTGCTTGTTTTATTGTTCGCTGTAACGGCGGTGATGGCTTTTTTTGCTACGAAAGTGAAACTGAGCTATGAATTTGCCAAGTCCATACCTACCGACAATCCCAAGTACAAGGAATACCAGGAATTCCGCAAGCGCTTCGGCGACGATGGCAACACGCTGGTAGTGGGGGTGCAAACAGATAAATTTTTTCAACTGCCGGTGTACCAGGCGTACACTAAAATGCAGCAGGATATAAAGAAAGTGCCCGATGTGGAAGATATCCTCAGCGTACCCAATGCCATCGGGCTGGTAAAAGATACGGCGACGGAAAAGCTGGGAACGCAAAAAATATTTTACGACGGGTTGTCCACCCAGGCGGAACTCGACAGCGTGAAGAGCACCTTCCTGGGCCTTCCTTTTTACCGGTCGAGGTTGTACAACCCCCAAACCAATGCCTGGCTGATGGCCATCCGCATCAACAAGGATTCGTTGAACTCGCCCAAAAGAACGAAGATCGTTGCCGGCATCAGCGCGGCGGTAGAAAACTTCGGCAAAACCATCCAGGCGGATACGCACATCAGTGGCCTGCCACTCATCCGCACCGTGGTGGCCGATCGCATCCAGCAGGAAATGAAATTCTTCCTCCTCGGTTCGTTGTTGCTCAGCGCTTTTATCCTGTTGCTTTTCTTCCGCTCGTTCAGCACGGCGTTGCTTTCGCTGCTGGTGGTGATCATGGGCGTGGTGTGGAGCGTAGGATTATTGTACCTCTGCGGCTACCAGATCACGTTATTAACGGCCTTAACGCCGCCGCTGGTCGTCGTCATCGGTGTACCCAACTGCATTTACTTCATCAACAAATACCATACTTCCTATATAAAAAGCGGGGATAAGAACCAGTCGCTGGTGGACATGGTAAGCAAAATGGGCGTGGTGACGCTGTTTTGCAACATCACGGCGGCCATTGGTTTTGCCGTATTTGCCCTCACAAAAAGCGCCATCCTGAAAGAGTTTGGCGTGGTGGCGGGCATCAGCATCATGATGATCTTCGTTATTTCCTTTATCCTGCTGCCGGCTGCGCTCAGTTACCTGCCGCCGCCCAAAGCCGCTCAAACAAAATACCTTAATAATAAATGGATCACCGCCCTGTTGCTGCGCATCGAGCGTTGGGTGGAGTACCATAAAACAGCCGTGGTAGCGGGTACATTGATCGTGGTGGCGATATCCATAGCGGGCATTTTTAAGTTGAAGAACGTGGCTTACATTGTAGACGACCTGCCGAAAACCGATAAAGTGTACACCGACCTTAAATTCTTTGAGCAGCATTTCAAGGGCGTGATGCCGCTGGAGATCATGATCGACACCAAAAAGCCGAAAGGCATATTGCGGTCGGGTGTAGACATCAACAAAATTGCTTATTTCCAGGATTCGTTCCTGGCCAAACAGCCCAATATCGCCCAGCCCTTGTCGGTGGTGGATGGCATCAAGTTCAGCTACCAGGGTCTTAGCGGCGGCCTGGGCGACTCTACCTATACCTTACCCGCCATGGGCAACCCGCTGGCCGAACTGCACAAATCGCTCCGCGAGATCAGCCTGAAAAAAGAAAGCGGGGAAATGACCGGCCGCGATTCGGCGATGCTGAAACTGGTGGGCTCCTTCATCGACACCACCGAGCAGTACCTGCGCATCAGCATGAGCATGGCCGACATCGGCACGAAGGAGCTGGTACCGGTGATGGACAGCATCAAGCGCCATGCAAACCTGGTATTGAACGATAAGGACAGCGTGGAAATAAAAGATACCGCCAATGCCATTTATGCCGTAACGGTAACGGGTACCAGTTCCACCTTCCTCGAAGGCAGCCGGTTCATCATCAACGGGTTGAAGGAAAGCATCTTCTGGGCCTTCCTGCTCATTTCGGTGTGTATGCTGTACCTTTTCCGGTCGGCCCGCATCCTTATCTGTTCGCTCATTCCCAACCTCATCCCGCTGATCATTACGGCCGGGATCATGGGCTGGGCGGGCGTTGCCATCAAACCCTCGTCGGTACTGGTGTTCAGCGTGGCGCTGGGCATCGCCATCGACATTACTATCCGGTTCCTCGTTAATTACAAGCAGGAACTGGCCCTGTACAATTACAGTGTGCCCGACACCGTGCGGGCTACCATCCGGCATACCGGGCTCAGCATCGTGTATACTTCGCTGGTACTCATTGCGGGCTTCGTTATCTTTTGCATGAGCGATTTTGGCGGCACCCGTGCACTCGGCTGGCTTACTTCCGTTACACTGCTCGTGGCCACCCTCACCAACCTCATTTTATTGCCCGTGCTTTTACTGGCGTTTGCGCCCCGGGGTAAAAAGGATAAAAAAGTGGCGGTGCAGGGTTAAAAATCATGCAGGAAAGGATAGATTTTGTGTAAGCTGTTTTTTAAGGGAATCTGTGCCCCAAAAACGCTCCAGTGGCTCTAAAAGCAGCGGATCCCATAATAAAATTGTCAGTTATTTGACAATCTCACATAATGTGATTTATATTTGTCGCCATAAACTAACATGCAAATGAGAAAATTGATGCTAACCCTGTCGGCTGTATTTGTATTTATACTAAGTGCAGTTGCCCAGGATCGTACTATTACCGGTAAGGTAACAGATGAAAAAGGAGCTCCCGTAGAAGGTGTTTCTGTTACCAGTGCCGACGGAAAACAAGGTACCCAAACCAATAAGGAGGGCGTTTACAGCATCTCCGTTCCTGCTTCTGTAAGGAACCTCACATTCAGCTACGTAAATTTCGAAAGCCAGACCCGCTCGATCAGCCGGTCAGGTGATCTGAACATTACATTGAAGGCCATCGACACCCGGCTTGAAGAAGTTGTGGTAGTGGGTTATGGTGTTCAGCAAAAGCGAAAAGCAACCTCTTCCATTAGTAAAATAGAAGGCGGTACTATAGCCAATCTTTCTACCACCAGCTTTGATAAACAACTGGCAGGCAGGGCGACCGGTGTGCAGGTGACCACTACCAGTGGTTTGCTGAACGCAGCGCCAAGGATCAGGATACGTGGTACCAACTCCATTACACAGGGCCGTACGCCGTTGTTCGTTATCGACGGGGTGCCTACCTTCAGCGGTGGTAACTCCGGCGTAGCCAATACAAACGTATTATCTGATATCAATCCTGCAGACATCGAATCTTACGATGTATTGAAAGATGGTGCCGCAACGGCCATCTATGGTTCCAGGGCGGCCAACGGTGTTATTCTTATCACTACCAAAAAAGGTAAAGCCGGTAAGCTGAACGTTAATTACGATATGTACATCGGCTTTAATAACCCGACAAGAAAATTCAACCTGCTTAACGCGGAAGAGTTTGTACAGATCGCCAATGAAAAACACACCAATGCAGGACAGGCGCCACAGGCTTTCCTGGATGCAAACAGGACCAATACAGACTGGCAGGACAATGTGTTTTCCAAGAATGCATTTTCTCAAAGCCATACCATCAGCGCCAGTGGTGGTACAGACAAAGCAAGTTTCTATATTTCTGCCAACTACCTTTCCCAGGAAGGTGTAGTGAGAACCAATATTGCAAAAAGGTATGCTTTAAGGGCCAATATGGAAGCCAAGGTTACACCAAAAGGTAAATTCGGTATCAACCTGGGCGTTACCCGCAGTACGGACAATGACCAGAACAACGGTGGTAACGCTTTGGGCGGTTCTATCGCTTCTTCTATCCGCGCTTTACCCAATGTGCCTATTTATAATACAACGGGTGTTGCCGGTTATAATATCGATTTCGCCAACCAGGGCGTACTGGGCAAAGGTGCCAACCTTAAATACATCGATAACGGGTACACCAACGTAGCCTTCCTGCTGGACAAGAACAAACTGAACAATGATAAATACAGGATCATCGCCAACGCTTTCTTTGAGTTAAATCTTTTTAAAGGATTTACTTTCAGGACACAAGCGTCTGTTGATTACCTGAATTCCGTAGACTTCCTTTCCTGGGACAACAGGCATGGAGATGGTTTGCCTAATGGCCGTGTTTCCAATACCTATTTCACTACTTCCAGGTATGTATGGCAAAACTATGCTACTTACAACAGGACTTTCGCCAAGCACAGTGTAACTGCGGTTGCCGGTACTGAAATGCAGCGTGATGTGAGCAAGAGCTTTGGCGCAGCAGGTACCAATGTTTCCGACATTTTCTTTATACAGGAAAACCTGATCAGCAATTCCTTTGGCACGCAGTTGTCTTCCGGTGGCATCAGTAAGTTCGGCTTCCAGTCGTTCTTTGGAAGGCTGAACTATGATTTCGACAACAGGTATTTTATCCAGGGCAGCGTACGTCGCGATGGACAATCATCCCTTGCTCCTTCTACCCGTTATGGTAATTTCCCCGGCGTATCGGCAGGCTGGAGGATCAGCAATGAAAAATTCTGGAGCCGTACCGGCTTCTCCAGGTGGGTTAATGAACTTAAATTCCGCGGTTCTTACGCGGTTGTTGGTAACACGCTCAGCGGCTTTCCTTACCTGAGTACTTATGCTTCTTATCCATACGCTGCCATCAACGGACTTTCGGTGGATATCGTAGGAAATCCCGGCCTGAGGTGGGAAACCAATAAAAAGATCGACGTAGGTTTTGATGTAAGTTTTGCCAAAAACAGGATCAACCTGACATTCGATTATTTCAAGAATAAAAATGACGAGCAGGTTTTCAATGTACCTATGGCACCTAGTTTAGGTATCCCCTTCAACTCGATTGCCAAGAACATCGGAACCATGGAAAATAAAGGCGTGGAAATTGCTTTGGGATTAGAGATTGTGAAAAAGAAAGATTTTACCTGGAGCATGGATTTGAACTATACCAGTGTGCAGAACAAAGTATTGTCACTTGCCCCCGGCTTAAATGAAACAACCGTAGGTGTAACGAACAACGCAACCTTTAATATCCTGAGGGTTGGTCAACCTGTAAATGGGTTCTATGGTTACAATTATGCAGGGGTTAATGCTGCAAACGGTAACCCGATGTATTATGTAAATGGCGGCGCATTGGTACAATATAGCGTTACTGCAGGCGGCGGTTACTATTATGCACTCAGCAAAAACGATCCGAACCTGGGCACTTTATACAACGGCGGCGCATTGGCTACCACCGATAGGGTTATTCTTGGTAACGCTTTGCCCACCTGGTTTGGTGGATTCAACAACACATTTACTTACAAAAGATTTTCGGCTGAAATATTCTTCCGTTATTCAGGCGGTAATAAAATTTACAACCTGACTGCACAGGAAGCGTTGATGAGCAATGGCTTTATCAACAACAGCCGTGAAATACTGGACAGGTGGACTACACCGGGACAGGTTACCAACGTGCCTAAATTGTGGATCGGAAGGGATGCGCAGATCAACCTGACGCAGAACATGAACTCCCGCTTCCTGGAAGATGGTAAATTCCTGAAACTGCAGAATGTGACTTTCTCTTATCGCCTTGATGATAAGCTGCTGGAGCAAAGGACCAATGGCTATGTAAAAACATTCCGTTTCTTTGTACAGGGGCAGAATCTTTATACCTGGACCAAATACAAAGGAATTGATCCTGAGAATTTTTCTGAACTTGGTATCGATAACAACACCATACCACAGATCAGGTCTATTACAGCAGGTATAAATGTTGGTTTCTAAAAACTATTAATCTTATTAAATTTATATTATGAACTCCAGGATTATAAATAAAAAAACCGCCTTCCTCTTAATGGGAATGGTTGTATTGGCTTCCTGTAAAAAGGTGTTGGATGTAGCACCTTATGACTCTTTAACGGACGCCACTATTTTTGAAACCCCGGCAAGGATCGACCTTGCCATGAATGGCGTATATGATGCTGCCCAGTCGGGTTATTACAATGGCAGTTATGCCGCCAACCGCGGTTATCCCTTCGGTTCCGCCAGCATACAGCAGGGCGACATGAGGGGTGAAGACATGGCCACCCAGCAAACTTTTTACCAGATCACGAACGAGGCGACCTATACTCCTGTAACGGCCAACAATACACAAATGTGGGGTAACCTTTATGGCCTGATCAACAAAGCCAACCTCGCAATTGAAGGATTGGCAGGTGCTATGACCAAAGGTGTGATCACCAATGCCGTAGGATTACAATATACAGCGGAATGCCGCTTCCTGAGGGCCATGGCCCTGCATGAAGCATTGCTTAACTTTGCCCGTCCTTATGCTGATGGCGCCGGTAACAAGCTGGGCGTTGTAATCAGGGAGTTCGGCATCAATTCCGATGCTACCATCGAAAGGGCTAAATCTATTCCAAGGTCAACCGTTGCAGAATGCTATGCACGCGTACTGGCCGATCTTGATTACGCGGAAGCAAATCTTTCTGCTACAAAAACTACTTTCAGGGCTACCAAAAGTGCCGCCATCGCTTTAAAGATGAGGGTTAAACTGCACATGCAGGATTGGCCCGGCGTAATAGCGGAAGGCGCGAAACTGGTAGTGCAAAGCAATACACCCGGACCGGCTCCTGAGTATAAAAGATTCAAAAGCCCATTTGGTGACAGCCTGATGACTTCTGTAACTGCACCATTTGGTACAACGGCAGCGCCTGTTGTATCAACACCTGAAAATATTCTGTCCATCAAGAACGATGCTACCGACAACCCCGGCACCAATGCCGCATTGGCAAGGATGTGGGGAAGGCCTACCAGCAGGGGCGTTTGCGTGATCAGCCCGATCATTTACAACCTGGTTACCTGGAAATGCACCGATGCAAGGCGTACAAGTTCCCTGATTGTTCAGAATGGCCAATATTATTATACAGCGAAATATGCCGATTATACCAACTGGTCGGATGCGGCACCTTTAATCCGTTATGCCGAAGTGATCCTTATCCTTGCAGAAGCAGAAGCCAGGGCGGCTGCGGGCACAACGGTAAGTCCAAAAGCACTGGAACTGCTGAACTTTGTAAGGAACCGTGCCGTTTTACCGGCTGATTACTATACCAGTTTTGCCAATAAAAATGCATTGATCCAGGCTATCATGGACGAAAGGAGAATCGAATTTTTGGCAGAAGGAAAGCGCTGGGGTGATATCCACAGGCTGGCGCTGGATCCTGATTTTAACACGGGCGGTATTCCCGCAAAAATGTCTGCGATCTCTGGTACCGCACTTACATTGGCCACTTACAATTGTGCTGGTGGCGTTACCCTCGTAAAAGGTATTCCTGCAATTCCTTATTCCGACAACAGGTTCCTGTGGCCAATCCCTTTGGATGAGGTTCAGCAAAACCCGATCGTTACACAAAATCCCGGGTACTAAAACGATTAAATTATAAGCATATAAAAACTCCAATCAATCGATTGGAGTTTTTTATTGAATACTAATTTCAGGCGGGAGGGTGGATAAACAAAACGTCGTTGCTTTAATCCCCATAGTTGTTGCCTGCCTCGTTATTTAAACAGTACCGCCAGCTTCTCCTGCAATTCAACGCCGCGTAAATTGTTGTCGATGATCTTACCAGAAGGATCAACGAGTACATTGAAAGGGATGCCGTTGAAACCATACAGTTCCACTACCGGGCTCCTCCATTTTTTTAAGTCGCTGATCTGTTGCCAGGCCAGCTTATCGTCGGCGATCGCCCGTACCCAGTTTTCTTTATTATCGTCGAGCGAAACACCCAGCACCGTAAAATTCTTGTCTTTAAAACTGTTGTAAGCCTGTACCACGTTGGGATTTTCGCCCCTGCACGGGCCGCACCAGCTTGCCCAGAAATCTACCAGCACGTATTTGCCGCGCAACTGGCTCAGGGAAAAAGGTTTGCCGTTCACATCGTTCATGGTAATGTCGGGTGCCATGCTGCCGGGCATCGCTTTGCTGTTCATTTCGGCCTGCTGTTGCTGTTCGCCTGCAACCTGTTGTTTGATGAACAGGATCGCATCGGCAATGCCGGTATGTTTTGGAAAGCGTTTCACCAGGCCCTGCAATGGTAATTCAAGCTTGGGTACCTCAACGGGCGCCATGGTAGCGGCAAACATGGCTACCACCGGGCTTTTCGCCGTGTCGGAATATTGAAAACAATACTTGATAAGATTTTCGCGCCTGCGCATGAACTCTGTATTCAAGGCTACCATCACGCTGTCCGAATCGCTTACCTGCGCTTCTTTCAGTTTTACCATGGTGTTGTAAGGCGTGCTCATGTCTTTCTGCAGGCTGTCGGTAGCCAGCATGATCCTGCGCAAAGAACCGTTGGCGCTGGTGCTGAACCTTTGCCCTTCGAGCGACGGGTTGGTGGCATCGCCTATAAAACTGATTTTGGAAGCATCGTTGATAAAGATATAAGCAGCTTCGCTTTTTTCGAGGCGCAGGCGATACAAACCTTCTTCCGTTCCTATGCCCGACAGTTCGAATTTGCCCTTGGTTACGTCCGCGGTGTCCAGTACTTCCGGCGCCTTGTTGCTGAAGAACAATTGCTCCAGGTACACGTGCTGGTCGGGTAAGTTTTTGATCTCTCCCGTTACGGTAAATTTCCCGTTGTCGTCTTTGTTGTTACAGGAAACCGCGAGGGCCGCAATGCCCACGGCCAGTAATATTTTTTTCATGAGCGTATTTTTATGATGGTATTGATTGTTATATGAAACGTTTAACCATTTAATTTTTCTGCAAGCAGTTTGTTCACCACCTGCATGTCGGCCTTGCCTTTGCTGATCTTTTTTACCTCGCCGGCAAATAAGCCGATCAGCCCTTTTTTTCCCGACCTGTATTCTTTCACCTTATCCGGCATTTTGCCGATCGCTTCTTCTACCCAGGCATTTATATTTTCACTGTCGCTTTCCTGCAACAGGTTGAGCGAAGCGGCAACGTCGAGCGGCTCCGCAGCCGGGTCCTGTAACAGGGCCGGGAATATTTTGGAAGCCGCGATGCTGAAACCCAGTTTGCCGTCTTCTACCAAACCGATCAGTTGCGCGATGGTGGATGCGGGTAAAGGGAATGCAGCAATATCGATGCCCTGTTCGTTGAGGTAATTTTTAATGGGGCCGGAAATCCAGTTGGCGGCGGCTTTGTAGTTTTTATTTTCTGTCACGATGGCTTCAAAGAACCGGGCCTGTTCTTTATCGTCGCAGATCACGGCGGCATCGTATTCCGACAATTGCCATTCCGTTGTATATTTTTTTTGCAGGGCGGCGGGCAATTCGGGTAACCCGTTTTTTATACCGGCCAGCACTTCATCCGTAATGTAGAACGGCGCCAGGTCGGGTTCGGGAAAATAACGGTAATCATCCGCATCTTCTTTCGAACGGAGCGAAAAAGTTGTGTTGTTGTCGGCATCATAACTTCTTGTTTCCTGTACCACGGTTTCGCCTTTATCGAGTATAGCGGCCAGCCGGGTTACTTCCAGGTCGATCGCTCTTTTTACATTCCTGATGCTGTTGAGGTTTTTTACTTCCACGCGCGTGCCTAATTCCGGATCGCCTTTCAGTCGCAATGAAATATTGGCGTCGCAACGCATGCTGCCTTCTTCCATATTGCCATCGCAGATGCCGAGCCAGCGCACGAGTTTTCGCAGTTCTGTTACGTAAGCAAAGGCTTCGTCGCTGCTGTGCAGGTCGGGTTCGCTTACGATCTCCAGCAGGGGTACGCCGGCACGGTTGAGGTCGATGGCCGTATAGTTGGGATCCGCATCGTGCAGGCTTTTACCCGCATCTTCTTCCATGTGTATGCGGTTGAGCAAAATAGCTCTTTCGTTGCCGTTCACCTTTATAGGAACGGAACCGTTTTTACAGATGGGCGTTGTGTGTTGCGATACCTGGTAGCCTTTCGGCAGGTCGGGGTAGAAATAATTCTTCCGGGCGAAATAATTATGCTGCTCGATTTCACAGCCCAGCGCCAGTCCCAATTTTATGGCATATTCGATCGCTTTGCTGTTCATCATGGGCAGCGTACCGGGGTGGGCAAGGGTTATAGGACTGATGTGCGTATTTGGATCTGTGTTGAAACTGGCGGCATCGCCACAAAATAATTTGCTTTGGGTCAGCAATTGGGCATGTACTTCCAGCCCGATCACGGTTTCGTATTTATCGATGTTGCTCACGGGGGCAAAGGTAGATGTTTGGGTTTAGAAGTTTAGGGGTTTAGAGGGTTTAGGATTGTTGAAAATGGTTGAATGTTGTTGAAGGTAGTTGAAGGAGGACTTTGGTGGCTTGGAGGCTTATGAGTTTAGGGTTTAGAAGGTTTAGAGGGTTCAGATAGCCTCACCCTAACCCTCTCCCAAAGAGAGGGGACTGGTAGCATTTCATTTAATCCTGTTAATTCTTTAATCCTGTAAATCCCGGTCAAAGACAAGGCGCCGGTATTACCCGGCGCCCTTCCTGATCTCTATGGCTATAAATTCAGTTATAAATTCGCGGTCTTTAATTTTTTCGGGATTTTGATGTCGAAGTTCATTTCGCGGTTGTCGCGTTTTGCTTTGAGGCTGTAAGCGTTTTTAGCTGCGTTCGACTGTAGTTCTTCACGGGCTTCGTCGGTGTTGGTTACTTTTTTACCCCCCACTTCAGTCAGTAAATCATCTGCTTTCAGCCCGGCTTTTTCGGCGGGAGAATCTTTGTCCACGCTCAATATCTTAACGCCGTTGCCTTCTTCGGTATCCTGTATTTTGATGCCGAGTTTTTGCGTGCGGCCAAATACGTATCCATGGCCGTTGTCGCTGCCAAATACCCTGTTCATGCTTTCCAGTTCGGCCAGGTCATTAAAGCCGCCCGGCGGATTGGGGGTTCTTGGTGTGCGGGGAAAGCTATAAGTATGCAAATCCGTTCCCGGCGTGGAAAAAGAATAGGCTAAGGTTTGTTTGCGTTCGCCCAAAACGATCTTGCTGCTTTTTTCCTTGCCGTCTCTTTTATAATACACGGTCACTTCTTCTTTTGGTTTGAAAGAACCTACGACATCGGATAAAGATTCGGGATCGGTTACTTTTTTATCGTTGATCTTCGTGATGATGTCGCCGTTTTTCAGTTCGGCTTTTTCGGCCGGACTTTTTTCCGATACATTGCTGATCTCGGCACCTTTTGAATCCGTTTCCGGTCCGCCGGGCGTGTTGGGTACAGTGGTAACGCCGAGGAATGCTTTGGGTTCCGCATCGTCGCTGTTCCAGGTCATGCCGTTGAACGCATCCGGGCTGAAATCGAAACGCTTATTACCTTCGCCATCCCAGATGGTGATGTTGCGGCGGTTGATGGTTACGTTGTCGTCTTTAAACTCGGCCAATGGTTTACCGTTGATCGTTATTTTATCATCCTTGATCTCTACATTGAGCTTAATGTCCACATCGCCTTTTCTTTTGATGATGATCTCCTGGCTTTCTTTCTTGTTTTTATTTTTTTGTTTGTTATCCTCCTGCGCTACGGCCGTAGTAGCCAATGCTGTAAAAGCAAAGCAGGCAATGGTGAAAATCACTTTTTTCATGGTTGTATTTTTGATATACGAAATGTTTAGTAGTTCAAAAGTAGGGCAAATAATTGAATTACGAAATGTTTCGCATATTATTTTTTTGGGTTTAACAATTTTTTTTAATTACACGGATCAGGCGGATTGCACGGATTAAAAATGCAGGTATTACAGGAATGAAGGATGTCTGAACTATGATTAGGTGATTACCCTGACGGTATAAGCTATTCTTCAACAATATTCAACGGCCTCACCCCCAACCTCCCGAAATACTTCGGGACAGGCTCCCTCCTGAAAGAGAGGGGAGTCAACAGCATGCGTTTAGCTAATCCTGCTAAACTTCCTAAACCTGCTAAACCCCTAAACTCCTAAACCTCTAAACTCCTAACCCTCCCTCAAAGTAACTCGCACACATGCTTATTAATATTCAGCGCGATCTTTTCTGTAGGTACATCGTTGTCGTCGCCGCCGAAAGGGTCTTCGATCTCTTCGGCAATGAGTTCCAGGCTGGCAAGTACGTAAAACACGAAGGCCACCACCGGCACTACGTAATAGCCGAGACTGAAAACAAAACCAAAAGGCATCGTCATCACGTAAAAGAAAATGAACTTTTTTAAGAACACACTGTAGGCAAATGGGATGGGGGTATTTTTTATGCGTTCGCAGGCACCGCAGATATCGCTGAAGGATTGCATTTCGGCGTTCAGTACGATCAACTGGTCGCCGGTAATTTTTTTGCCAGCATACAAATGCTGGATGTGCTGCATCATCAGCAGCGCGATCTGGTTGGGGATGTGCTTTTCCTTGTCGATGCGGTTGTAAATGGAAGAATGTATTTTATCATCAAAAAGTGCGGTCCTGGTTTTTTCCGACCGTAAATGATTGTGCAGGGCAAAGGCATAAGCCGGGATGATCTTGCGGAAAAAAGCCCTTTGTTCCTTTTCATCTGCCGGTAAAAAGGCGGCGAGCTTGATGGCCAGGTTGCGGCTGTTGTTGGTCAGCGAGCCCCATAATTTCCTTCCTTCCCACCAGCGGTCGTAGGCCGTATTGGTGCGGAATACCAGCAGCATCGAGATCACGAAGCCGAGCAGGCTGTGCATGATGGGCAGGCTTTTTAAGTAATTATTGTCCGATAGTTTTAAATATTTTATCTCGATGTACCCGATCGCGCCGGCATAAATGCAAATGCCGATGATGAGCCAGAAAAGCTGGCGGAAGGTATCGGCCTTGTGAAAGCGGAAGATGAAAGTGAACCAGTCTTTGGGGTTGTAATTGATCATTGGTTATGTAATATTGAATAGGTAAGATTTAAGATTGTATAGTCCCGGCTCATTGTTGCCACTTTGCGATTCGCAACCAGTATCCAGCATCCAGTATCAATATGGATTATGCACCACGTAAGTCTTCACCGGGCAGTCATCTACTATTTCATCTTTCACATATCGCATCCCGATGTTTTCCAGTACTTTCAGGGAAGCAAGGTTTTCAACATGCGCCCTGCCGGTGATGGTGGGCACGCGGAGTTCGTGAAAGCCGAATTCCAGCACATGCCGGGCAGATTCGGTGGCGTAGCCCTTGCCCCAGTTGGATTTGCTGAAGCGATAGCCTAAATCTATTTCGTCCAGTTCGGGCCGGTATTTTAAACCGCACCAGCCAATGAAAGCGCCGTCTTCTTTTTTATGCGTGGCCCAGCGGCCCAGTTGATGGCGGTATTGCGGAAGAATGATCTCTTTGATTATTTTTCTTGCATGCGCTTCATCTTCCAGTAAAGGTTCGTGCAGGTATTGCAGTACTTCCGGGTCGCTGTTGAGCTGGTACACCAGCGGCGCATCCGCTTCGGTGAAACGGCGGAGGAGCAGGCGGGGAGTCTCGATGATAATCACAATAATTAATATTGAATATTTAATAAGGAATATTGTAAAGTTCTTTTTGAATGTGCGCTCTCCAATATTCGTATATATTGCTAACGGTTACAGGTAAAACACTTACTGATGCTGCCTTGAAAAAATATTAAATATTACCTATTCAATATTACTTAACCAGGGTTTTCACCGTTTCAATCACTTCCTTCAACCCTCCTGCATCCTGCCCGCCTGCGGTAGCCAATGTTTTTTGTCCGCCGCCGCCGCCTTTGATGAGCGGGGAAATGTGTTCCTTGATGATCTTGCCGGCGTCTAAATTTTTAGCGGCCGCAACGGTATCGGAAATGCTGATGGCGACATGCGCCTTGCCATCGATGTTGCAACACAATACCGCCAGGTGATCGTGCAGGTGATGTTTTAAATCGAAACACAGTTTTTTCAACGCATCGGGATGGCTTACTTCCACGATGGCGCCGATAAAGGTTACCTGGTTGATGATCTCGTCTTGCTGCAGCAGTTCATTGCGGATGCCCACGAGCTGCCTCGCTTCCAGGCTTTCGATGCGTTTGGCGAGGGTTGCATTTTCAGCCAGTAAGGCTTCAATGGCTTTGCTGACATCCTTTGGATTTTTTAAAAGTTCTTTCAACGAGCGTACCTGTGCGAACTGTTCCTGCACCAGCGCTTCCGCAGCCGCACCGGTAACGGCTTCAATGCGGCGAACGCCGGCGGCCACGGCACTTTCGTGCTTTAGTTTAAACAGGCCGAGTTCGCCCGTATTGCCGATGTGCGTACCACCGCATAGTTCGATGGAGTAAGCCGGGTCCATCACCACCACGCGTACCTGGTCGCCATATTTTTCGCCGAACAGGGCCATGGCGCCCATTGCCACAGCTTCGTCCTTGCTCATGGTTTGTATGGTTACGGGAATGTTTGCCCTGATCTTTTCATTTACAATTTTTTCTACCGCGGCTATTTCTTCGTCGGTCACTTTTGCAAAATGACTGAAATCGAAACGCAGGTGTTCATCGTTTACCAGGCTGCCTTTTTGTGCTACGTGCGTGCCGAGGACCTGTCGCAATGCGGCATGCAGCAAATGCGTAACGCTGTGGTGCAGGCTGATGTTCTTCCTGCGCACCGCATCCACGGTGGCCGTTACTTCCACGCTTAAATTGCCGGGAAAGCTTTCGGTAAAATGGATGATGAGGTCGTTTTCTTTTTTTGTGTTCGTGATCACGAGT
>Ga0247806_10000827_pt1 | contig 16729 bp, 16 predicted proteins | sample UWRJL059202B1_FD_179935 | JGI IMG/M metagenome (GOLD analysis project Ga0247806, IMG submission 179935) | Plant litter microbial communities from Arlington Agricultural Research Station in Wisconsin, United States - UWRJ-L059-202B-1 | ecosystem: Environmental > Terrestrial > Plant litter >... | reverse complement strand
CTTCCGCCAGGGCGCCATCGCCGTCACCCAGCTCGACGTTCGCCCCATGCCACCCGAGCTCGAGAACAAGCTGACCAACTGGCCCAACTGGGCGGTCAAGATGCGCACCTCGTCCTCCCAGGCCGAAGGCGCCATCCGCGAATTTGCCGCCGGCACCATGAAGATCATCGGCAATGCCAAGGGTCAGGTCACCGGCGTCGAATGCGCCCGCGTCGATCGCAAGCGCCAGCCCATCCCCGGCACCGAATTCATCATCAAGGCGGACCTCGTCCTCCTCGCCATCGGCTTTGCCTCACCCGTCCACGAAGGCATGCTGACCGAACTCGGCGCCCAGCTCGACAAGCGCGGCAATCTCTTTGCCGACACCATGAGCTACAAAACCACCGTCCCCAAAGTCTACGCCGCCGGCGACATGCGCCGCGGCCAGTCCCTCGTCGTCTGGGCCATCCGCGAAGGCCGCCAAGCCGCCCGCTCGATCGATTTCGATCTGATGGGCAAAACCAACCTGCCAAGGTAGGTCGCAGCGCCCGACCTGAATTCTACCACATGTCGAAAGAACCAGATCGAGTCACGGCCACCATCTAATACCACCCACAAGACGGTCCCTCCCCCACTTCTGGGGGAGGCTAGGTGGGGGTTTTCGTGGGTTTAGCACCAAAACCACATATCGACCCGCTCAACGTTAACACTATGCTATGAACCCGAGCCGATATGCGGCGTCGGATCGAATGGTCTGTGACAGGAACAATGCCATGACCCAAAAGCCCTATACCGTTGATGTTTTGATCTCGGCGAAGGCCATCGCCGCCCGCGTCGAGGCCCTGGCCCGCGAGATTTCGGCCCATTACGCCGACACCGACAAGCTCGTCGTCGTCGGCCTGTTGCGCGGCTCATTCATCTTCATCGCCGACCTTGTCCGGGAGATTGACCTGCCCGTCGAGGTCGATTTCATGGAGGCTTCGTCCTACGGCAACTCCACTGTTTCCAGCCGGGAAGTCCGTATTCTCAAGGACTTACGCGGCGAAATCGCCGGCCGCGATGTGCTGGTCGTCGAGGACATCGTCGACACCGGCTACACCCTCAAGCACGTCCTCGAGATCCTCGAAACCCGCCACCCGCGCCGCATCGAAGTTTGCGCCTTGCTCAACAAACCCAGCCGCCGCGAGACCGACGTGCAAGCCAAATGGGTCGGCTTCGACATCCCCGATAAGTTCGTCGTCGGCTACGGCATCGACTACGCCCAGCGCAACCGCAATCTGCCCCACATCGGCGCAGTACGTTTCACTGAAGAATCAGACACTTAGGGCGTAACTTCCTCAGCTTCGGCGCTGGGATCGACACCCACTCCAAACGCATCCGCCCGCCCAACCGGCGCCGTCACCAGTTGCTCAAGCGTAAACGGCTCGGCCGCATTGACCGGCCCCGCACTCACCAATTCAGCCGCCCGCTGCGGCGCCCGGCTCAACGGAATGACCGCACCGGCCACCTCCAGCAACCGAATTTGCCCCAGGCCCTGATAGGGCGGCCGCAGCATAGCCGCGCCGTCGGTGCCGAGCAGCGGATCGGCGACTGCAACAGCTAAACTCCCGCCGCCACGATAAAAAGTCTGGATCGACTGGCTCAAATAGAACGCCAGCTTGTCAGCGCCCGCCGATGAAAAGTGAATACCGTCGTCCTTGCGCATCTGCGCATTTTGTCCATTAACATCCGGACCATAAGACGAATATTTGCCGTCCTCGCCCAAAAACCGCTCGTAGATATCCAGAAATTCCGCCCCGCCTGAAAAGCTCGCCAGGCGCTGGATATTGCTGATCTGGCTGATCGCTGCCGAATAGTCCGACTTGGCCATCGGTGGCAATCCGATCCACACCACCGGCTTGCCGGCGGCCCTGAGCTTGCCCAAAAACGCGGCAATCCGCGCCTGATAGACGGCATTCCACGGCTCCGTGAGCGGCACCAGGGTTTGCCCGTCGACCGACAAATCCTGCCGGTCATTGACGCCAATGATGACGACTGCAAGATCGAAGCTGTTGGCGGCGATCTGCTCGTCGATTGCCTTATCCCAATCAAAGAAATCCGTTCGGACAAATCCAGACGAGCTAACCCCCTGATTGATAACTGCAATATTGGGGTCCTCGGCATATAGCCGGCCCAAGGCCTTGCTCAGATCGATCGCCAGCGAGTCCCCGAAAACCGCGACCCGCGTTGCATTGGCCGCCTTTTCGATTTCAGGCTTCGGCGGCGGCAAGCTGGGTGCGGGTGCAGCGCGGCGCTCCGTGCGCCTTGGTTGCTGCTGCTGTTGCTGCACAGGCGCCGGCGCTGCAGGTTCTTCGCCGAACAGGATATCGAACAGGGTCCTGCGCTTTTGCTGCTGCGCCACTTCGATCCGCGCCTCGTTTTGCGCAAACGCCGGCCCCAGGTCGACAACGACCAGCAAACCAACCAGCAATGCGACAACCCAGAGCTTCACAGCCACCTCACGACAAATTCCACGCATCCCTTAGCAATGTCCGGCTTTCAGAACCATTGCGGTCGCCGCAAGTTTACCGTGCGGCAGCCAGTGCCTCATAGGCAGCGCGGGTCACGAAGCCGTCGGCAACTTCGCCGCGTGCGGCTTGAAACCGAGCATAGGCTTCCTGCGTGATCGGTCCCAGACGGCCATCCACGGCACCCTGGTACAGCCCGAGCCGGATCAGCGATTGCTGGATTGACTTGCGCTGCTCGAGGTTTGGAAACGCGGTGTTACGCGGCCAGTAATCGACGAAACCGCCACCGCCCTTGAGCCGGTCAGCCAAATGCGCCACGCTCATGGCGTAACTGTCGGAAAAATTATAGCCCTTCAGCACCAGATAGTTCTGCGTCATCAAGAACTTGGGGCCGTCCTTGCCGGCGGGTACATAAAGAAACACCGGCAAGTTCGGATCGGCAAACTGCCGTGCCGCAACGCGGGCGATACCGCGCTCGGCGAAAAACGAGATGGGCCGCATCTGCGTGCGGCTCGCCAGCAGATAATCAAATCCTTCGGGGACCACGACCTCCATGCCCCAGTCCATGCCGGGCTGGTAACCCAGATCGCGCAGGAATTTGGCGCTCGTCGCCAGCGCATCGGCCAACGAATGGTGCAGATCAATCCGCCCGTCGCCATCGCCGTCGGTGCCATGCGCCACGACATTGGATGGATTGACCTGCAGGTGCCCAATGGCGCCAGCCCACGAGCCCACGAGAGTGTTGGCATCGAGTGGCCCACGCTGCACCAGTTGCAGCGCTCCAATGAGATCGCCCTCATCCTCGACCAGCCGGGTTCGGCGCTGGTGCACCAGTGTGGCCAGCGAACGCACGATTGGCCGGATCAGATCGCCGTTGCCCAGCACTGCGCCATAATCGGTTTCCATCCCCCAGATGGCGGCCAGAATATAGGGATCGACGCCATAGGCCTGGCCGACCGAAGCGAACAGATCGCTGTTGCGCCCGATCGCCGCTTTGCCACGCTCGATCCGCCCAGAGGTAAGGCGACCCTCGATGTAGTCCCACATCGTCGTGGTAAATTCGGGCTGGCTCGACACCAGATTGGGCACGCGCGGATCGGGCGTCAGACCAGCCATGGCAGCATCGTAGACCTGCCCGCTGACCCCGGCGGCGAGCGCCTTGGCGCGAAAATTTGCCACGAAGCTGTCGAAACTCTCGACTGGCTGCGCCCAAGCAGGCGTCGTCATCGCGAGCAAGGCCATGGCGACCAGCCGTGGCGCCCAAGCCCCGAACATCATCGGTTGCGCACCATCAGATGGCGTTCCCAATCGTAAGCCGATTGGACGATTTCGCTCAGATTATTGTGCTGCGGTACCCAGCCAAGCAGTTCGCGGGCTTTCTGGCCGGTCGCCGTGACCGAAGCCGGATCGCCCGGCCGGCGCGGGCCTTCATCGGCCCGCAAATGCACGCCCGAAACTTCGCGGACGGTATCGACCACCTGCCGCACCGAATAGCCCTGACCATAGGCGCAGTTGATTGTCGTGCTTTCGCCCCCGGCCCGTAGATGGCGCAGCAGGAGCGCGTGAGCGGCGATCAGATCGGTGACGTGGATATAGTCGCGTACGCCGGTGCCGTCCGGTGTTTCGAAATCCGTGCCGAAAATATCCATCTTCTCGCGTTGCCCAAGCGCTGTCTGGCAGGCAACCTTGATCAGATGGGTTGCCAACGGCGTGGATTGCCCACTGCGCTTGGCGGGGTCAGCACCCGCGACGTTGAAATACCGCAAGACGCCAAACGTCAGGGGATGGGCCGCAGCAACGTCCGCCAGCATCATTTCTGTCATCAGCTTGGAACGCCCATAGGGCGACATCGGGTTGAGCGGGGTGGTTTCAACGACCGGGTCGAGCCCGGTCATGCCATAGACGGCTGCGGTCGAGGAAAAGATGAAATGCTTGACCCCACCAAGCACCGCCGCCTCGATCAGATTGCGCGAAGCCGCAGTGTTGTTGCCGTAATATTTCAGCGGATCGGAGACCGATTCAGGCACTACGATGGAGCCGGCAAAATGGATGATCTCGGTGATCTGATGCTTGTCGATCAACTGGCGCACCAGCGCTATATCGCCCGCATTGCCGTGCTCAAAGTTTGCGCGGCCATCGACAGCCCAATCGAACCCGGTGGTCAGATTGTCGAGCACGACGACCGTTTCACCCGAATCGGTGAGGTTCAACACCATATGGCTGCCAATATAGCCTGCCCCACCGGTAACGAGCACTGCCATGCATTAACTCCAAATACATAAACGCTATTTTGCCGTGATGATATTTTATAGAAGTTGCGATAGGTTTACAGCGATTTCAAATTCTGGAGAGCTTGTCTTGCCAAAACGCGTCAGAACAGCCGTTTTTCCTGTGGCTGGCTTGGGAACCCGCTTTCTGCCAGCAACCAAGGCCATGCCCAAGGAAATGTTGACTGTGGTCGATCGTCCGCTGATCCAATATGCGGTCGATGAGGCTCGCGCGGCGGGCATCGAGCATTTTGTCTTCGTGACCGGCCGCAACAAGGGCGTGATCGAGGATCATTTCGACCGCCAGTTCGAGCTCGAGACTACGCTCGAGATGCGCGGCAAGACGCAGGCGCTAAAGGAACTGCAGCGTGACCTGCCCTCGGCCGGCCTTGCCAGCTTCACGCGTCAGCAGGAGCCGCTTGGCTTGGGCCACGCCGTGTGGTGCGCGCGGGAAATCGTCGGGGACAATCCTTTTGCGCTTTTGCTACCCGATATGATTTTCCAGGCCAAACCGGGCGTGTTGCGGCAAATGATCGATGCCTACGAAGCCGAGCAAGACGGCGGCAACGTCATCGGCGTCGAGGAATGCGCCTGGGAGGAAGTGTCCTCCTATGGCGTGGTCGTACGTGGCGAAGGCCCGGACAGCGGCTTTGCCATCAATGGCATGGTTGAAAAGCCCAAGCGCGACGAAGCGCCATCGAACCTGTTCATTTCCGGCCGCTATATTTTGCAGCCAGAAATCTTCTCCCTGCTGGCCGAGCAGACCAAGGGCGCTGGGGGGGAAATCCAGCTCACGGACGCCATGCAGGTCTTGATGCAGGAGCAGCGGTTCACCGGTGTCAAATACGAGGGCAAAGTCTTTGACTGCGGCTCCAAGCTCGGTTTCCTGACCGCCAACGTCGTGTTCGCCCTCGATCGCGATGACATCCGAGACGGCTTCGTCAAGGAATTGCGCAAGCTCGATCTGGCCGGCCATTTCTAGCGGGAGACGGTGACGCCCGCGGTGAAACTGTGGGTGTCGTCGATGCCATCAAACGTGCTATTTGAATGATCAAAGCCGTAGTCTGCCGTGAGTACGGTGTGGGGTCCCAGATTATAGTCGGCCCCCACGCCCCACCCATAACCTTGTTCGCGATCTCCTGAGCCAATAAAGCGGACCGAGTTCCAGTCGACGCTGGCGCGCCAGGTCAAAAGCGAGTTGACGGTGTAATCGACGCCGGCGGCGGCCGCGTATTCGACGCGCGTCGTGCCTGGGTTATCTGGGCCAGGCGGCGCGACAATGGTCTGAAGGCTCGCCCTCAGCCGCAAGGTCTCGTTGGGCGTGTAGCTGATGCTGGCGTCATAAAGCTGGGTCGAAAATTCCCCTAGACTATCCTCGTCGAACCGCCGCAGGCTGAGCCCGGTCGAGGCGGTGGCTTCGAGTGTACGGCCCCACCAGCGCCCGGTGACGCCAGCTTCCAGTGTCGCATCGGTTGCGTCGGTCTTGAGCTGCAGGATCGAGGATGCACGATCGAACTGGTCGCGGCCAAGGCCCGCCTGACCGAAGACTTCGAGGATCGGTGTCGCTTGGAAACCCAGGCGCAAGCCAGTGTCGAGAGCCCAGATGTCCTGGTCACTGTTATCGACCACTGTCCCGTCGTTAAGCCGGGTCTCGCCATAGGTGCCACGCTGGGCTGCGGCGGTGACCCCGACATTGAACCTGCCAAATCGATGGGTCACTCCGATATCGACGCTGCCAACGCGCGTCTCGGGCGCACTGGCGATGCTGCTCGACACGCCGGGCGTTCCAGCGAGATCCTGGTTCGCGGTGAAACTGGCATTGAGGGTGGCCTCGGTGGCCCTGTCGAGCGTGTAGCGGCTAGACAGTCCGAGCCGCAGGCCGCTGATATCGATCCGCCCGTCCCGTGGCTTGGCGATTTCTGCGCTACCGGTCAGGCTGATGGCCGAGCGCCGGCCTTGGTGATCGAGCGTGACGGTCGGCGCCAACCGGACATCGAACCGGTCACCGGACGTGGCATTGGTGTAGGTACCGCGCAGACTGGATGACCAGTCGATGTCAAAAAACGGGTTATACGGTTCGGGGATGACGGCGCCCGACGTCAGAACTGGTGCTTCTGGCAATACGCCAGGACGGAGTTGGGGCATGTCGAGCGCTGTGCCCTGGGCTGCGGTCAAGTCGGATGCCAGTGCAGACGTGACGAGGCACAGCGCGCCTAACGCGCCCAACAGCCAGGATGAACGCCGCGATGAAGGCAAAGCTGGGCTCCGCTCGTCGGATCATGGATCGGGCCGATGCCGCGAACCGGCCCGCTCGTGCGGGCTCCGCCATCCTTTTCAGTTTATGGTTAAGGATTGGTTGTAAACGCCTAGCCCAGCGGCTCGACGGTCAGCACGGCTCCCATACTGCCGGTAATGCGGACCCGCGATCCAAGCGGCAAATCAGGCCCGGCAACGCGCCATACCGTGTCACCCAGCACGATCCGCCCAAAGCCCTGCGCGATGGGTTGCTCAAGCACCGCCTCCTGCCCGACGAGTTGCTCCATGCGCCGGTTGAGATAAGGCCGATCGGTCTGTGCCGGTCGGTTGCGGCTGTAGCGCAGCCAGATAGTGATCGACACCAGCGAGAGCACGCCAAAAATCAGCCATTGCAGAGGCCAGCCGATCGGCTGGAACACCAGCATCAAGCCGGTGACAATGCCCGAGATGCCCATCCACACCAAAATTCCACCCGGCACCACCAGCTCCAGCGCCAGCAGGACGAGGCCGGCGATGATCCAGGACCATGGTGTATTGGCGGCGATGAACTCGACGAGCTGCATGAGCTTGGCTTACTGCTGGCCGGACGACGGCGGGCGGCTGGGCCGCGCCGGCGCGGGCGCAGCCCCGCCAAAGGTTTCCCGGGCGATCTCTGCAATGCCGCCGATGGCGCCGATGACGCTCGCGGCCTCGATCGGCAGCATCAGCAGTTTCTGGTTGGGTGAGGTGGCAATCGCCTCCAACGCCTTGATGTAGTTGTTAGCGACGAAATAATTGATGGCCTGGACGTTACCGGAGGCAATGGCGTCGCTCACCACTTGCGTCGCCTTGGCTTCAGCCTCGGCGGACCGCTCGCGGGCCTCCGCATCGCGGAACGCGGCTTCCTTGCGCCCTTCGGCTTCCAGCACCTGGGCCTGCTTGGCGCCTTCGGCCTGCAGGATCGCCGATTGGCGGCGGCCTTCGGCTTCAAGGATCGCGGCGCGCTTCTCGCGCTCGGCCTTCATCTGCCGGCCCATCGATTCCACAAGGTCCTTGGGCGGGTCGATGTCCTTGATCTCGATACGGGTGATCTTGATGCCCCATGGGGAGACAGCCGTATCGACCACGCGGAGCAGCCGCTCGTTGATCTCATCACGGTGACTTAACAGCTCATCAAGATCCATCGAGCCCATCACCGTGCGGATATTGGTCATGGTGAGGTTGAGGATGGCGTTCTCAAGGCCCGAAATTTCATAGGCTGCCGCGGCAGCATCGAGCACCTGGTAGAACGTCACGCCGTTGGCAGTGATCGATGCGTTGTCGCGCGTGATGACTTCCTGATGGGGAACGTCGAGCACCTGCTCCATGACGTTGATCTTCTTGCCGATGCCATCAATGAACGGCACGATGAGGTTGAGACCGGGCTTGAGCGTGCGGGTGTATTTGCCGAAACGTTCGATGGTATAATTATAGCCCTGCGGCACTTGCTTGGCGCCGGCGAACAGCACGAGCAGGGCAAGGATGCCCAAAACAATCAGCGTAATGCTGAGCCCGTCGAGCGCAAATCCGTCAAATCCCATCGCCGATTCTCCTCGTCTCTCTTGCGCTCGACCTTAGGCAGGCTGACCATGCGAAGCAACGCCGCGCGCACCGGAACGAAGCTCTCAAACGAATCGTTGGGCCGCGACAAGTCTTCATTTGTGCGAGTGCGCCATGGCCAGCAAAGCCGATACATTGCTCAAGGAATACCAAGCCAAGCGTGACTTCACCAAGACTCAAGAGCCGGCCGGCGGCGGCGCAGGCTCGGTTGACGGGCAGTCCCTGCGGTTCCTCGTCCAAAAGCACGATGCGACGCGGCTGCATTACGATTTCCGGATCGAGCTCGATGGGGTGCTGAAAAGCTGGGCGGTGACCAAGGGCCCATCGGACAACCCCGAAGACAAGCGCCTCGCGGTGCGTGTCGAGGATCATCCGGTCGAGTACGGCGATTTCGAAGGCACTATTCCCGAAAACGAATATGGCGGCGGCACCGTGATGCTGTGGGACGAAGGAAGCTGGGAGCCGATCGGGGACCCGCACGAGGGGCTCAAGAACGGTGATCTCAAGATGCGCATCGACGGCCATCGCATGAAGGGCGAGTGGGTGCTGGTGCACATGAAGGGCCGCGACACCCAGCGCAAATCGGGCCCGGCGCGCGAGAACTGGCTGCTGATCAAGCACCGTGACGACCACGCCAAAGACGGCGAACTGCTGACGGAAAAATTCACCACCTCGATATCGACGGGCCGCGACCTGCCCGGCATTGCCAAGGGCCTGAAGCCAAAAAAGCAGACGACGACCAAGGCCGACGCGGTCTGGCATTCCGACGCCGACAAGGCAGACGATAACGCCGCCCCTGCGACGAAGCCCGGCCAATCGCGCGCCAAAAACAAAGCCCTCCCCGCCTATCGCCAGCCGCAATTGGCGACCCTCGTCACTGCAGTGCCTGAGGGCCGGGATTGGGTGTTCGAGATGAAATACGATGGCTATCGTTGCATGGCGGCGATAGCTGGCGATCAGGTGCAACTGTTCACAAGAACCGGCAAGGACTGGACTGAGCAGTTCGCCGCCATCGTGCCGCCGCTGCAGGGCATTACCAAAGGCAGCGCGCTGATCGATGGCGAGCTGTGCGCATTCGACGCCAAAGGCCGCACCGATTTTTCCACGCTCAAGGATCATCTGTCGAACGGCGGCCCGCTGACCTATTTCGCCTTCGACCTGCTGGAACTTGACGGCGAGGACATCGGCAAACTGCCGCTGATCGAGCGTAAAGCCAAGCTGGAGACCCTGCTTGGCAAGATCGATAAAACCTCGCTGGTGCAGTTTTCCGCGCACGTCACCGGCAACGGGCAGAAGGTGTTCGACGCCGTGGCGCGCGAGGGACATGAGGGCATCATTGCCAAACGGGCCGATGCCCCGTATCGCGGCGATCGCGGTCGGGACTGGCTCAAGATCAAAAGCGCCAAACGCCAGGAATTTGTCATCGCGGGCTGGTCGCCCTCGACCAAGAAGAAGAGCTTTGCCTCGCTGCTGATCGGCACTTGGGAAGACGGCAAGCTCGTCTATCGTGGCCGCGTTGGGACTGGGTTCACGGTCAAAAGCGCCGATGCACTGCAGGCGCGGCTCGACAAACTGACGCGCAAAGACAACCCGTTTAGCGAGGTGCCCAGGATCATTGCGCGCGGGGCCAATTGGGTCGATCCCGAACTGGTCGCCGAAGTCGGCTATGCCGAGATCACCCCAGACGGCGTGCTGCGGCACCCGTCGTTCATCGATCTGCGGGAAGACAAACCGGCACGGGACGTGAAAGCCGAGGGCATGCCTGCAGCCCCGGCGGGCGAGGTTGAGTTGACCGATGCGGCAGGGATTGCTGCGGCCAAGGCTGCCGGGATCAAGCTGACCAGTCCGGACAGGGTGATCTATCCGGGCCAGGGTGTCACCAAGGCCGGTCTCGTGGCCTACTACGCCGCCGTGGCCGAACGCATGCTGCCCTATGTCGCCAACCGGCCTCTGAGCCTGCTGCGCTGCCCGCAGGGGCGCACCAAATACTGCTTCTTTCAAAAGCACGATACCGGCGGATTTTCCGACGCCATGAAGTCCGTGATGATCACCGAGAAGGACGGCAGCCAGGAGGATTATTTCTACCTCGATAATCTCGATGGCCTGATCGGCGGCACGCAGATGAACGTGCTCGAATGGCATCTGTGGGGGTCGCTTATCGAGAACGTTGAGAAGCCCGAGCGGATCATCTTCGATATCGATCCGGACGAAGGGCTGGATTTCGAGCATGTGCGCAGCGCCGCCAACGATATCCGCGCGGGACTGGAGGCCATTGGGTTGCAAAGCTACCCGCTGGTCAGTGGCGGCAAGGGCGTTCACGTCATCGCGCCGCTCAAGCCCAGCCTGGAATGGCCAGAGGTCAAGGCATTCTGCAAAGCCTTTGCCCAGAATTTGGCCGAGGAATTGCCCGACAAATTCACCGCCAACATGAGCAAAGCGCGCCGCAAAGGTAAGCTGTTCATCGATTATTTGCGCAACGAACGCGGCTCGACGGCGATTGCGCCGTGGTCCAGCCGGTCCCGCGAGGGCGCCCCTGCGGCGGTGCCGGTAAATTGGGATGAACTGCAAACCGTCAAAGCCGCCAATCAATTCAGCCTCGCTCAAGCTGCGGCTCGGGCCAAGCTGCCCGACCCCTGGAAAGACTACTTCTCCCTCAAGCAGACCATCACCAAGAGTATGCTGAAAAAAATGGGCGGGGATAACTAGGGCATGGGGACGTTGATGCGCCGGTCGATGGTCAGGGTGATGGCGATCACAACGAAGGCGAAGACGACCATGCCGAGCGCAATGATGTGCGCCTGGGCCCACTGCAGGCGCTCGACGTAATCGTAGAGCGCGATCGCGATGACCTTGGTTTGTCCGGGGATGTTACCGCCGATCATCAGCACCACGCCGAACTCACCCACGGTATGGGCGAAAGTCATGATGGCGCCGGTGATATAGCCGGGACGGGCGAGCGGCAGTGCGACGCGCCAGAAGCGCTGCCAGTTTGAGGCACCCAGACTTGAGGCGACTTCGAGAGCGTCCGTGCCAATCGCGGTGAAGCCATTGCGCAGCGGCTGCACCATGAAGGGCAGCGAATAAAAGATCGAGCCGATGACGAGGCCGGTGAACGAGAACGCCAGGGTGCGGCCGCCCCAGAGGCTGGCGATCCAACCGCCAGGTCCGTTAGGACCCAGCGCGATGAGCAGATAGAAGCCCAGTACGGTAGGCGGCAAGACCAATGGCATGGACACAATTGCGCCGACCAATTCGCGATAGCGGTTCTTGCTGCGCGCCAGCCACCAGGCGATCGGGGTGCCTATCAGCAGAAGGATGAGCGTATTGACCGTTGCCAGGCTGAGCGTCAGGCTGACCGGCGTCCAGATATCGCCCAGGCTCATCTCCAACCCGGCTACTCGACGCCGTAGCCAGCGGCCTTGATCACCGCCAGCGCAGCTTGGCTTTTCAGGAACGCGACATAGGCCTTGGCCGCTTCGCTGTCGGCGCCGGTCTTAAGCAAAACCGCGTCCTGCCGGATCGGCTGATAGTCGGCTGCGGGCACCAGCCAGACGTTGGATTTACCCACGACCTGGCTGGCCGCCACGAAGCCGAGTTCGGCATTGGCGCTTTCAATGAATTGCAGCGTCTGCGTAATGTTCTCGCCGGTCACCAGCTTCGGAGCGATGGCATCGGTTAGCCCCAGCTTGGCGATGGTCTCGACGGCGGCTAGGCCGTAGGGCGCAGTGGCAGGGTCGGCGATGGCGAGCTTTTCGAAGTCGCCGCCTTGCAGAACGGCGGCACCGTCGCTCAGATCGAGCGTGGTGCTGTAAAGCGCGAGGGCACCGATGGCATAGGTGAACACCGTGCCGTCCACCGCGAACCCGTCAGTGACGGCCCTGGTGGGGCGCTCATCGTCAGCCGCAAGGAAGACCTCGAACGGCGCACCCTGGCTGATCTGGGTATAAAGCTGGCCGGTGGCGCCAAAGCTGTAGGTCACGTCGTGGCCGGTCTCGGCCTTGAACAGCGGCGCCAGTTGTTCGGCAACTTTGGTGAAATTGGCGGCTACGGCGACGATGACGGTGTCCGCATGGGCCGCTGGCGTCAGAAGCAAGACGGTCAGCAGCACCGTGACCGTCCGCGCTCGCCAGCGACCCATGTAGCGGTTCATTTCGATCAGCCGCGGAGCTGGCTGGCTTCACGGGCGAGGGCCTCGATGCGCGCCCAGTCATTGGCGGCCAGGGCATCGGCGGGCATGATCCAGCTGCCGCCGACGCAGATCACGTTGGGCAGGCCGAGATAAACCTTGGCCTTGGCCGGATCGATGCCGCCAGTGGGGCAGAAGGTAATGTCGGGTAAGGGCGAGGCAAACGCCTTGAGCACCGGCGCGCCGCCATTGGCTTCGGCGGGAAAGAATTTGAGATAGCCATAGCCACGCTCCGAAGCTGTCATGGCTTCGCTGGGCGTGGCAATGCCGGGCAGCAGCGGAATGCCGATGTCGTCGGCAGCGTCGAGAATGCGCGGCGAAATGCCGGGCGACACCATGAAGCGGCAGCCCGCATCGACCGATTGCTTCATGTGTAGCGCCGTGCGCACCGTGCCGGAGCCGACGATGGCGCCAGCAACCTTGGCCATTTCTTCCATGACCTTGAGCGCGTTGGGCGTGCGTAGCGTCACTTCGAGAATGGGCAATCCGCCGGCGACCAGCGCCTCGGCCAGCGGGCGCGCCTGCGACACATCATCGAGAATGATGACCGGCACGACAGGCGCAAGCGAGAGGATGGAGCGAATGGCGGCGGTATCTTGCGGCATGATCGGCCTCGTCAATTGGTGTTGCGCCAAGGGTTAGGAGCTTGGCTAAACCGGCGCAACCCCGTTCGGTGGTTGAACAGTTTTTTCGACGTCGTGAGCGTTCGACGCCAAAGTCTGGCAGGGCGGCGGTGGCGGCCATTGTAGATTGCGTGGTTATGCATATAACTCTGACCAGAGTACGCAGTCACCACTAAGCGTTTAACCGAGATTGCCGTGGAAAAGCTGCTTGTCAACATTGGCTTGATGCCAGTTCAATTGAGTACGGGTCCGCTGGATGTTGCATGCAACTCGGAGGACGCGTTGCGCTATTCCGACTGTCTCGGGGACCGAGTGGCCCTGGCCTACTTCATCGTCGACCAGGGTCCCTTGTATCAGTATGCCTCGGCAACGCTTGACCGGTTCACGACAAGGGGCAACATGCTTGTCGCCCAATTCAGCCGACTGACCTTTTTGCCGAATGATGTCGAGCAAACTGTGCTCGCTTCCAGTGCGGTATTTTCGGTGCTTTCCGACACATCCGACAGCATTCCTTTCGGTGAAGCGGCCCCACTTTATGGCGCCGACGAAGCGGGCACTATTTTCGAGTCTCTCGATATCTATGGCCAGATTGGACGACAGGTGCGCAACGCAGCCCAAGACCTCTGCGCCTTTTCGGGTGTGACCGTGCTCCCGGGGGAAGGCAGTGCCACGCTGATCCGCCCCATCGACGACGGTGGTCGCGTGCACGCGCGCAACTTTATCTATCTCCATGAAGAACCTTCCCGGCTGTTCAACCACTTTGCCTGGACGGTTGGCCCGGACATGGAGATCATAGCCGATGCCTGGGCGACGGGGACAGATGTGCTCTCGACCGTCAATTCCACCGGCAAATTGCTGGTCGGCGAGGACCAGCGCCACTGGCCGGACGAGCGGGCGCTCGCCTGGCATCGGCAGAGATTTTTCGACCGTCTCCGCTAACGACGCGGAAGCAAAATTAGCTGTTTAGTACAGCGTCGACCTCGGCACGCGTCGGTGGCTTGCAGCCCTTGCGACCGCAGTTGATGCCGGCAACGACAGCGCCGAAGCGCAGCATGTCGCCAAGCGCCGCGTCATCGAGACCATCGAGCTTGCCGGCCTGCAGCAGTTGGCGTTCGCTGAGCCAGGACAAGATGCCGGCCATCAGGCTGTCGCCGGCACCGACCGTGTCGCCGAATACCGGTGGCGCGTAGATCGCAGCAGTTGCCGTTCCCGCAGCGGTGAAAGCACGGGACCCCTTGTCACCCAGGGTGACGACGACCAACTCGCAACTGGGCCGGGCGAGGAGTTCGGAAACATGCGCTTCGATGCTTTTCGCACTGTCGAGGGCTTCGAGATCCTCTTCGGAGACCTTGACCACATGAGCCAAATCCAGAAATGCCGACAGGCGGGATTTATAGCCTTCGAAATCTTCGACCAGGCTCGGTCGCACATTGGGGTCGATCGAGATGGTGGCACCCCGCGCGATCGCAGCCTCGACGATCTGCAGCCAGATGGCGGATTCATCGGGCTTTATCGGGCAGAAACCGCCGATCTGGTAGAGCTCGAGCTGTGCGGGCAAGGCGGCGATGGCGGAGGACGCTTCGATCGCGCCGTCGGCCGACCGGTAAAAGCCATAGCGGGCATTGTGGTTGGCGTCGAAGTTGACCACGGCGAGCGTGGTATATTCGGTGACGCGCTCGGTCAGCAGCGGCGTGACATTGGCATCGTGCAGCGGCCCGAGCAGATAATCGCCGAAGGCATCGGCCGAGATGGGGCAGAGGAAGCCGGTGTCATTGCCCAGTTTGGCGAGCGCAATGGCGCAATTATAGGGCGAGCCGCCCTGGTGGGCGGTCATAACGATCTGACCTTCGGCATCGCGCCCGGTCACGCCACCACCCGGCAGCGCCACCTCGGCCTTGAGATCGATCAGGCTTTCCCCACCCACGACGAACATGCACCGCCTCCGCAAAAAACCGCTGCGCGTAGCAGCCGTCAGCGACATAGCATTTTTGTCTGCAGTGTCACGCAATTTGCAATTCGGCAGAATGATCGAAGCCACAGATTTAAATGGCATGGCCGGATTAAAACTGGCTCCCCGGTGTTGACAGGTTGAGGGCCATGCGAGACGGCGCCTCGAATTTGGAGGAAATTCCCATGCATTTTCGTTCGATCCTGGCCGGTGCTGCGGCACTGGCATTGCTGACGGCACCAAGCTTTGCTGAGGACTACATCGGCGGCACCGTCATGAGCGCTGACATTGGCGGCAAGCAGGTGCTGACCGACGCCAAGGGCATGACGCTCTACATTTTCGACAAGGACGTTGCCGGCAAGTCCAACTGCAATGGCGATTGCGCCGTCAAATGGCCCCCGCTGATGGCTGCGGCCGACGCCAAGGACGATGGCGAGTTCACCGTGGTGACGCGCGACGACGGCTCGAAAATGTGGGCGCATGAGGGGATGCCGCTGTATTATTGGTTCAAGGACACCAAGGCCGGCGAGACGTCGGGTGACGGCGTCGGTGGTGTCTGGCATCTTGCGGTCGAATGATCCTAGCGGGCATTAGTTTTTGAGCGATTTCCTCGACCAGGTCGAAATTTGTGTGCCAGCCCTCAGGCGTTATGCCCGGGCGCTGACGCGCAATGCCGACCTGGCCGACGATCTGGTCCAGGATTGCCTCGAACGTGCAATCGCCAAGCGCGGCCTGTTTCGCCCCAGTGGGCCGGTCCGCGCCTGGCTCTTCACCATCTTGCTGAACCTGTATCGCAACGGGCTTCGTTCCTCCCACCGGCGGGGCGAGACGGTGGATATTTCCAGCATTCCCGAACCCTCGACACCCGCGCCCCAGCCGGGGCATATCGCGCTGGCCGAAATGGCTCGCGCCATCGACACCCTGCCGCTCGAACAAAAGGAAGCCCTGCTGCTGATCGCGCTCGAAGGCCTGGCGTACCAGGAAGCCGCCGACATTCTGAAAATCCCGGTGGGCACGCTGATGAGCCGGCTGGGACGGGCGCGGGCTGCGCTGCGGGTGCTGACCGGCACACCGGCCGAACCGCATTTGAGGACGGTCAAATGAGCACGCCCGATCGCGACATGCTGATGGCTTATGCCGACGGACAGCTGGACGAAGCCGGGCGCCGCGCGGTTGAGGCATATCTCGCGGGCAATGCCGAGGCGGCGGCGGAAGTCGCCCTGATGCAGCGCCAGAACGACGCCATCCAGACGCTGTTTGTCCCGACGGGCGCCGAACCCGTGCCGGCCCGGCTGCATGCACGACGGATCGCGGCACAGGCTGGCCGGCAGCGCCACCGTAGCCTCGGCTGGGCTGTGGCAGCGATCGTGCTGGTCGGGCTGGGG
>Ga0247806_10000826_pt1 | contig 16768 bp, 18 predicted proteins | sample UWRJL059202B1_FD_179935 | JGI IMG/M metagenome (GOLD analysis project Ga0247806, IMG submission 179935) | Plant litter microbial communities from Arlington Agricultural Research Station in Wisconsin, United States - UWRJ-L059-202B-1 | ecosystem: Environmental > Terrestrial > Plant litter >... | reverse complement strand
ACGGGCCTTTATTTTTTTGAATCCTTTCAAACAGATCTTTTACCATAATCCAAGTTATCTTTTTTGTTTAAAAACGCACCAAAAGTAATTATTAAATTGCTACTGTCATAATATTTTTATGTAAAGGGTGTAACAAATGTGCCGGCCTGCAAACTAATACAGTAAATAACAAAAACTTTTAAACAGGTAAAACAGCTAAATACCTGATTTATATTGTACACAAAAAAATAATTTATAGATTTACCTTTTATTAACCAACCTTTAATATTACCACCAAAATGGATTCACAAAAAGTAGACATGTTCCTGATGACGAATGCTAAGTACTTTCAGGCAAAACACCTTAACTATATTCGCGAAAGGCTGCAGGTAGCAGACGATTCTAAATGGGCCATGATACAATCTGCCGATCTCAAAGACCCTACAACAAGCCTTCTGGTTTCTATATTTGCAGGAAGCCTTGGCATAGACCGCTTTATAATAGGTGATATAGGCCTTGGAGTAGGTAAACTATTAACGTGTGGCGGTTTAGGCATATGGTACATCGTAGATATCTTCCTTATTACCGATGCTACCAAAGCAAAAAATATGGAAAAACTGCAAATGTTCCTGTAACATCATGACAAGGAACAGGCTATACTTTTTTTTGTTTTTAGCATTAATTGCAGGTTACAGTTATGTGTTTTCGGAAACGTGCATGAAAATATCTCACCCTACTTTTACACCCTGCATTTTTAAAAACATTACCGGTATAGCTTGCCCCTCCTGCGGGGTAACACGGTCTGTATTATTACTTATTCATGGCAATGTTACATTTGCAATTTTAACGAACCCGCTTGGGCTCATTGTAGCTGCCATTATGGCTATTACTCCTTTATGGATGCTGTATGATGTGTTTCTAAAAAGAGATACCCTGCATAGTAGCTACCTAAAAACAGAGAAGATCTTAAAAACTCCGTTAATCGCTATGTTGCTTTTCATATTAATCTCCGCTAACTGGGCATGGAATATACATAAAGGATTATGACAGATAAAACCACCCCGGAAATTATACACCCTACCGACCTGGAACAAGCGTCTAACAGTTACCTTATGGCAATTGTGGCGGTCATTGCAGGCTTACCACTACCTGTAATAAACGCTATTGCTTCTCTTATTTATTATGCTGCTCACAGGCAGTCCTCTTACTTTGTGCGCTGGCATTGCATACAGGCCATTTTGGCGCAGGCCATAATGATACCCTTTAATAGTTTTGCTTTTGGATGGGCTGTAGCACTAATTACAAGCCACCCTACAATTAGCTTTATAAACTTACAGGGCGGCTATAATGGCGAGACCGATAATTTTATTTACAACCCTGCTTACTTTTTACTGTACATAACCATTATTATTTTATTTAATATTGCAGAATTTATTACTGTTATTATAACCGCTGCCCGGGTAAGGAAAGGTAAAAATGTGCGCTGGTTTGTACTTGCAAACCTTACCGATGCCCTTACCAGCAAACAAAATCGCGACCCCTACGTACTATGAAACTTGTTTTTGCCTCTAACAATAAGAATAAACTCCTCGAAATAAGACACCAGCTACCCGCCGAAATAGAATTGCTTAGCTTGGAAGAAATAGGCTGCCATGAAGATATTGCCGAAACTGCCGACACCATAGAAGGCAATGCCATACTTAAAGCTAATTACGTAACCCAAAATTATGGTTACGATTGCTTTGCCGATGATACAGGCCTGGAGGCAGATGCCCTAAATGGAGCACCCGGAGTATATTCTGCACGGTATGCCGGCGAAGAAAAAAGTGCTGATGCTAACATGGATAAGTTGCTTAAAGAGCTTAATGGAAACGCAAATCGTAAAGCCAGCTTTAAAACCGTTATTGCCTTAAACCTTGATGGGAAGCAGCATTTATTTACGGGGATTGTAAATGGTAATATTACTTTAGAGAAGGCAGGAACAGCTGGTTTTGGTTACGACCCTGTTTTTATGCCCGTAGGATTAAACGTTACATTTAGCCAACTCTCTCTCGACCAAAAGGCGCAGCTTAGCCATCGTGGCAGGGCTGTAAAACAACTCATAGATTTCATTAAAAGGTAATACATTGATTATCAAATTGATTTATTAAAATAAAACTCTTGCTACTGTTAGCATATATCGCTAATAAACAGTACCTTTGCAGCTATTTTAAAATCATATATGAATAAATTTGAACAATTAGGATTGAATGAATCGCTTCTGAAGGCGATAAGCGATCTAGGATTTGAAAATCCGTCAGAAGTACAGGAAAAAGCGATTCCCCTATTATTGGAAAAAGATACAGATATTGTGGCCCTTGCACAAACTGGTACAGGGAAAACCGCTGCATTTGGTTTTCCGCTTATCCAGAAAATAAACCCGGATAACAAAAACACACAGGCACTTATACTTTCACCAACGCGTGAACTTTGCTTACAGATTACAAACGAAATTAAACTTTACTCTAAATACATAAAAGGCATTAACACTGTTGCCGTTTATGGAGGCGCGAGTATTACAGAGCAGGCAAGAGAAATTAAACGTGGTGCACAAATTATTGTTGCTACCCCGGGCCGTATGCAGGACATGATAAACCGTGGTCTTGTAAACATCTCTCAAATAGATTTTTGTATTCTTGATGAGGCAGATGAGATGCTTAACATGGGCTTTTATGAGGACATTGTAAATATCTTATCTACATCTCCGGAAGATAAAAGCACCTGGTTATTCTCTGCTACAATGCCACAGGAGGTTGCCCGTATTGCTAAAGAATTTATGCGCAAACCGTTAGAAATAACTGTTGGTCATAAAAACTCCGGTTCATCTACGGTATCTCACGAATTTTACCTTGTAAATGCGCGCGACCGTTATGAGGCTCTTAAACGTCATGCAGATGCTAACCCGGACATTTTCTCGGTAGTATTTTGCCGTACTAAAAGAGATACTCAGGCAGTTGCCGAAAAACTTATTGAAGACGGATATAATGCTGCTGCACTTCATGGTGACCTTTCTCAGGCACAACGTGACTCTGTAATGAAATCATTCCGCGGAAGGGCTATCCAGATGCTTGTTGCTACAGATGTTGCTGCAAGGGGTATAGATGTTGACAACATTACACACGTTGTTAACTACCAGCTTCCTGACGAAATAGAGACGTACAACCACCGTTCTGGCCGTACAGGCCGTGCCGGTAAACTGGGCACCTCTATCGTTATTATAACTAAAAGCGAAATACGCAAAATATCAGCTATTGAAAGGATCATCCAACAAAAATTTGTTGAGAAAACAATCCCTTCAGGTATGGAGATCTGCGAAATACAGTTATTCCACTTAGCTAACAAAATTAAAGATGTAGAGGTAGACCACGAAATAGACTCTTACCTTCCTGCCATTTATGAAGTAATGAAAGATCTTTCTAAAGAAGAACTTATCAAGAAAATGGTATCGGTAGAGTTTAACAGGTTTATTAGCTACTACAAAAAAAACAGGGATTTATCTTCTCAGTCTGCCGGCGAAAGACGCGAAAGCGCTCCACGCGATGGTGGTAACGATGGCGCAACCCGTTACTTTGTTAACATAGGGTCTCGTGACAACTTTGACTGGATGAGCCTTAAAGATTTCCTTCGCGATACATTAGGCCTTGGCCGTGACGATGTATTTAAAGTAGATGTAAAAGAAGGTTTCTCTTTCTTTAATACAGATGCAGACCATACAAACACCGTTCTTGAAACTCTTAACAATATGCACTACGAAGGTCGTCGTATTAATGTAGAGGTTTCTAAAAACGAAGGTGGTGGCGGTGGTGGCCGTAGAGACCATAATGGTCGCAGCGGCGGCGGACGCAGCTTTGGCGGACGTAGCGAATCTTTTGGCAACGGCCGTCCTCCAAGAGGTGAAGGTGCTCCAAGAAGAGACAGCAACTCTGCAGGCTCTGGTAGCAGACCCCCAAGAAGGACTGACTCTGCCCCATCAAGGGACAGCAAGAGGCCTCGCAGAAGCTAATTAGAAAATATTTTTTAATAGAATGTATACTAACTACAAAATATCGCGTTTGTTTATTACTTTTACAGAACATAAACAAATAATGAGATATTTTGTAGTTTTTTTATTTTCGATACTTTCTCTTTCTGTTTTTGCCCAAACTAACGACGTGCAAAAACCAGAGTCAGTAACTGGTACCATAGTATCAGATATTACATTACTGCCTGTACCGGGAGTAAGCATCATTAACATTAATAAAGTTAAGGGTACCACTACAGATAGTAAAGGTAACTTTACTTTAGAGGCTAATGCTAACGACACACTGCACGTATCGTTTATAGGTTACCAGTCTATTAAAGTACGCGTTACTAATGACTGGATAAAAAATGCTACCAATACAAAAATCCCTTTAACCGAAAGGTCTTACACGCTGGAAGAAGTTATTATTAATAAATACAGCCTTACAGGCTATTTACAAATAGACTCTAAACTGGCACCTATAAAAGAGAACTACCGCTATAATATTGCCGGTTTATACCAGGGGTATGAAGGTGGAGAGAACTCGCCAAATGCTTTTAAAAAGATAGTAAGCTCTGTATTTAACCCTGCCGACCTTTTGCACAATGTATTTGGTAAAAAACCTACAGAAATGCGCAGGCTTAGGGAAATGAAAAAGGACGATACTGTACGCAATGCTCTTGCCAATAAATTTGACCGTGAAACCCTCGCAGCATTATTAGGCGTAGATAAAAAAGAAATTGCCGAAATACTGGAACGCTGCAACTACTCTGAACAATTTATAACCACCGCAAACGACCTCCAGATAATGGATGCCATAAGCGGCTGTTATGAAGAATATAAGGCGGTAAACAAAAACTAAGCTTCCTGCTCCAGATATTTTTTGGTTATAAAATCAATATCCTTTATTGTTTTTTGAGTCCAGTCTATACGTTTTTCAAACATTTCCTCCTCGGTCAGTTTCCAGTCAATACCTGATTTGCGCAGCCTGCTGCTAAGGTTTTGTATTACAATAGCTGCAGATGACGACACATTAATACTTTCTGTAAAGCCTACCATAGGTATTTTTAAAAAACCATCGGCCTGCTTTAATACCTCTTCGCTAAGGCCAAGCCTTTCTGTACCAAAAAAAATTGCACAGGGCTGCGATATATCAAAATCATCCATAAGGGCAGAATCTTCGTGTGGCGATGTCGCTATAATACGGTAGCCTTTAGCTTTTAGCTTATCTATACATTCCTGCGTACTGCCATAGCGAGTTACATCTACCCATTTTTGTGCGCCCATAGCAATTTCTTTATCTATTGTTTTACCATATTTTGCCTCTATAACATTAAGCTCCTGTATACCAAAAACCTCGCAGGTGCGTAGTACAGCACTGGTATTATGCAGCTGAAAAATATCTTCTATAGCAATGGTAAAATGTTTAGTGCGCTCCTGCAGCACCCTGATAAAATTGTCACGCCGGTTTTCTGTTATAAAATTCTCAATATATTCAAGATAAGCCGCGTCTGATGTATTTTTCATTATATTTTATTGTTAAAAATCTTTTTAGTATATTCGGGGATACCAAACCTTAGTTATGACACAGGAAGAATTACTCGAACAAATTTACAAAAAAGACGGTAAAGCTTTTACAGCATTATACGACATGTATTCTAAAAGCTTATATGGGGTAATATTTAATCTTTTAAAAGATAAAGAAGAAAGCGAAGACGTATTACAGGACGTTTTTGTAAAAATATGGAAAAACATAGATAGTTATAACGAGGGTAAAGGCCGTTTTTTTACCTGGATACTAAATATTGCCCGAAATGCCTCTATAGACAGGCTACGATCTAAAGGGCATAATAACAGCAAAAAAAACCTTTCTGCCGACAATTTCGTACATATTCTTGATTACAACAGCAGCGCTACCAATAAGATAGACGCTATAGGTATTAAGGAATTTATAAACAAACTTAAGCCTAAATGCATTCGCCTTATTGATTTGCTTTTCTTTAAAGGGTATACCCAACAGGAAGCTTCGGAAGAGCTTGCAATACCTCTGGGTACCGTAAAGACACAAAACAGGAATTGCATAGGTGAATTAAGAAATATACTACAGGAATAATGGACACTACAGAATACATATCATCCGGAACACTTGAGTTTTACGTGTACGGACTTTTGTCTGAACAGGAAAACATCGAGGTAAATGACATGGCACAAAAACACGAAAGTGTACGTGCCGAAATACTCTCTATAGAAAAAGCGGTTATAAATCTTTCTCACGGTGTGTCACCACATCTCTCGGCAGAGAATTACGAAAAAATACGCCAGAAACTTATAGAGAAACATAGCGGTGTGGTTCAGTTAGAGCCTAAACGTGGCATGAACCCATACATAGGCTGGGCTGCAGCGGTTGTACTTATGTTTGGATTGGCTTTCCAATACTACAAGTACAATGAAGTTAGTAAAGAGGTTGAGGCGGTTAACGTTCAGAGATCTAAATTTGAGCAGCTTCTTGCCAGCACAGAAAAGAAAAATGCCGACGCAGAGAAAGCCCTTGCCGTTATACGCGATAATGCAAGCTCGACCATTAGCCTTGCCGGCCAGGAAGCTTCTCCCCAAGCTTATGCTAAGGTGTATGTAAATAAAAATACTAAAGAAAGTTATGTAGACGTTTCCGGGCTGCCTAAGGCTCCCGCAGGGAAGGTATATCAGGTATGGGCACTTAAGCTCGACCCCCTTACTCCTACAAGCATAGGTGTTATAGATGATGCCACAGCACAAAACGGAGTATTTAAAGTAGATAATAATGATTCCGCACAGGCCTACGGCATTACACTGGAGCCTGCCGGTGGTAGCCCTACCCCTACTTTAGAGCAGCTATATACTTTAGGAAAGGTGTAATACTTTTAATATAAAATTGACATAAGGAAGCTCGAAAGGCTTCCTTTTTTTGTTACTTCGCAAAAAATCCAGGATAGTGCCGGTGTTAAGGATTGCTATCTTGTGGACAAATTTATTATTTCGCTTAAAAAAGTGATACAGTCTCACCCCCAACCCTTCTCCAAAAGAGAGGGGAGCCTAGATCGGGTACTTTATTTGAAAATTTGTAGCGAAATATATTATCCGCATCCTTCTCATTCCATATAAAAAACTTTGCTAAATTTGAGTATGAAGAAACTCGTTATACTATCTGGCGCAGGTATAAGCGCGGAAAGTGGTGTGGCAACCTTTAGAGATGCCGGTGGCTTGTGGGAAGGCCACGATGTTATGGATGTGGCATCGCCCGAAGGCTGGCGTAAAAACCCGGTATTAGTACTGGACTTTTACAATAAACGCCGCCGCCAGCTTTTTGAAGTAGAGCCTAACAAGGCTCACTTTATTGCTGCCGAACTGGAAAAAGACTTCGACGTTACCATCATTACCCAAAACGTAGACGACCTCCATGAACGTGCCGGAAGCACAAACGTTATTCATTTGCATGGCGAACTATTGAAGGCTCGCAGTATTTACAACGAAGATGATATAATAGACCTAACCGGGGATATTAAGCTGGGCGACCTGCATACAGATGGCCACCAGCTTCGACCTCACATAGTGTGGTTTGGCGAGGCCGTGCCAGCCATAGAAGAGGCTGCATACGTTACAGAGCAGGCCGATTATGTTATTTTAATAGGCACATCGTTACAGGTGTATCCTGCTGCCGGCCTTCTAGATTTTGCAAAACGTACCACCCCCATTTTTTATATTGACCCTAACCCGGCAAGCATCCGCAATTTAAAGAACCCGTTGGAAGTTGTGCAAATGGCGGCAAGCGAGGGTATGGAAATTGTAGCGGGGAGGTTGAGGGCACATAGTTAAGCTTTATTAAAAATTCATAAATGATCTTAATAGTCAAACATGGCAAAGCAAGTTTTCGATACAAAGTACAAAAGATTTTAAAAAAAAACACAAAGACTTCAGGTTATGAGATGACTATAATTCGGAAATTTTAAAACAATTTTTTGACAATCCAAACAATAAATAAACATATAAAATATAAAGTCCTATTTGAAAGTAAATGAGCTATACTATGCTATAAAAGTAGTGATTCAGCAATGTGTAATTTAATTTCTAGATTTGTTTAAACTATTTTCATTCTTTAATAAATTTTCCCTGCCATTGCCCATGATCAGAAATAATCCTGAGAATATATACGCCATCACTTAGACCGTCGACATTAATTTCGGTATTTTTGAAAGGTTTTGATAACATCTGCTGTCCTAACATGTTATATACTGCAAAACTCCTGATAGTATAGTTTTGTCGTTCAGGTAATTGAATGTTGATTGAATTTGTGACAGGGTTGGGATATATTGAAATAGCATTTTTAAACCCAATGGCCTTATCTAACCCCATGCAGGCCTCAATGGTAATATGAATGGGCATTGTTACCGTAGTTCCGCATTCATTAATCATCTCGCAAGTGTAGTCGCCACTATCAGCAACACTCAAATCATTCAGGGTTAATACTGCAGTTGCCTGGCTGCTAATTGTCCCTTCATTTTTTCGCCAAAGGTAGCTTTCAGCGTTACTATTTTGGATATTATAAGTAAATGATTCTCCTTCACAAATAGTGTAGGTATCATTTTCTATAAACGTATAGGCTGGTTTACGGCAAATTTCAACAAGGTCTCCATAAGTTGCCGTATTCCAAAGCATTCCCAGGAATTATCACATTTGATTCACTATCTGCATTGTTAGGGTCAAACCGGAATACGCCTTTGCTGCAGGTGCCAAAATAGTAACCTTCAGAAGATTTCAGTAATGTATTTGGTAGTGGAGTGTTGCCAGTAGGATAGTCATTACCTACCATCTTGAAATAATGTCTGACTGCAATTATATTCGTTGCAATATCATATTCATAAATCGTACCCTGAACGATTTGGTTTGGATTTGTGGGATCAAATCCGCCAGTGGATAGTACACCGTACAATTTGCCGTTGTCTCCTAAGCTAAGAGGCCCCGGATAGGAACCTGAAACAAGGTGAGCGAAACTAAATTTCTTAGTGTAAGTGTTGTTAGCAATGTCATATTCAAACAACACCCCATCATCTGCAGGAGCATTCGAGGTCGACGTGCCTCCGGTCCAGGTAGTTCCGTAAAGTTTTCCCTGTGGTGATTCGATAAAAGAACCCGATGGCGACTTACCATCATTAGCTGTACAGTTAAAGGGATAGATAAATGTAAAAATATTATTCGTTGAATTAAGGCGTACAATAGAACCTAAAAAAGGCATACCGATTACACAGGCGGAAAAATTTTGGGTTGCACCATAAATAAATCCATTGGATGCCTTTAATAATTCGCCCCGCATCGGGTTTGGTATACTCCCATCAATGTTAGGTACTAATCCCACCTGTTGTATATCTCCGGTCGCTATAGTGTATTTATATATACCACCAAAAGATGCAGTACCGTAAAGAATTCCCGGTGTCGGTTCGATTAGTCCGGATTCAGGATTTGCCATGTAAGGAAGCTCAGCACTTCCAAATTCGGCAAGAACCGTGTAGTGATCAAAAGTCAAATCATACTCGAAAAGAACACCGCCGGATTCGGTAGTTTCAGGGAACAGATATCCGCCTTTGAAAGCAGTACCATAAAGCTTCCCATTTGATGCCAAAAGAAGCTTTCCTCTTGGATATCTGCCGTTTGCACCATCAAAGCTATATACCGTGGACATATCTGCGCCATTGATGTCAGTCCTGAAAATAGCTCCATAGGAACCAGCTGTATTGTTACCTGTTTTTAATCCCCAAATTTCTTTTTGGGCTGATGCGATATTCAGACAGCAGATATTTAATATTATAAGTAATTTTATTTTCATAAAATATTTATTTTCAGCATTTTGTACAATCAAATATATAACATTTACATTACTAAATCCTCTACACTGAAAGTAAATCATTTGATAGAAAGGAAAAGTTTTGACATTTCCTTTAAAACCTCCCCTAATTAATTTAAGCTGCCAGTAGACATAAAAGAAGTAAGCGCATTAGAACGTAAGGCAATCGACTTAAAAATCCACAGGAAATCGAAATAAAAAATTATCTACACTTTAGAACAAGAAAATCTAAAAGTTAAAACTGAGAAAGAGGGTGGAACAACAATCAGCGAGATTTAAAAACTGTTTCCGAGATTTCGATTTTCATAAATCACCATAAAACATTATATTTGCGCGCATAGGATTTTTTACTAAACACAACTATGCAACACTTATCTGAACTGAATGCCATATCGCCAATTGACGGCAGGTACAGGAACAAAACGGCTCCATTAGCTTTATATTTCTCTGAAGAAGCGCTTATTAAATACCGCGTTCTTGTGGAAATAGAATATTTTATCGCACTTTGCGAACTTCCGTTACCACAACTTACAGGCGTATCTAAAAACCAATACGAGCCGCTTCGCGACATCTACCGGAATTTTAGTACCAATGATGCATTACAGATAAAAGAAATAGAAAAAACTACTAACCACGACGTTAAAGCCGTGGAGTATTTTATAAAAACTGCTTTTGATACTCTTGGCCTTGATGCTTTTAAAGAGTTTATCCACTTTGGGTTAACTTCTCAGGATATTAATAACACTGCCATACCACTTTCTACAAAAGATGCTTTTGAGAAGGTATACATGCCATCACTAATATCGGTTATCTCTAAGCTTAAGGAGCTTAGTACCGACTGGATGGATATCCCAATGCTGGCACGCACGCATGGGCAGCCTGCTTCGCCTACACGTTTGGGCAAAGAGGTCGCTGTATTTGTAGAGCGTTTAGAAGAGCAGCTGCGTTACCTTAACAATGTGCCTTTTGCGGCTAAATTTGGCGGTGCAACGGGTAACTTTAACGCCCATTTTGTAGCCTACCCTAAAAATGACTGGAGACAATTTGGCAACGATTTTGTAGAAAGCACGCTGGGTTTAAAACATTCGTTCCCTACTACACAAATAGAACATTACGATCATTTTGCTGCCTTTTTTGATGTTCTTAAACGTATCAATACTATACTAATAGATCTTGACCGTGATATTTGGACGTATGTGTCTATGGACTATTTTAAGCAAAAAATCAAAGCAGGCGAAATAGGATCATCGGCTATGCCACACAAAGTAAATCCTATCGACTTCGAAAATTCCGAAGGTAACTTAGGTATTGCTAATGCTTTATTTGAGCATCTTTCGGCTAAATTACCAATATCAAGGTTACAACGCGACCTTACAGACAGTACTGTATTGCGCAATATAGGTGTACCTATAGGCCATACCATAATAGCTTTTGAAGCTACCCTTAAAGGCCTTAACAAACTACTTCTTAACGAAACTAAGTTTGCCGAAGACCTTGAAAAAAACTGGGCTGTAGTAGCAGAGGCTATCCAGACTATCCTTCGTCGTGAGGCTTACCCTAACCCTTATGAAGCTTTAAAAGACCTTACGCGTACCAATACGGTTATTAATAAAGAGTCGATGCATGTGTTCATTAACGGATTAAATGTAACCGATGATGTAAGAAATGAACTACTGAAAATAACACCTGCAAATTACCTGGGCATTATGCCATAAATATGTTAAAACCTGTTTAAATTTATTCAACAACTGGCTTTATAGCTTATTTTTGAGAGAAGTGCTATTAGTACGTTGCAATAAATTTAAACAGGACACAACATGCCTTACAAGATCCTTATACTTTTTGCCCACCCGTTGTTCGAGAAATCGAACGCTAATAACGCGTTGGTTAACAATATTCCGGATTCTCCTAATATAACGTTTCACGATTTATATCAGGAGTATCCGGATTTTGATATTAATGTAAAAAGAGAACAGGAATTATTAGTACTTCACGATATCATAATTTGGCACCACCCCGTGTACTGGTACAGCTGCCCTCCATTGCTAAAACAATGGATAGACCTTGTATTAGAGCACGGCTGGGCATACGGCCGCGAGGGTAAAGCACTGCAAGGCAAGTTACTTTTGCAGGCACTTACCACAGGCGGTAAAAAAGAAAATTACTCTTCTACCGGCATAGATCGTTTTACAATACCCCAGCTTATGGAGCCTTTTTGCCAAACGGCAAAAGTTTGCAATATGCATTACCTACCACCATTTGTAGTGCATGGCACCCACTCTATGACTCAGGAAACGTATACCGAATATGGCGAATTATATGGGCAGGTATTACACTACCTCGAAAATAAAGAAATAACATTATCAGAACTCGCCAACTTTAAATACTTTAACGATTGGATAGTAACTAAATTCGCATAAATCATGTCAGAGAGTCTTTTATTTCAGGCAATAATATACCTGCTGGCCGCTGTAATTTGTGTGCCAATAGCCAAGAAGCTCGGCCTTAGTTCTATACTGGGCTACCTCTTTGCAGGTATATTTATAGGTCCGCACGTACTGGGTCTTATAGGCCAGGAGGGGCAGGATATAATGCACTTTGCCGAGTTTGGCGTTGTCATGATGCTGTTCTTAATTGGCTTGGAGCTCGACCCTTATAAATTTTGGCGCATGCGGCGCGTTATTGTAGGCATGGGTATGCTGCAACTTTTGGGCACGGTTACGGTGTTGTTTATTGCCTGCTCAATAGTGCTGCGATGGGAGTGGCAGGTTACACTGGTTATTTCGCTTGCACTAACCCTTTCATCTACCGCCATTGTAATGCAAACCCTCAAAGAAAAAGGGCTTAGCAAAACATCTATGGGCAGGTCGTCATTTGCGGTGCTGCTCTTTCAGGATATTGCTGTAATACCGATATTAGCAATACTGCCCTTACTTGCAGACGGTAATATTAACAACAAAGACATTAACGAGTCGATTATTTCACACATGCCGGCATGGTTACAAACCCCCATAGTATTTGGAACCATAGGTGCTGTATATTTAGGTGGTAAATTTCTTATTATACCACTGCTGCATGTAGTTGCAAAAACGAGGTTACAGGAACTTTTTACAGCCTCTGCCCTGTTATTAGTTATGGGTGTATCGTTCATGATGCAGCTTGTAGGGCTTAGCCCCGCGCTTGGTGCATTTATTGCAGGCATGGTATTAGCTAACAGCGAATTTCGCCACGAGTTAGAAGGAGATATTGCTCCTTTTAAAGGATTGCTTTTAGGTTTGTTCTTTATTGGCGTAGGCGCATCGATTAACTTTAGCCTTATCCTGGCCGACCCGGCTTTTATTATCATCTTCAGTACCATTTTCAACACCATAAAATTCTTTGTATTATTAGGTGTGGGAAGAATATATAAAAAGAGTTCCGACCAAAACCTGCTCTTCTCTTTTGCGTTGAGCCAGGCAGGAGAATTTGGATTTGTAATATTAGGGTTTGCGGTACAACTTAACCTTATCCCCACAGTTCTTTCCAGCCAAATGATGGCTGTAATTGCCATAAGTATGGTGGGCACACCGTTTTTATTATTGATAAATGAAAAATGGATCGACCCATTTTTTGGTGTAAAAGAAAGGCATTCTAAAAAGAAATATGATACTATTGAAGAAGATCCAAATGATGTGGTTATAGCCGGTTTTGGAAACTTTGGCAGTACCATAGGCCGACTCCTTAAGGCTAACGGAATTCCGGCAACGGTACTTGATATGGACTCAGACAGGGTTGAATCGCTACGCAAAATGGGATTTAAAGTATATTATGGTGATGCTTTGCGTCTCGAATTATTAAAAGCAGCCGGTTGTGAGCATGCTAAAATATTTATTGCCGCTATAGATAACCCCAGGGTAAACCTTCAAGTGGTAGAGATGATTAAAAAACATTACCCACACCTTAAAATATTTGCACGTGCGCGTAACCGAAATGATGCATTTGAACTTGTGAATATAGGTATAAACGATTTTTACCGCGAAAACCTTTACAGTGCCGTACACCTTGGTGTAGATGCCCTTGTAGAAATGGGACATCGGCGTTATACTGCTACAAGACAAGGTCAGCGCTTTATAAAATATGACGAGGAAGCTACATTTAGGCTTGCCGAAAAACGCCATGATAAAAAGGCTTTACTTATGAGTACTATGCAGGAAATAGAAATACAAGAACAGTTAATTAGGGAGGACTTGTATGCACAGCTTGGCGCAAACGATCATGCCTGGGAAAGTTCTGACCTTAAAAATGAAGAAAAGAAAGAAGGTTTTTAATCACCAGAATTATGAAAGACAATATTTTGTCGGGCAGAAAAGACAGAGGTAAAAGTTCTGAAGACGACGAATTGTTTGGTACTGTGAAACAACAAAATAAACTGCACCAGGGTTTAGAAGATATGAATTATCTTTTAAGCAGGGACTATCCTGCAAATCTTCATTGGCATTAGTAGGTAACCGTTACAGGCTCAAATCACGCCAATTGCTGGCATTACAGGGAATATCCTGTTCGCAGAAAGATATTGCTATGAGGAGGGCTTAGGAATTATTGGCAAAAGATTTAATGGGGCAAACATTATATGTTGATGGCTTCAATATTTTAATCCTGTTAGAAACAATAATGTCGGGTGGCTTTATATTTAAAGGTTCCGATGGCTGTTACAGAGATATCTCTTCGGTTCACGGAACCTACCGAAAGGTAAACCAAACCGAAAAAGCATTAATCCTGATAGGGGAATTACTAAGGAGCTTAGAAGTAGAAAAAGCAATATGGATTTTCGACACGCCCGTATCTAATAGTGGCAAACTTAAAATATTGTGCTACGAGTTGGCGGAACAGTACGGCTTTTCATGGGATGTTTACTTAGAGAACTCCCCCGATAAATTTCTTATACAGAACGACAGGCTAATCAGTAGTTCTGATGCATGGATACTTAATGAATGCACATCATGGTTTAATTTGGGAGGTTTTATAATTAGTCATTTATATCCTAAAAATATGCCGTTAAATATTATCGAAATACATTAAAAATGCAAAAAGCCCACACATTAAAGTATGGACTTTAGTACAATTGAATAGAAATATTATTGATTTGCTTTTGCGTGATCTGCAAGAAATTGGGCAAGCCCAAGATCTGTAAGCGGGTGCTTAAGTAATCCTGCAATTGCAGAAAGTGGCCCCGTAATGACATCTGCCCCTATTTTTGCACAATTAATGATGTGCATAGAATGACGCACAGATGCTGCAAGGATTTGCGTTTCATAGCCATAATTATCATATATAAGGCGTATATCATCTATAAGTTGTAAACCATCTGTAGATATATCATCAAGACGCCCAATAAATGGCGATACATAAGTTGCACCGGCTTTAGCAGCAAGTAGTGCCTGCCCTGCAGAAAACACCAATGTTACATTAGTTTTAATTCCTTTTTCAGAAAAGTATTTTGCCGCTTTAACGCCTTCTTTAGTCATAGGCAATTTCACTACAATACGTTCATGAAGTTCGGCAAGTTCTTCACCTTCACACACCATACCGTCAAAATCTGTGGCAATAACTTCAGCACTTACATCACCATCACTAATATTACAAATATCAACATAGTGTTTTAATACATTGTCCTTACCACTAATACCTTCTTTAGCCATTAGCGAAGGGTTTGTAGTTACACCATCAAGTATTCCCATTTCCTGGGCTTCTTTAATTTGGGCAAGATTCGCCGTGTCTATAAAAAATTTCATTTATTATTATTTTGTTGGGTTGAAAACTTGCGCAAAATTACAATTTATAATGGTTCATTAGCATTTTTTCATATACTTTATCGGGCAGTACTCTTTTTAAAACTATCGAAAATTTCTGCATAAATACTCCCACTTTATAATGCACATTAGGATTAGGTTTTTTCATAATACTGTAAACAGCTTCAGCCATTTCTAATGGATTACTTCCTGCATCTACGTGAGTATTCATCATTTCTAATGTTGCTCCATACGGAATTTTATAAGCAGATCCTTTAAGCAATGGAGCGTGATAACGACCCGCGGCAATATTAGTGGCAAAATCGCCGGGTGCAATACTGGTTATAGTAATACCAAAACCTTTTACTTCCATACGTAATGCTTCTGTTATAAGTTCTAGTGCTCCCTTAGAGGCCGAATAAACACTTCTGTAAGGCAAACCCATATAACCAGCTATTGATGTAATATTAATTATCAACCCTCTTTTTTGAATTCTCATTTGAGGTAATACTGCTTTCATAACCTCGATAGGCCCAAAAAGATTGATCTCAAAGTTATTTTTTATCTCCTCAGCCGGAATCTCCTCAAGCGGTCCGGTTATTCCCACACCTGCATTATTAATAAGTACATCTATAGAGCCTTCTTTGGCAATTACCTGTTCTATAGCTGTTTTGACACTTTTAGAATCGCGAACATCAAGAGCTACTAATGGAAATATAGAACCCAAAACACGTTTAGGATCACGACTTGTACCATATACTTTATAACCTTTTTTGTGGAGAAACTCACCAATTGATTTACCAATTCCAGATGAACCGCCTGTAATAAAAACTACTTTACTCATTTACACTAGATAAATTAATGAATTATGCCAAAAGGCGAAATTAAAAAAGTTCAATTACTAAAAAAAGTATATTACATATAATCGTCCTTTATTTTCGCATTTAAAAAAACAAACCCCCCCCTTTATCTTACGATAAAGGGGGGGGTAAAAAGAAAGGCGATGACATACTCTCCCACAAACTGCAGTACCATCTGCGCAGGCGGGCTTAACTACTCTGTTCGGGATGGGAAGAGGTGAGCCCCGCCGCAATAATCACCTTAAAA
>Ga0247806_10000824_pt1 | contig 16800 bp, 10 predicted proteins | sample UWRJL059202B1_FD_179935 | JGI IMG/M metagenome (GOLD analysis project Ga0247806, IMG submission 179935) | Plant litter microbial communities from Arlington Agricultural Research Station in Wisconsin, United States - UWRJ-L059-202B-1 | ecosystem: Environmental > Terrestrial > Plant litter >... | reverse complement strand
AGAACTTCGCAAAGAGTTTACCGTTTATGCGCAGGCAGTATTAGATAAGCCTTTCGATATCCCGAACCAGCGTGCCGATAAATTTCAGAGTGATGCGTTGCGTGAAGCAGCATGGCTGCAGTTTTTATCCATCTTTAAATTCTGGATAAAAGACACATCGCCCGGTTTTGAAAAGACTGATATTTTTATCGAAAAATCAGTTAAGGCATCGGCAGACCTGGTGTATAACACGCCGTTAAAAAGCCTTTTCGACCTTGGGAAATTTATTTATAAAGAAAAATTTACCGCATAACAATATGAAAAGATTAGATTCTATCCCCACAAATAAGATTGACAGGGTGGCCAAACTGGTTACCACAGGTGTGAAGGTAGGGGGGAATTACCTTAAATATTACGGGAACAAAATGGTTAACCCTGAGTTAACCAAAGACACCCTGCACCAGAACAATGCTGCCGATATTTATGATGGCCTTAAAGAGCTTAAAGGTAGTGCACTTAAAGTAGCCCAGATGCTTAGTATGGAGAAGAACCTGCTGCCGCAAAGCTATGTAGAAAAGTTTTCGCTAAGCCAGTTCTCGGTTCCGCCATTATCGGCACCGCTGGTTATAAAAACATTCAGGAAATATTTTGGCACAGACCCACATGTATTGTTCGACGAGTTTAGTGCCGACTCTATAAATGCAGCGAGTATAGGCCAGGTACATAAAGCAAAAAAAGACGGTATGGAACTGGCAGTAAAAATTCAGTATCCCGGTGTTCGCGATAGTATTAGCACAGATATTGCCATTGTAAAGCCTATTGCTATAAGGATGTTTAATCTGCAGGGTACATCTGACGAGTATTTTCAGGAAATTGAGGATAAGCTTACCGAAGAGACGGATTATACCCTGGAATTGCAGCAAAGCGAGTTTGTGCGCGAAGCCTGCGAGGGTATAGAGAACCTAAGGTTTCCGCATTACTATCCGGAGCTATCCTGCGAAAAGATCATCACAATGGACTGGATGAATGGCATTCACCTGTCAGAATATTGTAAGGAAACGCACAGTCAGGAAGAACGCGATAAAATTGGGCAGGCACTGTTTAACTTTTACATGTTCCAGATACATAAACTTAAGTATTTTCATGCCGATCCGCATCCCGGTAACTTCCTTGTAGATAAGGATGCTAACTTAATTGCGATTGATTTTGGCTGCATGAAAAAAATACCCGATTCGTTTTACATTCCGTATTTCGAACTTATAGAAAAAGGCACGTTAGACAATGAAACGCTTTTCAGGGAAAAATTAACCAAGCTCGAAGTACTTAAAGCAAACGACAGCCCTGCTGATGCCGACTTTTTTGCTGTCTTGTTTAAAGACCTGCTTACGGTTTTTACAAGGCCATACCAAAGTGAAACATTCGATTTCTCTGATAAAAGCTTTACCGATGCCATTGCTGCGCTAAGTGAAAAGTTTGCCAACGATAAAACCCTTCGCAAAATGAATGGTAACCGCGGCTCTAAACATTTTATATATGTAAACCGCATGTTCTTTGGACTTTACAGCCTACTTGCCGACCTGGGTTCTATCATAAAAATAAACGATTATGAAAAGTACCACTTACAAGGGCAACAAGAGCTATCTGCCGTGTAAGCCCTGCGCCACCTGCGGCAGAGAATTTACCTGGCGCAAAAAGTGGGAGAAAAACTGGGATGAGGTAAAATATTGCAGCGATAGTTGCAGGAAATCTAAATAAATTTAGCCATGAATTTCATGTATCTGCTCTAATTTTTAGTGGTAAGGATTATGAAATTTGTGGTTTTTTTAATGCCTGCTTTGTCTTCGGCACTTAAGTATTGCATGGCAATCCTGTTTTCCGGTTTTGCGTCAAACGTGTAAAGCGCAACTATAAAAAACCATTCGGCGGGTTTCATGATTATGTAAATCACGTCAGATACATACTTGTTATTAAAGATGCCATAATATTTATGTATCACATTGCCTACCATATTATATTTCTTCCTGATAATTTTGTGCAGGGTGGGCATTTTTTCCGCCAGCAACTCTTCAAATGCGTTAGATATTAACAACTGTCGGTTGCAAATTATATTGTTGCCATGCCTTACGCCAAGACGCTGCGGTTTTACAACATCGCTATGTCCGTTAGCAGCTACACTGCAAAGGTAGTGGCCGCCACATTGCACATTGTTGCATTGGTAATCCAATTGGCTAAAACCATGTTTATAGGTCTGGGTAAATGCCAGTATTAACGAATCGGGCTTTTGCCCAAACAGCAGTAAAAAAGAGATTAATATACTCAACACAGGAAGGCATAATACTATTAGTAAAGGGAATTTTTTGAATGCTGGCAGATACAGGATTTTAAAGGCAATTTTTTCGAATATATTTCTTTGTTTTTTCCCTATCGGATTTATTTCGTTAAGTAAAAATACATGGTTTCGCACTAACACGTTACTCATTATCAAAATTCCCGGAAGATTACCAATGATAGCGAGTATATAGCTTTCTGTATGTATAGCTACAACAACATTTAATATAATACCGATGATTAAAAACGTGTTGGCACAAACTTCTATTATGGGTGAGTAAATTGTTTTGCGAAGTAGACAGTATGTAAAACTAAAGCTATAGCTGCCAATTAAAATTATAATGCTTAACAAATGTTCATTAGCAAAAGGGGCGGCACCGCAACAATCGTTTTGGGTGTTCCACGACAAATATAACAACGGGTATAATACCATACCTATATAGCCGGCAACTGCTATTTCAAAATTTTGAAAATAGAAAGTATCGCGGCGTAAAAATATAATTAAGTCGATTAGTGCTACCCAGGATGGAATAGTTATGACTCCAAAAATGAGGTATATTGAAAATGATTCCATACAGAAGCGTTTTTTGCCTCAAATATAAAGTTATCTTATGCATTGCTAACATTAAGTTAAGACGCTTATTTTCGCAAAGTTTTTCTTATTTTTGAAAGCTATTTGCAATTATGGAAGAAGAACAAGTAATACTGGTAAATGACAAGGATGAAGCCATAGGGCTGATGCCAAAAATGGAAGCCCACGAAAAAGCCCTTTTGCACCGTGCGTTCTCAGTTTTTGTCTTGAACAAAAATAACGAGATCATGCTACAGCAGCGTGCGGCCGAAAAATACCATTCGCCTTTGTTATGGACTAATACTACCTGCAGCCACCAGCGCGATGGCGAGAGCAATATAGCCGCAGGGACCCGTAGGCTAGAGGAAGAGATGGGCTTTACTACAGAGCTTAAAGAACTGTTCTCTTTTATATACAAAGCTCCTTTTGACAATGGCCTCACTGAGCATGAATTTGACCATGTTATGATAGGTTACTACAATGATGCCCCGCAAATTAACCCCATTGAAGCCGAAAGCTGGAAATGGATGGCTATAGAGGCTGTAAAGGATGATATGCAGGCTAACCCCGATACTTATACAATATGGTTCAGGATTATATTTGATGAGTTTTACCATTTTTTAGAAGAACATAAGATTTAGTTATTGGTTGTTGGTTGCCGGTTGTTCGTTTTCAGTCGCAGTTTTCGGGCCAACAACAAACAACAATCAACTAACAACAATAGTAAATGAAAGTAACCGTAAGCAGAAGTGCCCATTTTAACGCTGCCCACCGCCTTTACAGAAAGGACTGGACGGAGGAGCAAAACAATGCTGTTTTTGGTAAGTGCAATAACCCTAACTACCATGGGCATAACTACGAACTTATTGTGGGCATAACCGGAGAAATTGACCCGGAAACAGGATATGTTATAGATATTAAAATACTAAAGGATATTATTGCCGATGAGGTAGAAACCCCTTTTGACCATAAAAACCTTAACCTTGATGTGCCGGAGTTTGCAGACCTGAATCCTACTGCCGAAAATATTGTAGTGGTAATTTATAACAGGATACGCCCACGCATTGACCCTGCGCACGATATTGAGGTAACGCTATATGAAACACCAAGAAATTTTGTAACCTATAAAGGAAACTAAACCAAAAAAACTTACTATGAGCATAAAATTGTACCCATTGGTATTCGAACCCATTCTGCAGGACAGGATTTGGGGAGGCACTAAACTTAAAACAGACCTAGGCAAAAATATACCTACACAAACTACCGGCGAGAGCTGGGAGCTCTCTGCCGTGCAGGATAATGTCAGCGTTGTAAAACAGGGCGAGTATGCCGGTAAACCATTAACAGATTTGTTAGAACAGTTTCCTGCGGAGGTGCTGGGTACTAAAGTGCACGAACATTTTGGCACACAGTTTCCGTTGCTGTTTAAATTTTTAGATGCTAAAGAAGATCTTTCTATACAGGTGCACCCTAATGATGAGCTGGCAAAAAAACGCCACAACTCTTTTGGCAAGACAGAGATGTGGTATGTAATGCAGGCCGACGAAGGTTCGCGTATTATAGTTGGTTTTAAAGAAAAATCGAGCCCGGAAGAATACCTTGATAAGCTTAAAAATAAAAACCTAATAGACATCCTTAACGAGCAGCCTGTTAAAAAGGGTGATGTTTACTTTTTAGAAACAGGAACTATTCATGCTATTGGAGCAGGTATCGTGATTGCCGAAATTCAGCAAACGAGCGATATTACCTATCGTATTTATGACTGGGACAGGGTAGATGCTAACGGAAACGGGCGCCAGCTTCATATAGAAGAAGCGCTTGAGGCCATGAACTACAACCCTACCGATACTAAAAAAGAATATACTAAGAAAATTAACGAAAGTAACGTAACGGTAGATTGCCCATACTTTACAACTAACTATCTTCCGCTTGAAGGAAGAGCAGATATAACTAAAGACGGTAACAGTTTTACGGTATATATATGTACAGAAGGCGAATATAGTATAGAGGCAGACGGTGAAACCTATAGTTTTAAAAAGGGCGATACAGTGCTAATTCCTGCGACTTTAAAGGCTTTTATGCTTAGTGGCAGAGCAACTTTGTTAGAAATATACATTTCTTAACAAATTTGTGAGGGATAAATCGTAGTTTTGCGGCTGAAATTAAAATCATTAAGAAATGGCAAGTGTTAAAAATTTAAAGAAAGATATCAATTTTGTATTAGGCGATATCATCGAAGCAGTATATATTACTGAGTTATCTGCTGGTGGTGAGGCTACTGACAAATCAGAAGCGCTTATAGATGAAGCTATTACAACTTTTGACAGCCTTATCAAAGAGGTTAACGCTAAAAATGTTGAAAATAAAAAAGCACACTTTAAGCAAATAAGCAAAAAGCTGGAAGAATCTGCTAACCAACTTCTTGGAAAGTTACAGACTCTTTAAGCGAAAAATATCAATAAAAAGTGCAAATATCATTTTGGATATTTAAAATCTACTATTATATTTGCACCCGTATTGAGAACGCCGGTGTAGCTCAGTTGGCTAGAGCAGCTGATTTGTAATCAGCAGGTCGTGGGTTCGAGTCCCTCTATCGGCTCAATAAAAAACCGCTTCAGGAAACTGAGGCGGTTTTGTTGTTTATAGGGTTTAGATATTTTTAATTACCCTTTCCAGGTTACATAAGTCACATCAGTGCCATTGTTCCAGTTAATAACCATAGTGTCTTTAACTACTTTTTTAATGATGCCTATGCTGTTGTAATCTGTGTACATTATAGTAAGTGTATCGTGTTTTAGGGTATAAGGCATATCGCCATCGCCATCATAATCTACAACATAAAAAGATTTTTCGGTAAGTTCAAAATCTGCATGCGGGCCATTGTTATCAACTGTCCAAATACCGTACAGGCTTTCAGGATTAAATTTTGGGTTGGTTATGCTGTTCTTTAAAGCAACCTCCTTTTGTGTGTTAACGCTTGTTTTACTTACTTTGGTCGTAATAATAGTATCTGTAACTGTTTTCGGGTTGCTGTTTTTTTGTTCTTTGGCACATGCCAAGAGCAATAAACATGCGGTTATAGAGGGTAAGAGGTATTTCATTAATAATTTAATAAAAAATATTGATTGATTTTTCAGGTTGTATTTTGATGCCAATTTACACATTAAAAGCTATTTGCATAATTGGCGTAATGATTTTGTAAAGCTTGCACCAAAAAAATATTTTATCAAAGTATCATTGTGCTTTGAATATTAAAAAACCTTGTGATATTTATAGCCGTATTGAGATTGCAGGTGTAGCTCAGTTAGCTAAAGCAGCTGATTTGTAATCAGCAGATAGTGGGTTCGAGTCCCTCTATCGGCTCAATAAAAAACTGCTTCAGTTTCCTGAAGCAGTTTTGTCGTTTATAGGTTTTGTTATTTGTATTTATCTATTGCTTCTTACTTGCAATCCATCGGTCTATTTTCGCTTCAAATACTTTAAGCGGTAAGCAACCGGCATCGAGTACCTGGTTATGAAATTCTTTAATGCTGAATTTGTCTCCCAGCGCTGCCTCGGCTTTGGTGCGCAGTTCTCTTATTTTAAGCTGCCCTATTTTATAGCTCAATGCCTGTCCAGGTATTGCCATGTAGCGTTCAATTTCGGCAACAATGCTTTCTGCACTTTCGGCTTCATGCTCTAAAGAATATTGTATAGCCTGCTCCCGGGTCCAGTTTTTAGTGTGTAGCCCGGTATCAACTACAAGCCTGATAGCGCGGTGCATCTCGGCACTCAGCATCCCAAAATATTGGTAAGGGTCGGTATACAAGCCAAGTTCTTCCCCTAACGATTCGGCATATAATGCCCAGCCTTCGCCATAAGCATTAAACCAAATGGTTTTTCTAAAAGAGGGCAGGTCCTTGTTTTCCTGCTGTAACGATATCTGGTAGTGGTGTCCCGGTATTGCCTCGTGCAAAAACAGGTCTTCATTGTCATACACATTATACTTTGTAACATATGGCAGCGGAACGTAGAATATACCCGGGCGGCTACCGTCCAGAGATGGTTGGTTATACTCTGCACTGGCACTTGCTTCCCTAAAAGCTTCGGTTCTTTTAACTTCAAAACCTGCTTTAGGCTTCAGGTCAAACAGCTTGTCCAGGTTAGGCTTCATAGTTGCATAAATTTTATTGTAATGGTCTATAACCTGTTGTGGCTGCGTGTAGGGCATAAGCTCCTTTTTGTTGCGCACATAGTTAAAAAACTCCTTTAAGTCGCCTTTAAAACCTACCTGCGTTTTTACCTTTTCCATTTCGGCAGTTATGCGCGCTACTTCTTTAAGCCCAAGCTCATGAATTTCGTTAGCGGTCATATCTGTAGTAGTGTAGCGTTTTATAAGGTGCTGGTAGTATTTATCGCCGTTGGTAATGCCGCTTATGCCACTTGTAGCCCTGCTTGCTGCAATATAATCAGTGCTTACATAGTTGTACAGGCTTTTAAACGACGGAATAAGCTTTTGGCTAATAAGGGCTGTATATTTATCGGTAAGGTCTTTTTTCTCTGCATCTGTAAACGATGCTGGGAACATGTTAATAGGGCTGTAAAACAAATGCTTCTTTACATCATCTGTAGTCATGTCCTTAAGCTGCGGAATTACTTTTGCGGTTAATGCCTTAGGCAATACATACCCTTTAGCCACCCCTTCTTTCATTCGTTGCTGTGCACTTGCCAGCCAGATATTAAAACCCTCCAGTCTTTGCAGCCAGTTGTTATAATCTTTTACCGTTTTAAAAGGCTGTATGCTGGTGCCGCCCGCATATTGCGCTACCGTAAGCAGTGGTGACCAAAACTGGTTTATGGGCATAAGCTCTTCTTTAAAGCCGGCCTGCTCCAGGTTTATGTTGCATTCCCACAGCAGCAGGTCTTTGCTTATCCTGTCGTTTTCTGAGAGGTCTTCGTCTTTAATGGCGGCTATCTCATTTTTGTATTTAGTAAAAAAATCATTAACCTTTTTTATGTAAGCATCGCTAAGCGTGTTAGGAAAAAGGTTGTTATAGCGGTCATCTCCGGCAGATGTTGCTTCCCACGGGTATAGCTTAAGGCGTTCCTTATAGTAATCTTCGGTAATCTTAGCAATCTCTTTATTAGGTTGGGTTACTGCTTTTTTAGAATCTTTTTGGCAGGATTGCATGCCTGCGGCCACAACGCAAAGCATGAGTATGTATTTTTTCATAAAAGGTAAATTAATTAGCTAAAGGTACATTTTTTTAGGTGTGTAAACCTTACAAAAAGAATAGCGTTAAAAATTTCCCATTTAAAACGAGACGCTTACCTTTGCCAGTTCTATAACAATAGCGAAAACGAATGAACCAATACAGCAAAAGAAGGGAAGCCTTGCTATACCACGCAAAGCCCCACCCCGGAAAAATACAGGTAGTACCCACCAAGCCCTATGCAACCCAAAGAGATCTTTCCCTGGCTTATTCGCCCGGTGTTGCAGAGCCCTGCCTGGAAATTGCAAAAGATGTAACTAACGTTTATAAGTATACCGCAAAGGGCAACCTTGTAGCCGTAATAAGCAACGGTACCGCGGTCCTTGGCCTTGGCGATATAGGTCCGGAAGCATCTAAACCGGTTATGGAAGGCAAAGGCCTTTTGTTTAAAATATTTGCCGATATTGATGTTTTTGATATTGAAGTAGATACTAAAGATGTAGAGAAATTTATAGAAACGGTTAAAAATATAGCCCCAACCTTTGGTGGTATTAACCTTGAGGATATTAAAGCGCCGGAGTCTTTTGAGATTGAAAGACGTCTTGTAGAAGAACTTAATATACCGGTAATGCACGACGACCAGCATGGTACAGCCATTATCTCGTCGGCGGCATTGCTAAACTCGGCAGACCTTGCCGGTAAAAAACTCGAAGATTTAAAAATAGTAGTTTCAGGAGCCGGTTCTGCCGCGCTTGCCTGTGCGGCCCTATACTTATTACTGGGTGTTAAGGCAGAGAACATAACCATGTTTGATGTTGATGGCATGATTGTAAAAAGCAGGCAAAACCTGTTGCCTATGCACTTAAAATATGCACATGATGGCGAACCTAAAACCCTTGCCGAAGCGGTAAATGGTGCCGATATGTTTCTTGGACTATCGGTAGGTAATGTGCTCACCGCAGATATGCTTTTAAGCATGGCGCCAGATCCTATTGTGTTTGCTATGGCAAACCCTGTACCCGAAATTGACTATAACCTTGCTGTTGCTACCCGTATAGATGTTATTATGGCTACCGGCCGCAGCGACTACCCTAACCAGGTAAATAATGTGTTAGGTTTCCCGTACATTTTTAGGGGTGCGCTTGATGTAAGGGCTACTAAAATAAACGAAGCCATGAAAATGGCTGCAGTACATGCTCTTGCAGAGCTTGCCAGGGCAAGTGTACCAGAGCAGGTTAATATTGCTTATGGCGAGACCAAGCTAAACTTTGGGCGCGATTATATTATTCCTAAACCGTTCGACCCAAGGCTTATTGCTGTTGTGGCTCCGGCTGTAGCGCGTGCTGCGATGGAGAGTGGTGTGGCACAAAAACCTATTACCGACTGGGATAAGTATGGCGAAGAACTGCTGGAACGTTTAGGTAACGATAATAAAATGGTGCGCCTGCTTACTAACCGTGCCAAGACAGATCCTAAACGTATTGTTTTTGCCGAAGCAGACCAGCTTGATGTGCTTAAGGCGGCACAAATTGTTATGGAAGAAGGTATAGGCGAACCCATACTTTTAGGTAACCGCGAAACTATTATAGAGCTTAAAGAAGAAATAGGTTTTGATAATGATGTACTTATTGTAGATCCTAAAACCGATCTTGAAAACGACAGGCTTAACCAGTATGCACAGGTGTTTTGGCAATCAAGGCAGCGCAGGGGCATTAACTACCTTGACGCCCAGAAGTGGATGCGCCAGCGTAACTATTTTGCCGCTATGATGGTAAATATGGGCGATGCCGATGCTATGATTACAGGCTATTCGCGCAGTTATCCATCATCTGTAAAACCTATTTTACAATTAATAGACAGGGCGCAGGGAGTAAGCCGTGTGGCCACTACTAATATGATGCTTACCAAGCGCGGGCCGGTATTTTTATCGGATACTGCCATAAATCCTAACCCTACAGCCGAAGAGCTGGCTAATATTGCCATTTTAACAGCACGTACAGCAAGGTTGTTTGGTGTAGAGCCGGTTATTGCAATGGTGTCTTTCTCTAACTTTGGTTCGTCTACAGAGCCAAGCTCTGTAAAGGTGCGCCAGGCAGTAGCTATATTGCACAAAAGCCATCCTGACCTTATTGTAGATGGGGAGATACAGGCCGATTTTGCCCTTAATGCAGAGATGCACCAAAATAAATTTCCGTTCTCTAAACTGGCGGGTAAAAAAGTAAATACACTTATATTCCCTAACCTGGAGTCGGCTAATATTACCTACAAGCTGCTAAAAGAACTGGACAAAATAGTATCTATAGGCCCTATTATGATGGGTATGGATAAACCGGTGCACATTGTGCAGTTTGGTGCCAGTGTAGAAGAGATGGTAAACATGGCGGCTGTAGCTGTTGTAGATGCACAGGAAAAAGAAAAGCGCCTTAAAATGCCTAAAAAATAGCACATTGGTGTGGGGTAACATAAATTTGTTATTTTTGGTACGGTTTAAAAAATATCTATGATAACACATCTTGAGGGGAGAATGGTAGAAAAAACTCCTACCGAAGTGGTAATAGACTGCCACGGCGTGGGTTACCACGTTAATATTTCGTTGCATACGTATTCGCTCCTGCCGGATTCTGAAAAAATAAAACTGTATACTTTTTTACAGATAAAAGAGGATGCCCATACCCTTTTTGGCTTTGCCGAGAAAGCCGAAAGGGAACTTTTTAAACTATTACTGTCAGTATCCGGGGTTGGGGCAAGCATTGCCAGGACCATGTTATCGTCTTTAGAGCCCAAAGAGGTTATACAGGCAATAGGTTCGGGCAACGTGGTTACTATACAATCTATAAAGGGTATTGGTACAAAAACTGCGCAGCGCGTTATCCTGGACTTAAAGGATAAAGTGTTAAAACTATACGATTTAGACGAAGTTTCTATTTCGGGTTACAATACAAACAGAGAAGAGGCGTTATCTGCCTTGGAGGTCTTAGGCTTTAACAAGAAGTTGGCAGAAAAAGCTATCGAAAAAATTGTTAAAGAGACCCCCGCAGCCACCGTAGAAGCAATTATAAAACAAGCATTAAAAAATTTATAGTCCTTGAAAACAGAGTACTCTAAAGAATTTTATACAAAACTAAGATATAGCTTTTCATTATTATTTTTATTCATCAGCGTTTTGGCCCAGGCCCAGGTTGTTGAGGAAGAAGAAGATAATGAGGCGTCTCGCGACACCATAAAAGGCTACAATAGTGGTAAGATAGAACTTAACAACCCCAACAGCATTATAGCGGCATATACATATGACCCTGTAACTAACAGGTATGTTTATACCAATAAGATGGATGGTTTTAATATTACCTATCCTATAATACTAACGCCAGAACAATTTGAGGAGCTTGTGCTTCGCGAATCTATGCGTGATTATTACAGGCAAAAATCTAAGGCTATAGATGGTAAGGGTACAGATAAAGAGCAAAAAGACCTTTTGCCCCGCTATTATGTAAACTCAAATTTTTTCGAGACAATATTTGGTAGTAATACTATAGATGTTAAACCGCAGGGATCTGTAGAGATGGATCTTGGTGTGCGGTATACCAAGCAGGATAACCCCTCTATATCGCCCCGAAACAGAAAGACCTTTACGTTTGATTTTGACCAGCGTATAAGCATGAGTTTACAGGGTAAAGTGGGTACAAGGCTTGCTGTTAATGCAAATTATGATACAGAGTCTACCTTTGCTTTCCAGAATCTTATTAAGCTTGAGTATACTCCTACAGAGGATGATATCATCCAAAAGATAGAAGTGGGTAACGTGAGTTTCCCGCTGTCTAATTCGCTTGTTAGGGGTGCGCAAAGCCTTTTCGGTGTTAAGGCGCAATTTCAGTTTGGTAAAACTACGGTAACCGGTATTTTTTCTGAGCAAAAATCGCAAACTAAAACGGTGACGGCCCAAGGTGGCGGTACGGTTCAGGACTTTGCTTTATTCGCTTTAGAGTATGATTCAGACAGGCATTACTTCCTTTCGCAATTCTTCAGGAACCGTTATGACGAAGCTTTAAAGGTATACCCGCAAATAGACAGCCGTGTGCAAATAACACGTTTAGAAGTTTGGGTAACCAATAAGCAAAACCGTATTAATGCTGCCGAGAATAACTCGAGGAATATTATAGCACTACAGGATTTAGGTGAATCACGCCTTACAAAAGTAAGCCCTACGCCGGGCGTGCCCGAAGGTGCAGATATTACTGCTGAGGCAGTAGGTTTTGCCGGCGAGCCAGACTTTTTTAATGCAGGAAGAAATGTGAACCCTGATCCAATTGTTATATCCACATTTGATCGTTATCCCGATAATGGCAACAATAAACTTGATCCTGAAAAAATAGGGGTTGCAGGGCAAAGTTTTCTTAATTCATCGATCAGGGAAATTGTAACCACAAGTTCAGCCAGTTTTACAGGTGTTTTGGCCACCGAAGGCACAGATTATTCTAAGCTTGAAAATGCAAGAAAACTTACAAGCAATGAGTATACTTTTCATCCGCAGCTTGGGTATATATCTTTAAACCAGAAACTTAATAACGACGAGGTTCTTGCGGTTGCTTACCAGTATACCGTGGGTAAAGATGTTTACCAGGTAGGAGAGTTTGGTACAGATGGTGTTGCAGCGACTACGCCACAAACTAACACAGATAACGAGGTAACCAATGTGGTTACACAGAGCCTTATATTAAAAATGCTTAAGAGTAACCTTGTTAGGGTAAACGAACCGGTTTGGGACCTGATGATGAAAAACATCTATCAGATACCTAATGCCTACCAGTTGTCTCAGGAAGATTTTCGCTTTAATATCCTTTACACAGACCCTTCTCCATTAAACTATATAAATCCTGCAATACCTGTTACGCAAGGAGGATTGCCTTTGCCAAACGGTACAGGAACTGAGGCAGAAGTAGCCGACACCCCATTACTTAGGGTGTTTAATTTAGACAGGCTTACCTATGCGGGCGACCCGCAAACAGGGGGCGACGGTTTTTTCGATTTTCAGAACAATCTAACAGTAGATGCGCAAAACGGGCGTATTATCTTTACAACAGTTGAGCCCTTTGGAGAGTACTTGTTTGATAAATTAGGTACTAACTCTCCGGGTGGTGTAAATGCAGATTATAACAGTAGCCTACCGGCAGATATACTTGCTTATAACGACAACCAGAAAAAGTATGTGTACCGTGAGCTTTATAAAAGCACACAGGCTGCCGCTTTACAGCAAAGCCAAAAAAATAAGTTCCAGTTAAAGGGGCGCTTTAAATCAACGGGTGGTAATGGTATATCGCTTGGTGCATTTAACGTGCCGCAAGGATCTGTAGTAGTTACAGCGGGCGGGCGTACACTTGTAGAAGGCCAGGATTATACGGTTAACTACCAGGTAGGAACTGTACAGATATTAGATACATCATTGCAGGCATCAAATACGCCTATCGAGGTGTCTGTAGAGAATAACTCTACCTTTGGCCAGCAAACAAGGCGTTTTGCGGGTGTAAACGTAGAGCATAAGTTTAACGATAAATTCTTAGTAGGTGCTACATTGTTAAACATGTCCGAGAGGCCGTTTACAAGTAAAACCAACTACGGACAGGAGTCTGTAAACAATACTATATTTGGCCTTAATACAACTTACAGTACAGAAGTTCCTTTCTTTACAAGGCTGGTAAACAAGTTGCCTTTTATGGATACCGATGTGCCTTCTAACTTCTCGTTTAGGGGAGAGGTGGCCATGCTAAAACCGGGAGCCTCTAAGGCAGACCAGTTTGGCGGCGAGGCTACTACTTATGTAGACGATTTTGAAGGTTCGCAGAGTACAATAGATATGAGAGGTGCTTCGGGCTGGTCGTTATCCAGTATTCCTATCTTTGTAAATGGTACAGAGGAGGTTCCTAACAATCCTGCAATTTACAATAAGAGGGCAAAGCTTGCCTGGTACAGTATAGATCCTGTTTTTTATGGCAGCAGCCAGCGGCCAACAGGATTGTCTGACAGGGATGTGTCTCAAAATGAGAACAGGCGTATTTATTATAAAGAGCTCTACCCTGTTACCGATGTGGTTCCCGGATCTACTAATGTAGTAACCACGCTCGATCTTAGTTACTTTCCTCAGGAAAGAGGCCCTTACAACTTTAATGTTAATGCAATAAATGGTTTTAGTGAGGCCGATGCCACGGCTAACTGGGGTGCTATTATGCGCTCTATTACCTCTACTAATTTTGAACAAACAAATGTAGAGTACATACAGTTCTGGATGATGGACCCGTATCAAAATGGCGATTCTATTGCCGGAGATGCAATTACTACAGATGATAACACCGGTACTTTTGAGATTCACTTAGGTGAAATGTCGGAAGATATATTGAAAGATAACAGGAAACAATACGAGAATGGTTTGCCGGGTACAGATGGTGCCGCTACAACATTTACAAACAATTTAGGTAAAGTGCCGGTATCGCAATCGCTTATTTATGCCTTTGATACCGACAGAGCTAACCGTGCGCTACAGGATGTGGGCCTTGATGGTTTAAATGATGCCGAAGAAGCTGCTGCAAACCCACAATTTACTGGTATTGATGACCCTGCGGGAGATAACTACCAGTTTTTTCTGGCTGCAAACGGTAGCGTTGTAAACCGTTATAAAAACTATAACGGTACCCAGGGTAACTCGCCGGTAGATGTGGGCGATACTAACAGGGGTTCTACTACCTTGCCGGATGTTGAAGACATTAACAAGGATAATACCATGAACACTATAGACTCCTACTATAAGTTTAGTGTGCCTATTGCGCCGCGTGCTGCTGTAGGGGTAGGTTATGTGGTAGATGAAAGGACTTTTAAGGACCAGGCTGCTGATGGTACAACCGTAACAGGGCGATGGTTATTGTACAAGGTACCTATAGAAGCACCTACGCGCGAAGCTATAAACGGCATTAGCGACACACGTTCCATACGTTTTATGAGGTTGTTAATGACCGGCTTTAAAAAACAGGTAACTATACGTTTAGGGGCACTTGATTTAGTGCGCAGTGAATGGAGAAGGTATACACAGTCTATGGATATTAATCCGGATAATACTGAAGACCTTACCGGCTTTGATGTGATATCGTTAAACGTTCAGGAAAACGGAGACAGGGTGCCTATACGCTATGTATCGCCCCCGGGTGTGGTTCGTGAGCAGTTGTATAGCAACAATGCAGTTATTAACCAAAATGAGCAGGCATTATCGTTAAAAGTATATGCTACTAACGGTACTATGAGTACAGGTGTTGGCCTTGAGCCAAATGACTCGCGTGCCGTGTTTAAAAATGTAAACGTAGATATGCGCCAGTATAAAAAGTTAAGGATGTTTTTACATGCCGAAGCTTTATCTGTAGAGGGCAACAACCCAGCGCAACCGGGCCCAATACCGGATACTAATATTAAGAATTATGAGATGATAGGGTTTCTTCGTTTTGGTAATGACTTTACAGATAACTATTACCAGATAGAGAAACCTCTTGAATTATCGCCGTTTAACAACTCTAACGCAGATGTTGTATGGCCTGCCGATAATGAAATACTTGTTACACTCGAAATGCTTACCAAGCTTAAAATACTGGTGCTGCAGGGCAGGGTAACGCCCGAAGGAACCGGTGCCAATCAGGTATACTACATGACGGCTAACGAGCTTGACCCATCGCTGCCTGCCGGCCCCGGCGATATGAGGATAGGTATTAAGGGTAACCCTAACTTTGGTTATGTGCGTACTATTATGGTGGGTATTAAGAATAATACAGATTACCTTGCCCGGAATTTTAACCAGAATAGCGAATATATAGCAAGGCACGTTAGGGGAGAAGTGTGGTTTAACGAGCTTCGCCTTAGCGATATGGATAATAAAGGTGGTGTAGCCGCTGTAGCTACTATGGATACTAACTTTGCCGATTTGTTAACACTATCTGCCACAGGTAACTTTAGTACCATTGGCTTTGGTACCATAGAGCAAAGCCCTAACGAAAGGAGCAGGGAAGATAGTAAGCAGTATAACCTTGTTACTAATATAAGCGCCGGTAAGCTTTTACCTAAATCATGGCACCTTAATATACCGTTTAACTATAGTGTGGGTGAACAGATAATTACACCGGAGTACGACCCTTTTTACCAAGACGTTAAGCTGGACCAGTTATTAGATATCACGACTGATCAGGCTGCAAAAGATAACATTAAAAACAGGGCTATAGATTATACCAAGACAAAGAGTATAAACTTTATAGGTGTTAAAAAAGACAGGGCTCCGGAGCAAAAACAACATGTTTATGATCCTGAAAATGTAACGCTTGGTTACTCATTTAACCAAACACAGCACCATGATTATGAAATAGAAGACATGCTGGACCAGCAGGTAAGAGTTACAGCCGATTATAACTTCGCGTTTCAGAACAAGCCGGTAGAGCCGTTTAAAAATACTGCTTTTATGAAAAAAAGCCAGTACTGGAAAGCACTTAGCGACTTTAATTTTAACTATTTACCGTCTAACATTGCCTTTAGTTCTAATATAATCAGGCAATATAACAGGCAGCAATACCGCAATGTAGATGTAGATGGTATAGCTATAAGCCCGCTGTACAGAAGAAATTATTTCTTTAATTACCAGTATAGCTTTAACTATCCTCTTACAAAAGCTCTTAAGCTTAACTACCAGGTTGCAACCAGTAATATTGTAAG
>Ga0247806_10000823_pt1 | contig 16817 bp, 9 predicted proteins | sample UWRJL059202B1_FD_179935 | JGI IMG/M metagenome (GOLD analysis project Ga0247806, IMG submission 179935) | Plant litter microbial communities from Arlington Agricultural Research Station in Wisconsin, United States - UWRJ-L059-202B-1 | ecosystem: Environmental > Terrestrial > Plant litter >... | reverse complement strand
GGTAAAGCAGGCTACCTTTCATGCCACCTACTCCAGTGGTGTGGGCAGTTCCAGCTATACCAATGTGAACAAGCGGATGTTCCTCGACAGCGTGACCATCGATGATCCCGTGGTTTCTGCCAATACGCTTTCCTATGGCTTCCGGTACATCAGCCGGAGCGGCGTACCACAGCGGCTCACGTTTGCACAGGATATATTCGGGTACGGAAATGGCAAAACATCCAACCCTTCCCTGATTCCCATCCTGCCATCGACGGATATGAATTACAGCCTGTTCAACAACGGCACCGGCAGTGTATTCGTAACCTTCGGCGACCGCTCCGTGGATACGACAGAAGCCATTAAAGGATTGCTGCATAAAATAATTTACCCAACCGGCGGCTACGATACCATCCTTTACCAGCCCAATAAAATATACGCGGGCGGCACCAATAAACTCGTAGGTGGCTTTTCGGTAAAAGCGATCCAGTCCTGGTCCTTCGGCCAAAAAGCGCTGGAGAAATCATTCAGTTACGAAGACAGTACCAACCAGCTCTCCACCTTCGTGATCGATAACCTCAACAGTTGCAGCGACCGTTCGCGCATAGCCACCAGCGGCTATAATTGTGTGAGCGGCATGGTTTGCGCAGGACCTTATTACGATATTGCGCATGTAAGTTCCGACATTGTAACGCCTACCAGTTTACTGGGCGGGCAGGCCACTTACCACCGCAACGTAAAAGAAAAACTAACCGGCAGCCAGGACAATGGTTATACAGAACATCATTATCTTTTTTTCAATGGCGGCGGTGTACATCCTTATGGCCTGATGGGCAACAAAAACCTTTCGGCTCCTTTGCAGATGCCGGCGGTGTTTGAATACGGCGAAGACCTGACGAAAGTGTACCGGTACGATAGCATTGCTGCCACCTACAAGCTGCAGAAATATACCCGCAACTATTTATGGGCGCACGGGTTTACCACTTACCACAATTACGTGGTGAAAAATAATTTTACGCCCGGGCAAAACGGTACGCCACCGCTTACCTGCGAGTTTGAACCCTTTGACGTTACCAAGGTGGCCATCGATAAATTTGATGTGTTTACCGACAGCACCCTGGAAATAACCTGGGACAACAACAACGATTCCTTCGTGGTGAAAACCATTTACGAATACGGCAACAGTGCGCATCCTTATCCCACCAAACAAACCGTGTATGCACCCGATGGCGACGTGCTGGAAACGCGGAAGGAATACCCGCAGGACGGCAGCGCATCGGTATTAACGTACCGCAACATCGTGGCACCGGTGCTGGTACAAAAACAATACAAGAACAGCGTGTTGCTGTCCACCGTTACCAATACCTACAACGATTGGTTCAACGACAGTACGGTAGTAGCGCTGCAGCAAACCGAGTACAAGGAACTCAGCAACAGCATGCCCGCGCACATCAATTACACCAGTTACGATACGCTGGGCAATGTGCTGGAAATGGCGAAGGACAGTGGCGAACACAAAAGCTATATATGGGGCTACAAAAAGCAAATTCCTATTGCAGCCATTACCAATGCCGCGGCCAATGAAGTGTTCTGTACCAGCTTTGAAGAATCCGGCGGCACGGCCGATGCGGGCGCTAAAACCGGCGGCAGGAGCCATTCCGGCAATTATGCCGTGAGCTTTTCGCTGCCTAACGGTAAGGCCTACCTGCTGACCTATTGGGAATGGAACGGCAGCGCCTGGGAATACAAGGAAACAGCTTATAGCGGTTCTACCACCATCACCACGGCCAACAAAATAGACGAGCTGCGCATTTACCCCGCCGATGCACAGGTAACCACTTACACTTTCGAGCCGATGCGGGGCATCACCAGTATTTGCGATGTGCGCAATATGGTGCTGTACTACGAATACGATGCCCTCAACAGGCTGAAGCTGATAAAAGACGAGAACGGGAAAATATTAAAGCTGTACGATTATAAATACAAACAATGATGACCGGTTGTTCACACATAAATAGTTACGGTATGAAGCTGGCTGTAAAAAAAATAAAGACACTGGCCGCGCTGCTGCTTTGCAGTATGGCTGCCGATGCGCAGGTAACGCCGCCTGCCGCTTACCCCGCCGGTATTGCGCTGAACTATGTGCGCACCTGGGAGGCCATTACGCCGCAGGTAAATGCCGATACCATGCGCACCGGCCAGACAGGGCATGTAAAACAGGTAACCGCTTATTTTGATGGATTGGGCAGGCCGGTGCAAACGGTCAGCAAAAAATCAACCTGGCGCGAGGGCGACCTGGTCACGCCAAAAACCTACGATGAATATGGCCGTGAAGCCTTTAGCTATGGTCCTTATGCCATCAAGCTGGGATCCAACGGCGATTTTAAAACGAATCCATTTGCCAGCCAGGCGAGCTATTACAAAACTACTTTCAGCGACAGCTTCACGTATAGCTATACCCGCTTTGAAGCATCGCCCCTCAACCGCCCCGTAGCTACCTATGCATCCGGCTACAGTTGGGCAGGGGAGGGCAGGGGCGTTACCATGGATTATCTTTTTAACACCGTGAGCGACAGTGTAAGAAGATGGACGATCAGCAGCAATATACCCGCTACTTCTGCCCGCTATGGCACAGGTCAATTACAAAAAACGGTAACCACGGACGAACATGGCAAACAGGTGATCGAGTACAAGGACGCAGAAGGACAGGTGGTATTGAAAAAAGTACAGTTGGCCGACACGCCTGCCGGTGCGCATGCCGGCTGGCTCTGTACCTATTACGTGTATAACGACCTCAACGAACTGGTGTTCGTGTTGCAACCCACGGCCGTGGAACAATTGATCAATAACAGCTGGACCTTCAGCGGCAATACCCTGCAGGAATTATGTTTTAAATATACCTACGATGAACGGCACCGCATGACGATGAAGAAAGTGCCCGGCGCCGGCGAAGTACACATGGTGTATGACGCGCGCGACCGGCTGGTGATGACGCAGGACAGTGCGCAGCGCGATTCCGCCAAATGGATGGTGATGCAATACGATGCGTTGAACCGACCGGTGAAAACCTATTTATGGAACAACAGCAGCAGCCGGGCCACGCACCAGGCCAGCGCTTCGGGCACTACGGCTTACCCAACACTTTCCGGTACTTATGTTTTACTCACCGAAACTTATTACGATCATTACAACTGGCTGGGCGGTACGGGCATCAGCGGTTTCGACAACAGCGACATCAATGGCACCAATTTTATTACCAGTGGCGGTTCGCCTTTGTATGCAGAAACACTGGATACCACCAAAAGGTTAAGAGGACTGGTAACCGGCGTAAAAACAAGGGTGCTGAACGCGCAAAGCGGCATGCCGGCTTACCTGTACATGGCCAACTGGTACGACGACAAGGGCCGGGTGATACAGGTACAGAGCACCAACAGTAGTGGTTACGTGGATTGCATGACCAGCCAGTATGATTACAGCGGCAAGGTATTGCGGGTATTGAACCGCCAACAAAAAGGTACCGGTTCTGCCAATATTTTTTACGTGCTCACCAAAAACGAATACGATCATGGCGGCCGGTTGCTGAACATGAAAAAGAAAGTAAACAGCGGCGCCACCAGCAATACCGAGCGCACCATTGCCGTGCATACCTACACCGATTTCGACCAGTTGCAGATGAAATACATCGGGGGCGATGCTTCCACGGCGCTGGATTCGCTGGAATACCAGTACAATATCCGCGGCTGGCTTACCTACATCAACAAGGATTACCTGGATAGCCTGCGCATCAATTGGTTCGGCATGGAACTGGCCTACGACCGCGGCAACGACCTGGGTTATACCGGCAATGATTACAACGGCAATATCGCCGGTACCAAGTGGCGTTCGCGCGGCGATGGCGTACACCGCAAATACGATTTTGATTACGACAATGCCAACCGGCTGATCAGCGCCAACTGGCAGAACGATGCACCGAGTTTTATACCCTACATCGATAAAACGAAATTCAGTTCGGCGTACAGTTACGATGCGAACGGAAATATCCTTACCCTGATGCACTACGGCTGGAAGGTAAGCGACAACAGCATCATCGATCACCTGCAATACACGTACCAATCCAACAGCAACAAATTATTAGCCGTAGACGATACGGTGACGCGGGTAAGCCGGCTCGGCGATTTCAACAACGGTACCAACCTCGGTAATGATTACAGTTACGATGGCAACGGCAACCTGGTAGCCGACAGCAACAAGCACATTTCGAAGATTGCGTACAACCATTTGAACCTGCCCTCAACCATAACCGTGGATGGCAAGGGCAGCATCGATTACGTGTATGATGCCAGCGGCGCTAAACTGTTAAAGAAAACAACCGAAGGAGCGAAAATCACAAAGACGCAATACACAAATGGTTTTGTTTATCAAAACGATACGCTGCAGTTTGTAAGCCACGAAGAAGGCCGCGTGCGCTGGGCCAAACGTTATTGGGAGAATGGCGACAGCGCCTACCAGTTCGTGTATGATTATTTTATTAAAGACCATTTGGGCAATGTACGTACGGTGCTCACCGAACAAAAAGATACCAGCTTTTACCTCGCCAGCTTTGAAGCGGCGACAAGGGTAAAAGAGAATGCCTTGTTTTACAATATTCCCGAAACCTGCGTTTGGCGTGATAACAGCTTTCCGCCCGATCCGAATCCCAATGACAGTATTTCGAAATTATTAGGCACTACGAGGCCTATGGGCGCCGCCCTTGGATTGAAGGTAATGGCCGGCGACCGTTTTGATGCCGGCGTTCAGTATTATTACAAGGGCTGGAATCCCGATGACAACAGTAACGTAGATAACAACGCCATCCTGAACCTGCTGGGCACCCTGATCACGAGCGTGGAAGGCGCGGCTGCGGGCAAAGTGCCGCCGGGTGGACTGGGTACGGCGTTGAGCACCCCTTTGTTTACCGGCATCGATGAGTTTTTGGACAACCATACCTACGATACCTTCAAGCCCAAAGCCTACCTGAACTGGATATTGCTGGACGAGCAATTTAATTATGTTCCGGCGGGCAGTGGCTTTTTGCAGGTGGACCAGGAGGGTGATGTGTACAGCCTTGCGAATACGAATGTGAACATTGTTAAAAGTGGTTATTTGTTCGTGTACGTGAGCAATGTGAGCAACACACTTGAAGTATATTTTGATAACTTAGCAGTGCGGCATTACACGGGTCCGCTATTGGAGGAAACGCATTATTATCCTTTTGGATTGACGATGCATGGGATAAGTAGCAGGGCGAGTGGGAAACTGGAGAACCGGTATGAGTATAATGGTAAGGAAAAGCAGGAGAAGGAGTTTAGCGATGGAAGTGGATTGGACTGGTATGATTATGGGGCGCGGATGTATGATGTGCAGGTGGGGAGATGGATGATAAGTGATCCAATGTCAGATAAGATGCGTAGATGGTCGCCTTATAATTATGCATTTGATAATCCAATAAGATTTATTGATCCTGATGGGATGGTTCCGGGTGATTTTTATGATACAAAGATGAATAAAATAGGAACTGATGGTGTAAAAGATGATAAAAAATACTTGATAGCAGATAAAAAAGATGCTAAAACTGTAAGTCAAAATGATAAGAAAGGAAAAACTACTAGCGTTGGAAGCCTAAAGAAACCAGTTATTAACTTACCGAGTAAGAAAGGAATGGAAGCAATAAATGATGCCAAAAATAGATCTAATACTGCTAATACTAAAAGAACTGATAATTTTAAGGGGGATGATTCTAAAGGAGGTTTTCATGAGGAGGCTGTAAATATAGGCGTGAATAAAAAAGGCGACGAAATAATTATACCTTCAAAACCTGGAGCTTCTCTTGCCAATCCTTCGCCTGGAGATAGAGCTATAAATAATGTATACGTGCCTGCGGACCCTAATCAGACAATTAATGAAATAGGAGATGGGGGTTTGCAAATTTCAGCACATATACATCCTTCTGGGAGTGTTAATACATACGGATCGGAATCTACTGCAAATGGGTATGAACCAGGGCCAGGGGATCAAAATGCTTTTGGTGCAGCTGTAAATGCAGGTTATACAAATGCAAATTCTTATGGATTAGTTGTTGGTGCAGGTGATAATAATGCAACTTTTTACACTGATAAAAAAGTGTTAGCAACAGTGTCTTTTCCAGCGCTTTTGAAAATTTATAATTTAAAATAATTTTATGAGTAAATATTTGCTGCTTTTTATATTAAGTATTTACATTTCAATAATAAGCCATGCTCAGGATTCATTGAGTATTAAAGCTAACCAAGCCTTTACTGAGTATTTAAATAAATTACCTCCAAAAATACAAGTGCAGTTTTTTGTAAACGGGAAAAAAGTACAGAAATCATTTAAGACATATATATATAGTAAAGGGATGGAAGTTTTTAGATCAAATAGTAAGGAATTTATACTTGATTCTGCAATTTTAGCTAAAGGTGATTCATTGTTTTTCTTAGTGAAGTATAAAAAGATTAGTATCTGCTCAAAAAAATATCATTCTTCTGCCTTTTTACATGGAGGTAGATTTACAGTAGGCATTGTTTCTGATTTTAAGAATGAGAAAGATAAGTATGCAAAGGATACAATCATATATGAAATTAGCAATAGAGAAAGTCAATTAAGTTATCTTATAAAAAAAGATGTTCAACTTCAAGATTGTAGTACAATTAGTAAATGCCAACTCACCTACTTCGTTATTAAAAATAATACAAACCCATGGGTGGATTATGAGTATAAGTTTAGAGCGGTAAATTAGGGTTTTAATCCCATTCCCAAAAAAAGTTCAAAAAGTCAAAAATAAAGAAGCCAAAGACTATACTATGTCCCATCTGGCAAGAGTTCTGCCGCAGGCAGGCCTCTCGATGCCGCTCAGTTCTCCCGGTCTCCGACCGGCAAAATAATGAACCCGGTGCAATATCGGTATTAACCCGAACGAAATCTTCAAATGCTCATTAGAAGGACAAACCTTCCAATCTACGCCCGATAGGAGTGGAAAGCCCGGAACCGCTGGCAAGCGGTGAGGACTTGTAACGGATAGCGGGACCATGCCCGGGAGAAAGATGATGCTGCCCGTACAAAAAATAAAAATGCCAACTGGCAGAACGCGCACCCAACTTTATTCCCTACATCGATAAAACAAAATTCAGTTCGGCATACAGTTACGATGCCAATGGCAATATCCTTACGATGATGCACTACGGCTGGAAGGTGAGCGACAACAGCATCATCGATCACCTGCATTACACCTATCAATCCAACAGCAACAAATTATTAGCTGTAGACGATACGGTGACGCGGGTAAGCCGGCTCGGCGATTTCAACAACGGTACCAACCTCGGCAACGATTACAGTTACGATGGCAACGGCAACCTGGTAGCCGATAGCAACAAACATATTTCGAAGATCGCGTACAACCATTTGAACCTGCCCTCAACCATAACCGTGGATGGCAAGGGCAGCATCGATTACGTGTATGATGCCAGCGGTGCGAAGCTGTTGAAGAAAACAACCGAAGGCGCGAAAATCACAAAGACGCAATACACAAATGGTTTTGTTTATCAGAACGATACGCTGCAGTTTGTAAGCCACGAAGAAGGCCGCGTACGCTGGGCGAAAAGGTATTGGGAGAACGGCGACAGCGCTTACCAGTTTGTGTATGATTATTTTATTAAAGACCATTTGGGCAATGTACGTACGGTGCTTACCGAACAAACCGACACCAGCTTTTACCTCGCCAGTTTTGAAGCCGCTACAAGGGCAAAAGAAAATGCCTTGTTCTATAATATTCCCGAAACCTGCGTATGGCGCGATAACAGTTTCCCGCCCGATCCGAATCCCAATGACAGTATTTCGAAATTATTAGGCACTACGAGACCTATGGGCGCTGCACTGGGATTAAAAGTGATGGCGGGCGATCGCTTTGATGCCGGCGTTCAGTATTATTACAAGGGCTGGAATCCCGATGACAACAGCAACGTTGACAACAACGCTATCCTGAACCTGCTGGGCACGCTGATCACGAGCGTGGAAGGCGCGGCGGCGGGCAAAGTACCGCCCGGCGGATTAGGTACGGCGTTGAGCACGCCTTTGTTTACCGGCATCGATGAGTTTTTGGACAACCATACCTACGATACCTTCAAGCCCAAGGCCTACCTGAACTGGATATTGCTGGACGCTTGTCCCGGCGTATGACGGGAAGCAGTTCAACTACGTTCCTTCGGGCAGCGGCTTTTTGCAGGTGGACCAGGAGGGCGATGTGTACAGCCTTGCGAATACGAATGTGAGTATTGTTAAAAGTGGTTATTTGTTCGTATATGTAAGCAATGTGAGCAACACACTTGAAGTATATTTTGATAACTTAGCAGTACGGCATTACACGGGTCCGTTATTGGAGGAAACGCATTATTATCCTTTTGGATTGACGATGCATGGGATAAGTAGTAAGGCGAGTGGGAAGTTGGAGAATAAGAAGAAATATAACGGCATCGAATTAAACAATGATTTTGATTTAAATATCTATGATGCATTTTATAGAAATTTAGATGTACAAACAGGAAGATGGTGGGAAACAGATCCTAAGACAGAGAACCAGGAACATATGTCCCCATATACTTCTATGGGGAATGACCCGGTACGTTATTCTGATTTTTTGGGTGATAAGCAAGAGGAGTTTGGTGGCTCAGGACCTGGCGATGCTTTAGTTCTTGGTGTTGCGGAGTTGCTTGGAGGAGCCGCCACAACTGCTGGTGCAGGAACAGTACTTCTTGCAGCGAGTGCTGTTGCGCCTGTTGCGCTTGTTATCTATCATCCAGAGGCACTACTTACCGGGGCCTCCGCAGCGCAAATGGATTTGCGTGTAGAAATGCAAACGCGCACTCCTGCTAAACCTGCTGCTCCTTTAAAATCACTTGCGGGAGGCATAAAGGATGTAGCTGCAAAAGCAGTTCCAAATCCCAATGGTAAAAAAGGGAGCGAAGCTCACCAGGCGGGAGTAAATAAAGCAGAGAAAGAATTAAAAGAATCAGGATATACTCAAACTCAGAGAGAAGTTGAGGTTAAAACTCCAAAAGGAGAGAAAGGCAAAAGATATGTAGATGTTCGGGGAACAAATTCAAAAGGTGAAACCAAGGATATACAAGTAGGAAAACAAAATAAAAATGGCACCCCTGTCAAAAGAGAACGGAAAGCTATGGATGATATTGAAGAATCATACGGGCAAAGACCAGATTTTCTTCCTTATAACTAATAAATTATTTTATGAATTCAAAACAGTTAAATTTTTTTATTGTGAAAGAGGATTATGGTGCGATCCAAAATTTTTTTGATGATAATTTCTTTGCGACTATAATAATTAAGGATGGGGGAGTTAAAGAAGTAATAAGTTACAGCGTTGCCGAAAATCGAGAAAAGCTATTCCAGGTTTTTTTATCACGTGAAAACCAGCCAAATATATTCTTCCAGCCTTTAGAAAAGAAGCCTTTTTTTTATATTGACATCTTACGTAGCGAATGTATAGAGTTTAGCCTTGGAGGATTTTATCCTGGAAAGAATAAAGAGCTGCGTTCCGGTCGATTGTATTTTATAACTAAATATTTCATAGAAGGGAATGAGTTAGTACCAAAATCTGACGCTTTTGTAAAGCAGGCAACATTACTTTTAAAACAATTCGAAAAAAAGTTTCTTGTAAAATCTAAACATCTTTCAGGAGTACTCCTATCTAAAAACGCTTTGAATTGGGTTAATGAAAATGGGGCTAAGCTAAATATTTCGGGAGATAGATTTGTTGCTTCATTAGCTAATTAAAGCGATTGTGAATGGCCCTCCTCTGGCCCCATCTGGCGAGAGTTCTGCCAGAGGCAGGCCTCTCGATGCCGCTCATTTCTCCCGGTTTCCGACCGGCAAAATAATGACCCGGTGCGACATCGTTATTAACCCGAGCGAAATCTTCAAATGCTGATTAGAACGACAAACCTTGCAGTTTACGCCCGATAGGAGTGGAAAGCCCGGAGTGAAGCGCAGCGGAATGAGGACTTGTAACGGATAGCGGGACCATGCCTGGGAGAAAGAAGATGCTGCCCGTACAAAAAATAAAAATGCCAACTGGCAGAACGATGCGCCCAGCTTTATACCCTACATCGATAAAACGAAGTTTAGTTCGGAATACAGTTACGATGCCAACGGCAATATCCTTACCCTGATGCACTACGGCTGGAAGGTGAGCGACAACAGCATCATTGATCACCTGCATTACACCTATCAATTGAACAGCAACAAATTATTAGCGGTATCCGATACGGTGACAAGGGTAAGCCGGCTCGGCGATTTCAACAACGGTACCAACCTGGGCAACGATTACAGTTACGATGGCAATGGCAACCTGGTAGCCGACAGCAACAAGCACATTTCGAAGATCGCGTACAACCATTTGAACCTGCCCTCAACCATAACCGTGGATGGCAAGGGCAGCATCGATTATGTGTATGATGCCAGCGGTGCGAAACTGTTGAAGAAAACAACGGAAGGTGCCAAGACAACGAAGACACAATACACCGGTGGATTCGTGTACCAGAACGATACGCTACAGTTCGTCAACCATGAAGAAGGCCGCGTACGCTGGGCGAAAAGGTATTGGGAGAACGGCGACAGCGCTTACCAGTTTGTATATGATTATTTTATTAAAGACCATTTGGGTAATGTACGTACGGTGCTCACCGAGCAAACGGACACCAGTTTTTACCTCGCCAGCTTTGAAGCGGCTGCGCGGGCAAAAGAAAATGCCTTGTTCTACAATATTCCCGAAACCTGCGTATGGCGCGACAACAGCATTCCCGATCCCGGTCCCAATGTGAATGACAGCATATCCCGGTTATTAGGAACAACGAAACCCATGGGCGCTGCGCTTGGATTGAAAGTAATGGCCGGCGACCGCTTTGATGCCGGCGTTCAGTATTATTACAAGGGCTGGAATCCCGATGACAACAGTAACGTAGACAACAACGCGATCCTGAACCTGCTGGGCACGCTGATCACGAGCGTGGAAGGCGCCGCTGCGGGCAAGGTGCCGCCCGGTGGATTGGGTACGGCGTTGAGCACCCCTTTGTTTACGGGCATCGATGAATTTTTGGACAACCATACCTACGATACCTTCAAGCCCAAAGCCTACCTGAACTGGATATTGCTGGACGAGCAGTTTAATTATGTTCCCTCGGGCAGCGGCTTTTTGCAGGTGGACCAGGAGGGTGATGTGTACAGCCTGGCCAATACGAATGTGAGTATTGTTAAAAGTGGTTACTTGTTCGTGTACGTGAGCAATGTGAGCAACACACTTGAGGTATATTTTGATAACTTAGCAGTGCGGCATTACACGGGTCCGCTATTGGAGGAAACGCATTATTATCCTTTTGGGTTGACGATGCATGGGATAAGTAGCAGGGCGGCAGGGAAGTTGGAGAATAGGTATAAGTTTAATGCAGGCACAGAACTGAATGTAGATTTAGGTCTTAGTTTTTATGAAACACAAAACAGGTTATATGATCCCCAGTTGGGAAGATTCTGGCAAGTGGATGAATTGGCTGAAGCGAATTGGGAATGGACGTCTTATAATTTCGCTTTAAATAATCCGATTAGCTTTAATGATCCATACGGCCTATTTGAAGAAAATCCATTAGATAAACCGGATGCTGGCAGTAAGTTGGCAGAAGTCAAGGATCTTAAAGAAGTTACAGTAAGATCATATAATCATAAGCAGCTACAAAGCTTGTATTGGGTATTGCGTGATAAAGGGATAGGGTTTGACAGGGTAGGGAATGATAGACTACGTGAAAGGCTTGAACGTTGGGATGGAATACAGCGATACATGGAAGTTGTGCATAAAGGAGTAAAGGAAGATGGATTAATTTTATTAGAAGCAGCTTCCTTCCTTATTCCAACCGGGTGGATTACTAAATTTAAGTATTTTAAGTCTGCAGTTAAATTGTTTAAATATAAACGAGGAGTTAAAGTTGTTAAGGCAATAAGAAAGCGAATGACAACGGTTCTTGGGAAAGTAAGTAGTAAGTTAGTTCCTGGTTATGAAAAAGTTGCTGCAGAAATGGAATACAATAGTTTTCAGGTTTCTGATGATGTTTGGAAAGCGATGTCAGCCGAAGAAAGATGGCTAGCTAATTCCCAATTTCTTGATGAAGCTGTTGCAGCTGGTGATGAGTTTGTGTTTTCACATGTAGTAACGGATGTTACAAAAGAGGTTGGAATGTTTAGAAAAGAATTAGACTATCTTATTGATAAAGGCTACCATTTAAATAAACAAGGGACGGGTATGATAAAATAATTAAGATGGACAAACAAATTAATAATACGATTAGAAAAATCATACATATTCCTCAGGATTTTCATGATAGGAAAAATGTATCAGAAATCAACTTATTAGCTGAATCAAATTATATTGAATTTTATGATCAGATAAATGAAGATGATATTTCTAAAGTATTGAAACAATACTCAAATTTAATAGATGAATGGTTGCAATGGTCAGCGGATAAACGAAGCACTCCTACTTGGCACTTTGTAAAATATGCCGATAACAAGTATTCCGTTGAATATTCATCTGCTGGGAAGGAGTCTGAAGAAATTAATACTACTGACAAATTTATAGCATGCGCAATCTTTATTAAAAGAGAAATAGAAATAGGACGGATTCTCTTAATGAATAATAAGTGAGAGAAGGCTTAAAATGAAAGGGTGGAATGAATATTTTATGCCACTGGCTATTGGGAGATCTAACTTTGTTTTTTATGCAGCTGATTACGGGCAGTGTTAAAAATTAATACGGAGATGTATGAAGTCTTTATTAAAACTTTTGATTGTTCTATCCTTACTAATTATCGCGGTTGTTGGTTATAAACTACTTGATACCTATATTTCCTTAAAATACGAAGTAGAAGAACCGATTGCGACGAGTAAAAATACAAGCGAAATATTGACAAAGAGTCTTATATAACCCCGTTAATATTTTGGCTCTGGATAATAATGGGTATTCAAATTATTAACATAACTGTTTTTTTTAAGATGCCACAAAGATTAAATAACCTTAGTAAAATAGCATCTACCGTTCTTTCAAAAATTTATCTAATTGCAATACAAAATAACGGTCACTATAAAATATTTGCTTTTGACTATTAATAAGCTGATAAGAAAAACAATCTCTCCAGTCTACGCCCGATAGGAGTGGAAAGCCCGGAGTGAAGCGCGGCGGAATGAGGACTTGTAACGGATAGCGGGACAATGCCCGGGAGAAAGAAGATGCTGCCCGTACAAAAAATAAAACATAGTATATGCACGGTTGCATAAAAGTAAACGCATCAACTTTTAAGCTATTGATAATTACGTATGCGCCGACTCCAATATTATCATGATTATATGAAATTTTTAATAAAATTGTGGATTGCTCTTTCTTTAATAATTATCGTGGCTCTCGTTTATAAACTATTTGATACTTACACTTCTTTAAAATACGAGGTAGAGGAACCGGTTGCGATGGGTAAAACAAGTGAAATATTAGAAGATAGGGCGTATTGTCTTAATCAAGTGATAATGTGGCTTTGGGTAATAACAGGTATTCAAATTATTAACATAGCTGTTTTATTCAAAGTTGTTACAAAAGTTAGGGAGCGATCGTTACTTGCAGAGTGAAAGCTGTGGATTGATAATCGTTTGACTTGCGGATACGAATGAGGTACTATTTATTTATACTGGTTATTTTTTCTTACAACTGCAGCAGTTCCGCGGTAATGCAAAAATCCGTGGGTAATGAATTGCAGTACCAACTTATAAAAACTGATTCTGCTAAACTTTGTTTTGAAGTTGAGAATTTGCCCAGGAAGGTCATTGAATATACGTTGCGCCAATACGTATCCAGTGATATTAAAGAAGTGCGTAAACTTTACAAGGAAAGTATGATGGAATAGGTGTCGGCATTCATCTTTTACAAAACCCCTCTACCTCTAACCCAATCCTCCTCACTTCTACTTTTTCAAGAGGGTGCCCTGTATTCGGCAATACACAAAACGCCGCGTTGGGCAGGGCCTTGTAAACGGCTACCGTTTCTTCTAGGCTTACCATTTTATCGCGGTCGCCGAGCATTAGTAAAACAGGGAGGTCGATGGTTGAATAATCTGTAAGTCCGAGGGGATTTTTTTTGCCCATCTCCAGCATCATCGCCGCTGTTTGCTGCAGCAATAGTTTCCAGTCGGCATGCCTTGCTGCCAGCGCCTGGGCAAAGGCCGGTATTTTTTCTTCGATCTTCAGCGGGTTGAGCATGGCTGTTTCTTTGGCAGCGGTGGCTTCGTCCCAGTGAAATTTGGTAGCCAGCGTTATAAGTCCCGCTACTTTCTCCGGGTGTTGCGCGGCAAAGTACAGGGCGGCATACCCGCCCATGCTGTAGCCGAAAATATAAGTACGTTCGATGTTGTGCGCCGATAAAAATGAACCGATCTCCGCAGCAAATCCCGCGATGGAAAAAGTATCGCCTGCAAACGGCGCCCCGCCATGACCGTTAAAACTAAAACTATGTACCGTGTATTGAGCCTTCAGTAATTCCTTCAGCGGACCTAGCTGGTCTTCCGCACCAATCGCCCCATGTAATAGTAAAAGGTGTTTCATGATTTTGTAAATATAAGGAAGGGATTAGAAGGTTTAGGCGTTTAGAGGTTTAGTTTTGAAGGTTTAGAAGGTTTAGAAGGTTTAGGATGTTTAGAAGTTGAAGATTGTTGAATGTCGTTGAAAGAAATTTTTCTTTCGCAAAAGTTTTTCTTCATTCCAAAAAAATATTCAATACCCAATCTTCAACACCCAGTTTTCATTTTCTAAAATCTCCCTGCTCCATACAACCATCTTCCATCATCCATCCACCATCATCCATCCACCATCTTCCATCCACCATCTTCCATTTTCCCTTTCCCAAATCCTCTTTGCGTTCTAAAAAAATATTCCTTATTCCCTATTCCATATTACCTATAATAAAAAGGCTCCCGGATTACCCGGGAGCCTTTTTATTATAAAGAGCGTTTTGTTTTATTGAACGATCGCCCTTCCTACTGCGAGCCGGTTACCATTGCGGTCGCCGAGTTCTATCCAGTAGATGCCTTTACCATACTTGGTAAGGTCAAGATCCATCCTTGAGTAAGGAGCCGTGTTGGTAAAGTTCTGAGCCATTACCCTTGCACCCTTGGCGTCATACACGGTGATACCACGTGCCAGGATATTGCCTGCAGCACTGTAGTACCTTACCTGGAAGATACCGTTGTTGGGGTTCGGATAAATGAACAGTTTACCGGTTGATGAATCAGAGATGCGCACTGCGTTCGATGTATTGGTACAACCGTTTACATCGGTAACCCTTAAAGTGTACAATCCGAGTCCATCCACGTTCACGCTCAAAGTAGGCGTGTTGCCACCCACCGGTGTGCCGTTCAGCAACCAGGTATAGGTCGCTGCCGCATTCGGTGTAACGGTAGAAGTGAGGGTCGTTACCAGTCCTGGATACAGGCTCGTGTAAGGAGCTGCTGCGATCACTACGGTAGGTAATGGGTTCACTGTCAGAACGCGCTGGGCAGATGTAACCGATCCGCAAGGAGCAGTACCACCCACGATCACGCGGTAGATATAACCGTTGTAAGATACCGGTGGAGCAGTGATGGTGAGCGTATTGGTTGTTGCACCACTGTACACACCACCGTTGGTGATGTTGGTAAAGGTATTACCTGCATCGGTGCTAACCTGCCACTGGTAGGTAGGATTGGTACCGGTTGCAGTAACGCTGAAGGTTGCAACTTTATCAGTACAAACGGTAGCGTTTACCGGCTGCGAAGTAATCGCGATCGGTGTGTTAACTGTTACCACTACAGAACGTGCAGGCGAGGTACAGGTACCATTGGCCACCGTTACGGTGTAAGTAGTCGTTGCAGTTGGATTAGCATATACCGTCACCGCAGGCGTACCGGCTACATAAGGCGTAGTCGCTGCCGGGTTGGTGTACAGGCCTGTTGCAGGAGACCAGATACCACCCGGAGGTACACCATAGGTAAAGTTCAGCGACCAGCTTGTTAAAGTGCCATTGTCACCGGCACCACCGTCATACATTGCCAGCGTCCATGCACCATTGATGTCGGTACCTACAGGGTACAAAGCACCAAAGGTTGTAACGTTAGGCGTAAAGCCTGTTGGTCCGCTTGGGAAACCAGGAACTTCCGTTGCCGGTGTAACGGCATCGGGCCTGAACTGGCCGTTCCATGGATTTGCTCCGGCAGCCAAAGTAGCGGTAGCCGTTGGATTAAAGCGGGTATTGGTGAAGCCTGTTGTAGCGCCTGCACCGCCGGTACCACCAAGGTAGTAAGCGAGGTTCAGGATCCTGTTCGTTGGAGCAGGGGTTTTCAACACAATAACCATATCGCCGGTCCAGCTATGCGTCATGTTAACGGCAACTTCCATCGTGGAGATCACGGAACCTGCAGGAACGCCGGTTACATTGATCACGCTGTTTGCGCCGCTTGGATCTGCATCGGGAACGCTAACAGGTGTGCTGTTAGTGAGCGATACGTTAACCGGGGCCAGTGAAGAAGTAATGGTGAGTGCCGCTGCCGGGCCGCCGAGGCAAATGCTTGCCGCAGACGGTGTAACGGTTGGAGCAGCCGGTGTGTAGTTAACGGTAATGGTATTGGTACCTGCGCAACCGGTAGTGCCGTTGGTGGCTGTTACGGTGTAGGTAGTGTTAACTGTTGGAGCAGCATATACGGTAGCTGCAG
>Ga0247806_10000822_pt1 | contig 16819 bp, 12 predicted proteins | sample UWRJL059202B1_FD_179935 | JGI IMG/M metagenome (GOLD analysis project Ga0247806, IMG submission 179935) | Plant litter microbial communities from Arlington Agricultural Research Station in Wisconsin, United States - UWRJ-L059-202B-1 | ecosystem: Environmental > Terrestrial > Plant litter >... | reverse complement strand
GCACCTGGTCGGCCCGCTCTCTTTTCACCTTGCCCTTGTCGAGGAACCACAGGGTCACCGGCAGGGTCACGGTGAGGAACATGTTGGGCGAGGTCGAGATGATCACATCCACCGCTCCACTCTCGATCAACTTGCGGCGCATCTCCCGCTCTGAACCACCAGCGTCGGCAGCCGAGTTGGCCATCACGAACCCGGCCCGCCCATTGTCGTTCAGCGCGGCGTGGAAGAGCCCTATCCAGAGGTAGTTAGCGTTGTTGGTGCTGGGGATGCCGAGCGAGAACTTCGCGTCCGCATGCCCCGCCTCGGTCACCAACCGGCTGCGGTCCACCTCGGATTGGTTGAAGGGCGGGTTGGCCATCACAAAGTCGAATTGCCCCACCATGCCGTGCGGGTCTTCATAGTAGCTGTTGGCGATCCTGATGTCGCCCGAGAGCCCGTGGACCGCAAGGTTGAGGCGGCACAGCTTCTGCGTGTCCAGCATCTTCTCTGACCCGTACAGGCCAATCTCGCGCGTGGGGTTCTTGTGGTGGCGCTTCACAAACTCGGCGGAGTGCACAAACATTCCACCGCTTCCGCAGGCAGGGTCGAAGATTTTGCCGTGGTATGGCTCCAGAACCTCGACGATCAGCTTCACGATGGATGCCGGGGTGAAATACTCCCCTCCCTTCTGCATGTAGTTCGAGGCGAACTCACCCATGAAGAACTCGAAGATCGCCCCATAGGCGTCCCCATCGACCTTCAGCGGCTGGAGGATGCGGAGGAGCTCTCTGAGGACGCTGTTGGGCAGCGATCCGTAGCCTTGGGGCATCACCCCTGCCAGATCGGGGTTCTCCTCTGTGATGGCCTTCATGGCCCCGTTTAGCGCCGCCGCGAGGTTCTCCGTCTCAGGCAGGCTGAGCAGGTATGAGAAGCGGGCATGCTCGGGCAGGAACACCGCCCCGTGGCCGTGATAGTCGCCGGGGGTGGGCTTCAGGCGCCCCGTGAAGGATTTCGACAGCTCCCCATGCACCAGGTCGAACTTCGCCTCCATCTGCCGCAGGGCAATCAGGGCGAGCACAGGCTGGGCGTATTGGTCGGGCCTCAGGTCGGTGTTGGTCCACAGCTGGTTGGCCGTCTGGAACAGACGGCGCGTGAGGTCCTGAAGATCGACTGCCAAAATGTCCCCCTTGGTGCTTTCGCGTCTCGCCAGCCACCTTAGCCGGGGAGGTTGCAAGGTCCATAGTCATTGCCTCAATATGTAGCGTTAAGGTCTCGCGGGCCGCTTTGAGCTACCTTAGGAGCCTTCGACCTTGAAGCGGGGGATTTTCGCGATGGCAGCAGCAAGTGCGGTGAGCGGTGCCCTGCCATAGGCGCGCCCAACAGTCTTCGGCGAATGGCCCTGGATCGCATCCACAACCCGCTCCTCGATGTCGACGGCATAAGACATGGTCTTGAAGGTGTGCCGCCATGCGTGGTTGGGTTTGATCCCTGGATCGATGATCCCAACGTCCTTGCGCACCCATTGAGCCAAGCGTTCGCCCACCTTCTTGAAATGGCGGTTGTCGTCGCCCTGAACCCTCTGCCGGTGCTGGTCATAGAAGATCGGGCCGTCATCGAGTGACGCGACTACCTCTAGGAAGCCTTGGTCAACTGTATGCTGATGGATTGGCACCACTCGGACAGACTTGTTCTTCACGGTTCCAGCTTCCGGGGAAATACGGATCGCCCAGATACCCTCGATTTCAACGACGTCCTCCTTCCGTAGTTGGCTCATCTCGTTCACGCGCGCCCCGGAGTAGGCACACAGCCATGGTATCCACCGACGGGCCCTTGCGTTGCTGATGGCCAGCCGCGCAGGTGGAGGCTCTAAGGTTGCGGTCAGGATGGCCTTGGCTTCCGCGAGTGTGAAGTCTCGATCACGCAGCTTGGCTTTCTTCGGCACACGCACTTTGATGTTCAGAGCCGGATTGCTGGACAGGAGGCGCTCCTCCACCGCCCAGTTAAGGCAGGCTCTGACGGAGGTGATGTACTTGTCACGGACTGTGACCGGATCGCGAAGTTTCCCGCTACGGCTGGGATCGCTAAGCAGATGGTCGCGCCAATCAAGGAGATGGTCCGCCGTGATCCGTTTGGCGTCGTCGTGCCCGAGGTCATTGATCAGCCGTTGAATATACCTGCGCCACTCGCTCCGCACTCCAGGCGTCAATTTCTGGGCAGCAGCATAGCCATCGAAGATATTGAGAAGTCTGGTGGCCTCCTTGGGTGCCTTGAGGTTCTCTTGGGCAACCTTCACGGCCTCGGGCGGCACAGGTTGGGCGGGAGTTGAAACGGCATCCCCGGCCAGCCGCTGGAGCTTCAACTCATACGTGGAAATGGCAGCATCGTTGAGGGCCCGGCATAGTTGGCGCATGGGCTCGTTGGCCAGAGGGTCGATCACCAACCCAGCAACTTCGAAGAGCTCCTCCGCTGTATCGCTCCACATCGCCATCATGCCATCGAGGTCACCCACCGCCCGCATGTCACGGCACAGGTGGAGGAAGCCCTCCGTTGTCTCACGCGTTTTGTCGGCCCAGCGGCGGGTTGGATCGCCCCGCCAGTTGATCGCCTCCTCTAATCCACGAGCCTCAAGGCCCGCACTGCTGGCCATGAAGAGCTCGCGCTCGTCGGATGAGAAGCGAGCCTCGTCGTCTTCTTCAAGGGATTGAACCCGGAAGAGCTCGGCAAGGTAGGCGATCCGAGGCGCGTCTAGCTGATCGTAGGCACCTTCCATCCGCCGTAGGGCCAGTGCAATGAGCGTGTTGAAACGCGCCAGAGCGGCCTCGTAGCGACTGTGGAAGCCATCGGAGCCCTCCATGCCGAGAGAGGCTTTGAACACACTCCTCGACCCGCAGAAGGGCCTGAGAGTGGCTGGGATAGCTCGCCGAAATGTGAGCCTGCCAGATGGATGTTTGAGTATGTGCCTGACCAAGATACCCACCGTTTTTGTACCCTCGCTTTGTACCCGGCGAGGCTATAAGGCGCGATAATCGTGGTATTTTCTGGAAAATCAACCCTTTGGGGGCTTATGGTGCCGCTTACAGGACTCGAACCTGTGACCCCCGCATTACGAATGCGATGCTCTACCAACTGAGCTAAAGCGGCGTCTGCGCCTGGCCCATAATCGCGTGGCGGCCGGGCCGCAACGCTCTTTGGGCAAGGATGGAGGCCCGAGCCGGAATCGAACCGGCGTGCGAGGATTTGCAGTCCTCTACGTAACCACTCCGCCATCGGGCCGGAAGGCGCGCCACCTATCGCAAGCACCGGTCAGGTGCAATGGCCTGATTGCCATTTCGCCAGAATGGCTGACGCGGATCGCGCTCGCTTGCCGCTTAGCACGCTAAGCGTTACAGCATCGGGCATGAGCGACGACAAACCCAGATTGCAGCGCGTCGAGGGGCACTCGGAAGAGCGGTTCCTTGGTTCGGACGTTTTTTCCAGCGAATCGCGCAACCTTCCACCGGCCAACGGCACGGGCACCGTGCGCGAGGAAGCGCGCGATATCGCTGTCTATCATAAGTGCGACGTGGCGGTGATCGGCGGCGGGCCGGCGGGGTGCGCCGCGGCGTGGGCTGCGGCCAAGGCTGGCGCCAATGTGACGCTGGTCGAGCGCTACAATTGCCTCGGCGGGTTGTCGACCGGCGGGCTGGTGATGTGGATCGACCGGATGACCGACTGGTCGGGCAATCGGGTGATCGAAGGCTTCGCCCGCCATTTCATCGATCGGATGCCGCCCGAGGCGATCGCCGGGCCGCCGCGCGCCGACTGGGGCAGTCGCGATCCGGTCAAGGCCGCCTATTGGGGGCAGCGGACCACCGCGTTCCACGGCGTGGTGCAATGGGCGCCGACGCTCGACCCCGAGCGGATGAAGCTGAACGCGCAGGAGATGCTGCTCGAGGCGGGGGTGCGGATCGTGTTCCACGCCTTCGCCGCGCGCCCGCTGGTCGAGCATGGCGCGGCCAAGGGGGTGATTTTCGAGAGCAAGATGGGGCGCAATGCGCTGCTGGCCAAGGTGGTGGTCGACACCACCGGCGACGGCGACATGTTCGCGCGCGCCGGGGCCGATTACGAGACCGATATCGAGGAAGGCGACGTCCACCATTCGATGAACACCGGCTGGGTGCTGGGCGGGGTCGACATGAACCGCTGGCTCGACTGGAAGGTCCACAATCCCGAGCAATTGCGCAGCTTCATGGAGCGCGGGCGCGAGGAGCTGGGCTATTTCCAGACGCCATATGTCAGCTGGCGGCAGGACATCGCGCTGTTCCTGGGCCCGCGCCAGTCGGGGCTGTCGGCGCTCGATGTCGATGACATGACCGAGGTCGAGATTCGCAGCCACCGGCTGATGGAGGGCCATTGCCGGTTCTTCCGCCAGCACGCGCCGGGGTTCGAGCAGGTCTATTCGCTGCAAAGCGCCAGCCAGCTGGGCGTTCGCCACACAAGGCGGCTGGCGGGGGTCGGGCGGATCGAGCGCAAGGACTGGCCGCGCGGCATACCTGCGGCGGACGAGGTGGGCATTTCGCCTTCGCTCAGCCCCAAGTTCCCGGTGGTGTCGGTGCCGTATGGCGCGCTGGTGCCGCGGGCGCTTGACGGGCTGCTGGTGGGTGGGCGGCATATCAGCTGCGATGCCAATTCGCATGGGTTCATGCGCGAGATCCCGCAATGCTGGCTCACCGGCCATGCGGCGGGCGTGGGCGCGGCGTTGGCGGCGGATCTGGGGGTGGCGCCACGCGCGGTGCCGGTCGATGCGATTCGCAAGGTGCTGCGGGCGCAAGGCGCGCATCTGGGCGAGGATACAGTGGTCGACAAAGCGGCACCGGAGGCGGTTCCGGCCCAATAGGGCAGGCTGAGAGGGTGACACAATGTCGCCTTGTCACCCTATATTTCGAAAATAATCGTTTATTTTCAAAGGTCGTTGACGCTTGGTGACAGGTGACACCAGCGCGCGGACTTTTTTTGTGCAGGTCGTGCGTGAACCGGCCAATTTTAGCGGGCGCGGAATAGGTAGGAAAGTGGCTGCGCGCCGCCAGTCGCTGCGGCCGCATGCCTCGCCGCGACTGATTGACCCGGATCAACGCCAGGCAATCCCGCGCATGCGATCGAGCATGCGAAGGAACGCGCCATGTCCAACCGATCCCCTCGCGACCGCTACAGCAAGGCTTCCATCGCGCTTCACTGGCTGATGCTGCTGGTGATCGTCGGGGTCTATGCCGCGATCGAATTGCGCGAGTTCTATCCGCGCGGGAGCGGGCCGCGCGAGGCGATGAAAACCTGGCATTTCATGCTCGGCCTGACGGTGTTCGCGCTGGTGTGGCTGCGAATCGTCGCGCGGCTGGTGACGCCCGCGCCCGCCAGCCTGCCCGAGCCCGGATGGCGCAGCGTAACGGCCAAGGTGACGCACCTGGCGCTGTATGCGCTGATGATCGCGATGCCACTGGCCGGGTGGACGATCCTCAGCGCCGAGGGCGACGTGATCCCGTTCTTCGGGCTTTCGCTGCCACCGCTGACGGGGCCGAACGAGGCGCTCGCCGGGCGCGTGGAGGAATGGCACGAGCTGGGCGGGACGATCGGCTATTGGCTGATCGGGCTGCACGCCGCCGCAGCGCTGTTTCACCACTATGTGCTGAAGGACCGGCTGATAGCGCGGATGATGCCCGCGCGGGGGTAATTGCCGCGCGGGATCAATCCTATTGGCTCACTCGGGCACCAGCACCCCGCCGGTGTCCATGCCGCGCACCGCCTCGCGGAAGTTGCGCAGGTAGCCGGTGGCCGGGTTGTGGTAGCCTTGCGCCTCGCGCGCGGCGAGTTCCTCGGGCGATACATCGATGTCGAGCCGGCGGTTGGCGACGCTGATGGTGATCATGTCGCCGTCGCGGACCTTGCCGATCGGGCCGCCGACGGCGGCCTCGGGCGAGACTTCGGCCACGGTCAGCCCCTTGAGGCACAGGCCCGAGAGCTGGCCATCGGTGACGAAGGCGGTGGTCATCGCCAGACCCGCCGCGTCGAGCGCGAACAGCACCAATGAGGCGCCGCCGCCCATCGCCGGGCCGCCCTTGAGGCCCTGGTTGCGTCCGACGACGATGTCGCCGGGTTTGACCTCGCCCGCCTTGATCGCGGCCATGCAGCTCTGCGTGTCCTCGAACACCCGCGCGGGGCCGGTGAATTCCTCGGGCCGCGAGCCATTGCGCAGGCCGAGGCGGACCACGGCGGTGTCGGCGAAGCTGCCCTTGAGGATCGCGATTGCCGGGCCTGGGCCGACCGGGTTGTCGAGCGGCTGGATCACGTCCGGCCCTTCAAGCTCGTAATCGGCGAGGTTTTCGGCGAGCGTCTTACCGCTGACCGTCAGCGCCTCGCCCGAAATGCGCGGGAGCAGGCGCTTGAGCGTGCCGCGTGCGCCGCCGGCATCCTCGAACTGTTCGATCCGCACCGCGCCGGTCGGGCGCACGGCGGAGAGCACGGGGACGTCGCTCATCTCTTCCCACAGCGCGAACACGTCGACGCCGTTCTCTGCTTCGATCGCGGTGGCCTGGAGGTGCTTGATCGCGTTGATCGAGCCCGACACCGCGAGCACGGTGGCGACCGCGTTGCGGAACGCGGCCTCGGTGAGGATCTGGCGCGGGCGCAGGTCTTCCTGGACCATTTCGACGATCCGGCGCGCGGCGGCGCGGGCGTTGGCCTGCATCTTGGGCGAATTGCCGCGCACCGGGGCGTGACCGGGGAGCGCCATGCCGAGCGCCTCGACCACGCAATGCATGGTGTTGGCGGTGGCCATGCCGGCGCACACGCCGGGGCCCATGATCGCGTTTTCGGCCATGTCGGCGATGGGGAACTTCGGCTCCTTGCCGAACAGCGCGCCGACCTGGCCCGACCACAGATCCTCGACATCGACCGGCTGCCCGTCGATCTCGCCCGCTTGCTGGTAGCCGCCGATCACGAGGATGGTGGGCAGGTTGAGCCGCGCCGCGGCCATCAGGTGGCCGGGCGGGGTCTTGTCGCACGAGGTCAGGCAGATCATCCCGTCGAGCAGCGCAGCCTCGACCTGGACTTCGATATCATTGGCGATGATGTCGCGCCCGGCGAGGATGTAGCTGCCCGATTTGGCGGCGCCGGTGATGAAGTCCGACGGCGCGGCCGTGCGGACCTCGAACGGCACGCCCCCGGCGGCGCGGATTTCCTCCTTCACCATTTCGGCGATGCCATCGAGATGGGCGTAGCAGATCGCCAGTTCGCTCGACGAATTGACCACCGCGATCTTGGGCTTGAGCATGTCCTCTGGCGAAAGGCCGAGCGCGCGCCAATTGGCCCGGCGGCCGGGATTGTTCGCGGCGATGCTGCGCAGGGTGACCATTGGTGTTTCTCCTAATTAGGCGTGCTGCGCGGCAGCGCCGGGGTTTTCCTGGGCGCGCATGCCGCGCGCGAACCAGGCGAGGGCAAGGATGCAGACGGCAATCCCGCCGAGGCAGAAGGCGGTGAAGACATAGCCGTCCATCGCCCCTTGCTGCCCTTGCAGGAAGCCCGCCGCAGAGCCGATATTGGGCGCGGCGACAGCGGCGAACTTGGCCATGAAACTGGCCCAACCACCGCCGGTCGCGCGCACAGCGCTGGGGTAATAGATGCTGGTGATCGAGATCACCGCCGCATGGGCGGCGCCGACCAGCGTCGCCCCGACCAACAGCACGGGGATCAGCATCGATCCGCCGATCACATAGCCGAGTCCGACCAGCAGCGTGAACGGCAGCGCCACCAGCGGGGCGAAGGCGATCCAGCCCGGCCCGCGCTTCTCGGTCAGCGCGAGCAGGGCGACCCCGCCGATCGCCCCGAGAATGCTCGAAGCTGCGCCCAGCCATGCTGCATCGGTGCGCGCGATGCCGAGGTTCTCCATGAAGATCACGCCGTAGGAGCTCTTGAGATAGATCGCGAAGCTGGAGAAGAAATAGGCCGCCCAGATGAGCGGGGTGACGATCAGCATCGCGCCGACGAACAGCTCGCGCAGCTTGCGGACGGGGTTGGCGCTGACGACGGTCTTGCGTTCGTCGGACAACTCGAAGGCGCTGTAGCCCTTGATGTCGGTGTCCGGGGAGAACCGCGCCAGCGCGGGTGCGACGTGTTCTGCCGGCTTGCCCTTGGCCACCATCCAGCGGGTGCTTTCGGGCAGGGTGAAAATCAGGATCAGCGAAAACACCCCGGTCATCGCGCCGCACATCCAGAAGATGCCCTGCCAGCCGAGCACAGGGGCGATCCAGTTGGCGATCGGCGCGGCCGAGGCGCCGCCGAAGGAAAAGCCCATCATGATGATCGTCACGCTGGTGGCGCGCATGGCCTTGGGCATGCTCTCGATGCTGAGCGCCCACACCGGAGCGAGGAGGCCGCCGATGGCAAGCCCCGAGATGAACCGCAGCGCGATCAGCTCCTCCGCCGAACCGGCGAAGCCGACCAGCGTGGTCAGCACCGCGCTGCCGATGGTGCACCAGATGATCACCGGCCTGCGGCCAAACATGTCGCCGAGATAGGACCCGACCAGCGAGCCGATCATCTGGCCCAGGAATGCCGCCGAGCTGACATAGCCGGTCATGCTGTCCGACAAATTCATGTCTTCGCGAAGGTAGGGCAGGGCGTAGGTGAGGGCGGAAAAATCCTGCCCGTCGAAGAAGGTGACCAGGCTGCACAGCAGCAGCAGTTGCAGATGATAGCGGTTGAATTTCAACCCTTGCAGGAACTGGGCGACATCCAGCGTCGCGCCGCGCGTGTCGACCATGATCCCCTTTACTCCCCGATTATCGTTCGAGCCCTAATTAATTTTGCCGTCTATCCGCTGCGCCAGCGTGGCGCCAGCCCCTAGGCGCAACATTCGCCAGTTTACCCCTGGCGGAGCCGCAATATTAGTTCGCGCAGAGGCGCGTAGGCGCAGAGGGACATTGCGATCACTCTGCTATCTCCGCGTCCTCTGCGTCTCTGCGCGAGCCAATTGTTTCATGTGCCTGCGGCGCCGGGTCTGCGCCGAGAACCTGCGCGATCAAGCGGCAGAGGAATTGACCCCCATGCTTTGCAGGTAACGTTTGATGTTGCGCGCCGCCTGGCGCAGCCGCTGCTCGTTTTCGACCAGCGCGATGCGGACGAAGCCTTCGCCTTCTTCGCCGTAACCGACGCCCGGCGCAACCGCGACTTCGGCGTGGGTGAGCAATTGCTTGGAGAATTCGAGGCTGCCCATGTCTTTCAGCGCGGGCGGGAGCGGCGCCCAGGCGAACATCGAGGCGGGCGGGGCGGGAATGTCCCACCCGGCGCGGGCGAAGCTTTCGACCATCACGTCGCGGCGCTTATGATAGAGCTCGCGGTTCTTGGCGACGATATCCTGCGGCCCGTTGAGCGCGGCCACGGCAGCGGCCTGGATCGGGGTGAAGGCGCCGTAATCGATGTAGCTCTTCACCCGCGTCAGCGCCGAGATCAGCGTGGGGTTGCCGACCGCGAAGCCGATCCGCCAGCCGGCCATCGAGAACGTCTTGGACAGGCTGGTGAATTCGACCGCCACATCCTTGGCGCCCTTGGCCTGGAGAATCGAGGGGGTCGGCTTGCCGTTGTAGTAGAGTTCCGAATAGGCGAGATCCGACAGGACCCACACCTTGTGGAACTTGGCCCAGTCGACCAGCTGCTGGTAGAACGCCAGATCGACCACTTCGGCGGTCGGGTTGCTCGGGTAATTGACCACCAGCACCGTCGGGCGCGGAACGGTGAAGTTCATCGCCTTTTCCAGCTCGGCCCAATAGCGCGCATCGGGCGTGGTCGGCACCGAGCGGATCGACGCCCCGGCGATGATGAAGCCGAAGGTGTGGATTGGGTAGCTGGGATTGGGCGCGAGGATCGTGTCGCCGGGCGCGGTGATCGCGGTGGCGAGGCTGGCGAGGCCTTCCTTCGAACCCAGGGTGACGACCACCTCGCTCTCGGCATCGACCTCGACCCCGAAGCGGCGCTGGTAGTAATTGGCTTGCGCGCGGCGCAGGCCCGGAATGCCCTTCGACTGCGAATAGCCATGCGCGCCGGGATCGCGCGCGACTTCGCACAATTTGTCGATCACGTGCGCGGGCGGCGGCAGGTCGGGATTGCCCATGCCAAGGTCGATGATGTCCCGCCCTTCGGCCCGGGCGGCTGCGCGCATCGCGTTGACTTCGGCGATGACGTAGGGCGGCAGGCGTTTGATGCGGTAAAACTCGGTGTCCATGGCTTCTCTCGAGATCGCGGTGTGCGATGGTTGCAGGAAGCGCCTTTTGGCGCAAAGACGGTTGCGGCGCAACGAAAGGCAACAGCGGCGTGTTGATCCGGGTGAAGTCTCCCATTCGTGGCACAAGGGTCTAAAGGGCGGGCATGGTCGACAAACTCGAATCTCCCGACAAATCAGCGTCGCCCGAGGCGGCCGCCGATATCTTCACCGAAATGCTGCGGATGCAGGGCGAGGCGGCGCGGCAGGTGATGCAGACCTTCGCCCCGCAGGGGGCGGGGCTGATGCCGGGGCGCGAGACGCTCGACGCGATGGGCGCGGCGATGCTGCAATGGCAGGAGGCGTGGCTCGCCCCGTTCCTGCCCGGCGCGCGCGCGCAGCAGCCCGCGCCGCTGATGGCCGACCCCGCGAGCTGGATGGACGCGCTGCGCCAGCTGGTCGGCGCCATGCCGCTGGCCGATCCGGCGCAGCAGCAGGCCTTGTGGGGCGAATGGCTGGGGCTGTGCCAGCAGATCCTCGGCCAGTACCGGCCCGGCGGGGCGGAGTCAGCGCCCGAGGCCATGGAGTTGCCGCGCAGCGACCGCCGGTTCGCCAATCCGGCCTGGCGCGACCAGCCGGTGTTCGCGCTGATCCACCAGACCTACCTGTTGCTCGCCGAACGCATCGCCGGGGCGGTCGACAGCGCAGAGGGGCTGGAGGAGCGCGACCGGGGGCAATTGCGCTTCGCCACCAAGGCGGTGCTCGACGCGATGAGCCCGGCCAATTTTCCACTGATGAACCCGGTGGTGCTTGAGCGCACGATCGAGACCGGCGGGGAGAACCTAGTCAAGGGGATGGAGCGGCTGTCGGCCGATCTCGAGCGCGGGCAGTTGACCCATAGCGACACCAGCAAGTTCACGCTGGGCGAGAATATTGCCGCCACGCCGGGCAAGGTGATTTACGAGACCGAGCTGTTCCAGCTGATCCAGTATGCGCCCGCGACCGAACAGGTGATCGCCACCCCGCTGCTGATCTTCCCGCCGTGGATCAACCGGTTTTACATCCTCGACCTCAACCCCGGAAAGAGCTTCGTGCGCTGGGCGGTGGAGCAGGGGCTGACGGTACTGATGGTCAGCTGGCGGTCGGCCGATGAAAGCCTCGCGCATATCGGGTGGGACGATTACGTCCGCGCGCAGATCGAGGCGATCGGGGTGGTGCGCGAGCGATTGGCGGTGCCGGCGGTGCACACGATCGGCTATTGCGTGGCGGGGACCACGTTGGCGGCGACACTGGCGGTGCTCGCGCGGCGGGGCGAGGGGGACCAGGTCGCCAGCGCGACGTTCTTCACCGCGCAGGTCGATTTCGCGCATGCGGGCGAGCTGGCGCTGCTGGTCGACGATGCCAAGATCGACCTCATCCGGCAGGCGAGCAAGGGCGGCTATTTCGACGGGCGGTACATGGCCGCGACGTTCAACATGCTGCGCGGGTCGGACCTGATCTGGAACTATGTGGTCAACCATTACCTGCTGGGGGAGGATTACCCGGCGTTCGACCTGTTGTTCTGGAACGGCGACGTCACCAACCTGCCGCTGCTGTGGCACGAGGCCTATCTGCGCAACCTGTATCGCGACAATCTGCTGGTGGTGCCCGATGCGCTGAGCGCCGACGGGACGCCGATCGACCTGACGCGGGTGCGGACGCCGAGCTATGTCCAGGCGGGGCGCGACGATCACATCGCCCCGGCGCAGAGCGTGTGGGAGATCAAGCGCCATTTCGCCGGGCCGGTGCGGTTCGTGCTGGCGGGCAGCGGGCATATTGCCGGGGTGGTGAATCCGCCCTCGGCCAACAAGTACCAATATTGGCTTGGCCCCGATGACGCGGCGGGTCTGGACGCCTTCATTGCCGCTGCCGACGAGCATCGGGGCAGCTGGTGGCCCGATTGGCTGGCGTGGATCGAGGCGCAGGACGCGGCACGGATCAAGCCGGTCGGGCGGCGCAAGCCAGGGGGCAAGACCAACCCGGCGATCGAGGATGCGCCCGGGCGATACGTCGCAATGCGCTGAGCAATAGGGATTTTACCTAGCTGTCGCCAAATGGTGCAGTGCACAATAAGCTTGACTTTGGCCTGCGCCGGGCATATTTGTGCACTGCAACAAGGCGTGTGCGCTACGGTGAGGTTTTATGGTTCGGTCCAAGTCCCCAGGTTCAGGCAACGTTCCGGCGGCGCCCTACAAGGCGAAGACCGCACCGACTGCCGAGGCGGCCGTGCCGGCTAAGCGGGCGGCATCCGCGAAGATGCAGCTCAAGCTCAGCCCAGCCATCGCGCCAGTTGCGACGAACCCCGTCGCCAATCCGGTCGCCAAATCGCGCGCAGTCGATGCGCCTGTGAAGCGGGCCTTGCTCGACAGCGCTGCTCCCGTGGCGATGCCTGCACCCGCATTCGAGGCCGTGCCGGCGGCGGAGACCCGTCCCGAGCCGGCCCCGGCAAGCGAGCCTGCCATCGAGGCGGTCACTCCCGCCGCTGAGGCGGTCGCACCGATCAACGAAACCACTTCTGAATTACCAGCCATCCCCCAGACAAAGGATCCCATCATGGCCACCCAACCGATCGATTACACTTCGCACATGAACGACTCGATGGCCGATGCCGCCACCGAAGTGCAGACCCGTTTCCAGCAGGCGTTCGAAAAAAGCTCGTCGATGCTCGCCGAGATGACCGATCTTGCCAAGGGCAATGTCGAAGCGGTCGTCGAAAGCGGCAAGCTGCTCGCCGCGGGCATGCAGGACATGGGCAAAACCTATGCCGACGAAGCCAAGTCGGCCTATGAGACCGTGACCGCCGACATGAAGGAAATGGCCGCGATCAAGAGCCCGACCGAGCTGTTCCAGCTGCAGGGCAAGATCATGCGCCGCAATTTCGACGCGCTCGTCGCCGCAACGACCAAGAACACCGACGCCGCGATCAAGCTCGCCAACGAGGCCATTGCGCCGATCTCGGGCCGCGTGACCGTCACCACCGAAAAGCTTTCGCAGGTCGCATAAGCGATCCGCGAGCACTGGCCGCAGCCTCTCCTCTCCCGATGCGGCCATGAAGGGCCGGGCAGCCACCAGCTGTCCGGCCTTTTTCGTTTGGAAACGGCGCCGCGGCGCGAAAACCTGACGACATGCCTTGCAGCTTTCCCCCGCGATACGATATTTGGCAACGCATGACCTTTTCCAAGCATCCCGACCCCGACCTGTCCGCGCTGCGCGCCGCCGATGATGGCGATGGTGAGGGCGGGGGCGGGCCGGGCGATGGCGGACCCGGCGATGGCGGGGACGGCGGCGGCAATGGCGGCCAGATCGGGGTCGCCACCCGCACCCGCACCCGCGCGAAAAAACCGAGCATGTACAAGGTGCTGATGCTCAACGACGATTACACGCCGATGGAATTCGTCGTGCTGGTGCTCAAGCGCTATTTCCGCATGGACCTGGAACAGGCGACCCGGGTGATGTTGCATGTCCACCAGCGCGGCGTGGGCGTGTGCGGAATATTTCCCTACGAAGTGGCCGAAACCAAAGTCAACCAGGTGATGGATTTCGCGCGCGAGAACCAGCATCCGCTCCAGTGCACGCTGGAAAAGGCCTGATTGGAACGGCCGGAGCCAGCAAACGACATAAGGCATGACCGACGGGCGAATTGCCGCTAGGTCCGACGACAGTCCCCCCTCCCCCCAGCCAGACAGCCCGGATATTGTCCCGCTTCATCACCGCCACCGACCGCTATATCTTCAAGCTGGTGCTGGTGCCGATGATCGGCGTGTTCCTGCTCGCGGCGAGCCTGCTGCTGCTCGAAAAGATGCTCCGGCTGTTCGAATTCGTTTCGACCGAGGGCGGGCCGATCAATGTCGTGTTCCAGATGCTGGTCAACCTGGTGCCCGAATATGCCGGGTTGGCGATCCCGCTGGGGCTGATGCTGGGCATCCTGTTCGCCTTTCGCAAACTCGCCACTTCGAGCGAGCTTGATGTGATGCGCGCCGTCGGGCTGTCCTACACCCGATTGCTGCGCGTGCCCTTCCTGATGACGCTGGCGTTGATGGCGGTGAATTTCGCGATCGTCGGCTATCTCCAGCCACAGGCGCGATTCGCCTATCAGGCGCTTGAATTCGAGCTGCAATCGGGTGCGCTCGGGGCGTCGATCAGGGTGGGTGAGTTCAACGCGATCGAGGATCGCATGGCGTTGCGGATCGAGGGCAGCCAGGATGGCGGGCGCCACCTGATGGGCATTTTCGCGCGGGTGGCCGACGACAATGGGCAGGCGCTGTCGATCTCGGCGCGCGAGGGGCGGTTCCTGGCCAATCGCGAGGATCGCAACACCATCATCCTGCGGCTGGTCGACGGCACTATCGTCCATGAAGTGCCCGGCGGATCGCCGCGGGTGCTGAGCTTCTCGCAGCACGACCTGCCGATCGACCTGCCCGAGCTCGAGGATTTCCGCGAGCGGGGCGAGGACGAGCGCGAATATATCCTGCCCGAACTGCTCCGCATCGGCTGGAGCGCGGACAGCACGGCTGAGCAGCGGCAGGGCAGCCTGGCCAATTTCAATTACCGGATGGTCGAGGTGGTGATGATGCTGATGCTGCCGCTGCTGTCGGTGGCGCTGGCGATTCCGCCCAAGAGGTCGACTTCGGCGCTGGGCGTGTTCGTCGCGATCGTGATCGTGGTCGCCTATCACAAGGTCAACCAATACGGCGCGGAGGTGGCGGCGATCGGCCTGATCGACCCGTTCCTGGCGCTGTGGGGGCCTTTCGCGGTGCTCGCCGGCCTGATCGGGTGGATGTATTACCAGGTGGCGTTCGTGCCCGGCGGGCAAGCGATCGGGTTCCTCGAGTCCATCTTCGCCAAGCTCGCGCGGGCCATCAAGAAGTTCGCGCGTGGCGGGAGCGGCGGTCGGGCGCCAGCGCCGGGCCACGACAACGAGGTCGCCCCCATTGCTGTTTGATTTCTTCCCTTCGGCCACGCTCAACTGGTATCTCGCCCGGACCTTCGCGGTCCGTATCCTGGCGGTGCTGGCGATGCTGGTGCTGGTGCTGTTGATGCTCGACCTGCTGGGCGAAACGGGCGAAATCCTGGCGGTGCCGGGCAATGGCGAGCCCGACCTGCTCCGCTATGCCGGGCTGCGGGTGCCGCAGATCATCGCGCGGTTCCTGCCGTATTCGGTGCTGCTGGCGACGATCATCACCCTCGCAGCGCTCAACCAGAACAGCGAAGTGGTGGCGATGAAGGCTGCCGGGCTATCGGCGCACCAGATCCTCGCGCCGCTGATCCTGACCGCGACGGTGATTGCGGCGGTGTCGTTCACCTTCAACGAGCGCGTGGTGACGCGCGCGACGGCCCACCTGACGGCGTGGCAGGCGGTCGATTATGCCGCGATCGAGGTAACGCCGGGCCTGCGGACCAATGTCTATTTCAACGACGGCAACGACGTGCTGATGGCCGAACGGCTGAGCGGCACGGGCGCGGCCACCGTGCTCGACCAGGTGACCTTTTACGAGCGCGACGGCAACGGGATGATCGCGCGCCAGATCCACGCCCAACGCGCCACCTATGCCGCGCCGGGCTGGCGCCTGGAGGGGGCGCGCAGCTTCAATGTCGCCACCGCGCAGGGGAACATCCTCGCCGGCACGCCGGTGGTGGCGGAGGGGGTGACGCTGGGGCAGATCGGGTTGCGCAGCGTCGACGCCGATGCCGAGCCGCTGCGCGAATTGAGCGCCAGCATCGACGCGCTGGAATCGGCCGGGCGGCGGACCAACGAGCTCGAGGCCAAGTGGTGGCACAAGATTTCGGGTCCGCTCGCGACGGTGCTGATGCCGCTGCTGGGCGGGGTGGCGGGTTTCGGGCTGGCACGATCGGGCCAGCTGCTGGCGCGCGCGGTGATCGGGATGTCGCTCGGCTTCGCCTATTTCGTGGTCGACAATGCCGCGCTCGCAATGGCCAGTTTCGGCGGGTATCCGCCGTTGCTGGCGGCGTGGGCGCCGTTTTTCCTGTTTCTGATGGTGGGCGAAACGGTGCTGGTGCGGACCGAGGAATAGCCAGGCGGGAGGCGTGGGGCGATGACGAGCATGCGATGGTTGGCAGTGGGCGCGTTGCCGCTGCTGGTGCTGGCCGGGTGCGGCGACAACGAGCCTGAGGCGCCGCCACCGCCGTCACTGCCGACCGAGAATGCGGCGACCGTGGCGCCTGCGCCGGTCGATCAGCCGACGCCGCCGGGCGAGAGCCTGGTCATCGAAGCCGAACCGCAAGTTGGTGGTGCCGAACCGATGGACAGCGCTGCGCCGATGAATGATGCGGCGCCGATGTCCGATCCGTCGGTCGGTGAATTCAGCGCGAATCCAGTCCAGTAGCCCCGATCAGGCGGGGCGCCGCATGGTGCTGCGGGCGATCCGCCCGACCAGCGGGAACAGCCCGCGGTGGCTTGCCTCGGCAAACGTCGTGGCTTCGCCGAGATGCGCGGACAGCCGGCGGTGCGCCTCGGCGAGCGAGTGGTAGGGCATGCTCGGCAGCAGGTGATGCAGCGCGTGGTAGCGCAGGCCGACCGGCGCCCACAGCAGCGGCAGGGAGCCCGGCGGGGGGACG